>OFGX01002042.1_pt1 | contig 11093 bp, 17 predicted proteins | sample 1521831 | NCBI WGS metagenome assembly OFGX01 (sample SAMEA3504080, study PRJEB24116) | mouse gut metagenome | biome: mouse gut; feature: mouse-associated habitat; material: faeces | place: Denmark | collected 2011
CCGGTCTGCACTGTTCAATTCCACACTTCCTTCCACCGGCTCCACAAGATAACAATCATCCTGTATCTCTATTATAGTTGCCTGGAATGTGACTGTTTCATCTCCGCCCACTTTCGATTCTCCGCCGCTGGATGTTCCGCCGGCGGCAGCCAACAATATAAGGCTCATTGTTAAAATTAACAGCAGTTATCTTTTCATAGCATATAACCTCCTGAAAAGCAGATATTTACAGTTTTTAACTATCTGAAAGTTACTGATTTTTCTTGCTCTCAATAGCCTGGATTGTACAGGCAAAACCTGCAATCGTCGCAAACAGTGTTGCACCACGCATATCATTCAAATCATTTGTATCATCTATTTTATTCTCCTAAGTGTACTGTCTCCCGATATCTGCCCCAAATCACCGGAAACATTGACTGTACCTCCTGTCGTATCTACCACACTATTGGAAAGAATAACATTCTTTTCACTACCGGATATCGTGTAAAATGTGGTAGAATATGACGTAATATCAAGGAAACAATCATCAGCTGCTTTCAAATCACCACCGGAGAAAATTTCCTCTGAACCATTCAAAACAATAATGCCATTGGACACTGCAAACTGTTCATTCTCTCCGCTAAAAGAATATACCTGAATCAGTGAAACTCAATTGCTTTGAACGCTGACAACTGCATATTTAATCAGCATTTGCGAAGTTTTTCCTTCTATCTATTTTCACACCCACCTGGTGAACAGATTATAGTATAAAACCGCCAGATATGGTATCATCTTTATTGAGAATATCGTCAATATCACATACTGAAGGAGAGCAGTTTTATGAAACCAACACATTTCCAGATTGAATTCACTAATGAACGTATTATTCCATCAGGAGGGCTTACCCTGGTGGGTTATCTTCTGGATAACAGTGGCTTCATTGACCGCCTGAATATGCAGGATATTACCGGCAGGCGCTCCGGACATCAGATTAAAAATGGTGATATCCTTGGCTCCTATATCGGATGCCTGTGCATGGGAAAGCCTGATTTTGAGGCAGTCCGTGAGACGGATGACGACCCGGAATTCTTCTGCCAGGCAATGGGGATTAAACGGATTCCATCACCGGAAATTCTTCGCCAGAGAATGGATGAGATTGGCCGCTCTATGCGCAGTACACTTCTATGGGAAAACACGAACCTGCTTGTAAAAAACCACGTTTCCCCGTCAAAAATCCCCTGTGGCTTTATCCCCGTTGACATGGATGTAACGCCCTGTGATAATTCGAAAACCAAAAAGGAAGGCGTTTCCCGTACTTACAAGGGATGCGACGGATATGCCCCAATGATGGCTTATTTTGGCCGGGAAGGTTATCTCATTAACTGCGAGTTGCGCAAAGGGAGCCAGCACTGCCAGAAGCATACGCCCGAATTTCTCAGGGAGACCATTGACGCATGCAGAAGGGTCACGAAAGAGCCTCTTTTGTTCCGTCTGGATTCCGGAAACGATTCTACAGAGAACATCGGTATTTTTCTGGAAAACGGGTGCTCTTTTATAACCAAACGCAATCTCCGCAGAGAAAGCAAAGAAGGATGGCTGCAGGAACTGAAAGATAAATGTCTGGATATCACCAGTCCACGGGATGGGAAGACCGTTTATATAGGATCTACCTGGCGTGATATTTCCTATGCTGGTTCCGATGGAAAAAAGCATCCATTTACGATCCGTACCGTGTATGAAATAATAGAACGCAGCATCGACAAACGGGGACAGTATCTTTTTCCGGCAGAGGTGGAAGTCAACATGTGGGATGTCAATGTGGATTTTACTGACCGGGAAGTAATTGCCCTTTATCATGCGCATGGGGAAAGCGAACAGTTCCACAGTGAGATCAAGACGGATATGGCTCTGGAACGGTTCCCGTCTGGGAAGTTCGACACAAATGAGCTTGTGCTGGAACTTGCGATGCCTGCCTATAACATCCTGCGTATGATTGGTGACGAGAGCATCGGTCCGGCCCATCCCATGAAGCACCCTGTAAAAAGACGCCGGATAGGGACGGTCATTAAGAATCTGGTAATGATGGCATGCCATATCACCAGGCATGCGCGGAGAACAAAGCTTGGACTGGGCAGAAGCAATATATGGCGGAAAACGTTTCAGAAAGTATATCTGTCGTTCAGCTGTTTATAACCCAATAGTCCATTTACAGATACAATGACATTTAGCCCGCCATGACCAGCTGTTATGCAGGTGGTCTGGGGTTCTGTGTGCTTTTCAGGGAAAATTCATTGTCCAGGTCCGCTGGTGGAAGGAAATCCTCTAAAGCTGCTTTTATATGACCAATAAATACTGGCCCTCTTTACGAATGCTGGTTAAATATGTAGTTGTCAATGTGCCGGGACAATAAGTCTCACGGATTCAGGTCAATGTTATTCATAAATATCGAAAATGCCTGTTCCGTACAGCTGCTGTCTTCCTCTAATTCATTCAAATAATCAATTCCCTCTAAAATAGGATATCCTAATGTCCCATGCACAAACCAATACGAGAATTGTCTTACTGCACCGGATAAATAATGACTCACTTTCATGTAACACACTCCCTTGTAAACTTGAAATTATGATTGTATTTCTTCAAACCTCCTTAGGCGCTTCTCCCAATCCTCTTTTTTCATAAACATAGATCGTTCGGGCGACACAAGGAGTGGCTTCAGCAACCAATACAGTTTTTGATACCGGGATTTTATCTGTTCCAATGCCGGCTCAGGCATTTTTTCAGATTTCCGATCAAGGATGTCAAGAAACAGATTGGTATTTACTAATTTTCCATGTAGCTCATCAGGAATTTCAGATGCCATTTTTTGCGTCAATTCCGAGCATAGGATTTGTATAAAATTCGGGCATGGAACACCAAAACGTGTACTTAAACAAAGATCGTCCCATTCTGTATATTCGCTGTTGACATACTTTAGCTGAATCAAAGCTCTCACGCCGTACCCTGAACTTTTAGGACAGAGGTCATTGAACGCCATCTCATATCCCATACAGCTGCTTATTAAGTTCTTCAATTCTTGCCTCAGCTTCCTCGTTTAGTTCGTGATTATCATTAAATGTGGTAATATCATACTCTTGTTGAGTCTCGCTTAAAAATTCTCCTCTCATTATATCGGGCGGCGCAATCTGACATATTTTTTCAAGTATATCCGCATCATTCTTGTCGCCAATTATTCTAAATGCCTGTATAATGTTAGGCGCATAATGACCGATAGAATTTTCAAGAAAGGCGAAAATTCCTTCCATAATCAATTCTGTATCAAATGCAATTAAGAAAGAAGCTGTTTGAATAAAGTCAGCACATTTCAACCACTGATCATAATCATTACTCCATAAATCAGTTGCAAGTTTTTCGCATAGAGTTTCGCCTGTAAATTGTCTGATATTTATTTCCTTACCGTCAATCCATCTCATATTCTTGCTCCTATAAATCAAATCTTCTTCGTCAATATATTTCTGCATTCGTTAAAGAGTATCGAGCCAAAACGCTGGCACATAGCATTCTTTATATTCATGACTGTTTGGATAGTCTACCAACAAATAATGTTTTAATTTTTCATTACTTTCAAAGCAAATTACTTTGTTCATAGGAATTTCACTAAACCAACCATCCCCATATTGATTTCGAGGTCCTCCAAGACCACATGGCTGATGACCGTCGCGAACATGGCACCACCAAGTGAAACCTTTAATTGTTATACCCAACTCCTCCATATAATCAATAAATTCACCAATATTCTGTGTAGGACAAATCATGTCTACATAACCATTTCCAACGCACTGTATATGAAGTTTTTCCATAATTGTATCAACTGCTGCTTTATCAAAATCCACAGAAGGTGCCTCCAACTTTCGCTTTTTGATTAGTTTTCCGAAAATTTAATTATTTTCCTTTTCTGAAACTTCCCCTTCCCCGGTATGTGACAACACCACAAGTAAAACATTAACCACAATTTTTACATTTAATCACATGACATATAACATCATCTATCCAACATCCATTTTCATCTTTTACTTTATCTGTGTCACAATCCTTCGATTCAAATTGAAAACTTCCACTATCCACCAGAGATTGTATATATTTTAGGCAGTCAAGATATTCTTTAGGAGTGGGAAAGAAATCAACTGTTTTTACTTTTTCACATATTTCGCACATAGGCTTCTCCTTGAATCCCGTTTTTCTTCTTGATCAATTTTTCCCTGCATTTTGTAGATTATCAGCCATCTCAAAAAACTTACATTTGCACTCCGGGCAGACTGACGGAATGATCAGCGGACAAAATTTCTGCTTCACATATTTGATATGCCGCCCCTCCATGCTCCGCAAACATTCTTTTTCTTTCAGGTTATCCCCTCTTGTCGGAACATAATACGGAAATGGATGCCCGCAGCAAGGACACCGCCAAAAAAGTTTTGGGGTAAATCCAAACGGAACAGCTGCAAAAGAAATCGGGAGTGATATAGCAGCCACCACAATGAAAAACGCCAAAAACGGTTTGTTCTCTATCATGGCACTCATTCCCATGTTCCTGCCCCAAATAACCACAGGAATGAACAGCACCATACTGCAGACACCAAAAGCGGCAAAGCATCCCCATTGTATCAGAAATACTGCTTTCGCAAAGGCACAGCATCGCCGGAACCGGGGCGGCATCTGTGGGAAAACATATGGGAATGGCTTTGATGTATTCTCCTGCTGTAATCGCCAGTTTACAATATCATCCGTTGGTCTTTTCATCATCCTCTCCTCTGCTATTCCGCTTAGAGCTGTTCTGCCCAGTCAATGCCTGGATAAAGTTTCCCGTCCTTATGAAATATTATTCCTTTAATCCAATTTTTTAGGCTCAGACCAGTTTATAATTCTTTGATGCTTTTAATTTCAAACAGGATGCGGATATATATTCTTTATGTATCCATTCTCTTTCCTGTAAACAGTCATTATTTTGAGTACTGATGATATGGTCTGTTATCTCTGTATAGGGAGCTATTCTTTTTACAATGCGAACCAATTTTTGATATGTTTGGGTTAAACATTTTGGTCTTGCAATGTATTCTCCCGTTTCATTATAATATCCGGAGATTACAAATAAGCGGCTCCTTGTAATTTCCTTTTTATTGTCATATATAAAAGAAAAGCCTGCCTCAATAACCGTATTACCTGCCGCATTATATCCTATTATTTGTTCACTCTGGAATGGAATTTGCTGCGACATCAATGTCCCGGCCTCTGGCAAATAAAAGTAATAACGACACTTATCATCCGTAACTATGTCTAAAGTCTGCCCATACTTTCTTTTCCCCGAATCCGGTTTAATGATGACGCATCCACAGTCTAATGCTGTCTGTGCAATTTGTAAAAATTCTTCATATTTTAGCCAATAGTTGATTTGTTTTCCCATTTTCAAACCGCATCCATACTTTGTTGTGTTCTATTATTATACTCTGTACTTACCTGTGCCTTTGGTTTACTCAATTCGGCAGAGAAGTCATGTCCTGAAATCTCAATACTTCAGGAGATAAAACCCCCAAACACAGTTACTGAACTCTCCAGCGGCAAATTCCTGCTCCTGCCCGTTAATGACAACTGTATAGATAGGAAATTTATATTCCTGGCCATATAAAGGATCGCGAACTTTCACAGATTTATGAGTGCTTTTCCATTCGTAATCAAATATATTGACGCCAAATAAAATGACATTTCCATCGCTGCCGGTTATTTCATGCTGCCATGTTTTGCTTTTTAACATCTTCACAGCGCATCCTCCATAAATATTGATTGTTCAGCTTAATTTATTATCCCATCTACAAAGCCACGATAGCCGCTTGCTTTGTCTCGCAGGCAATAGTGCCCACATAAATATGTTTCCTGTCGTCCATCATAATCTTTCCCTTCAAGGAAAAAGAAGAAGTCATCTTTACTGTTCACCTTTAAGCAATCGTTTTTGTGACGGCAAAAACAGAGCATAAGGCCATAATCATCACTACCATATGGCGAATAATCAGAATATTGACAGGTAAAACAGCACTTTATGTAATAATCATTTTTAATCTGCCTGCAAATATCTTTTAACGCAGCTTCAAACCACAAAGTTTTTTCTATACTTTTATAACATATCCCATCTACCGAAAGTGAAAATTCCTGTACAATCACATCATCGTGATATACTCTTATATCATCACACATCCTAATACTGTGTGGTTTTGACATATCTGGTTCGATATATTGGAATGAGAGAAAAAGGATTCCGGTAATAAGTCGCTCATCCCTTTTCCTAAAAACACTTATTGGTATCTCAGTTTCCAATTCATATCCCTGCAAATCGTACACATATGGAGAAGTAAATTTTGAATTATGACCTCCCCATTTCAGCAGAGAAAATTTTTTGCATGCTTCCACATATTGCGTTTCGTCTTTGAGATGGAAGTCACTAAGGCTTGTGCCACAAAAAGTTATATTGTCCAGAGTGAAAGAAAGCGGTTCCGTGTTATAATCTTCCTCCGTATTTATAATTTCTATGGCTGTATCATGCAGCATATCTTTGTAATGCGCTTTCCAATATTGCATTCGATCTCCCTCTCTATTATCAAAGTTTTTATCACCTCGTCTGCGCTTTTGGCTCATTCGCCCTGGGTGGGAAAGCCCTATTCTGCTCTTACAAATTTATTGAGATACGCCCATACTTAAAAACTCTTCAATTTCTTGTCTCAAATCTTCCACAGTATAAGTGCTGGCGTCAAAGCCATCCAGAATATTGAGTTCCTCATGGAAGATATAAATTTTATTTGCTTTTGCCTGCAAGAGCAGATTACATTCTAAATGGTCTATGCTGTTTAGAAAATCATAGAGGTATTCCGCATACGTTTCTGTATCTAAATCGTCCGTAAAGTGTAAAACCAATTTTACATACGCCCCGCTTTCTGAGAGGAACCGCTCCAGCCCGTCTTCGGCTGTCCATGCTCTTGCCGTTTCCGGCATCTCCAGAGAAATACGCTGGTCAATGACATAATCCTTAGTTTCACACAATTCCAAAACCGGAGTCTCAGCCTCTTCCTTGAAGAAGTAAACAGCATATCCATCCCGGACATCTTGATACATTGTCTGAGATACAAGAGCGGTTGTCACCTGTTCCGGCGCATTGATCGGCGCAACATCACAGGTATAAGTGGCTCCGGCGAACAGCCCATAGTTTTCCAAATCCTCGTCACCGGCAACAATAAATTCTATCCCATATTTCTCTTGTAACTGTGCCAGCAAATATGCTCTCGCAGACTCCAGGTTATTTTCAAATGGGCCGTCTTGATACTCGGCATTTTTCAGATCATCAATGGCCTCTTGAACACCGCCGCCGACAACCTCCAATGCATCATTTGCTTTTTCCGCTGCCCAGTCTGTCAGTTCTTCACTCATACCGCATCCCGTCAGCATAAGCAGTAATAAGGAAATTATAAATAGTCTTTTCTGTTTCACCACACCTGCGAACCTCTCCTTTTTTGTAAATATCAGAATACATGATCCAGCAGCCCGTCCAAATAACTGTCAGCGGGGAGGACAGCAGACAGATACAGATTTTCTCTTTTTAACACAGCAAATATCTTTTTCCGCATATCTTTGCTGATCTTTTCAATGGCCGCCAGATACCTGTCCTGATCCTGCTCCAGCCATGCACAGATAAAATTCCGGTAAAACTCCTTTTCCGCTTTTGCGTTTCCGGATATGGCATAGATTGCGGAATACATCTGCATGATATCTTCTTCTGATAATTGGTACGTCCGGATTGTATGTTCAAGAAAAGAGTGTGCATAGGGCACTCCAATTTCACGCATCATTTCCTTCACCGGCCCCCGTACAATATCCACATATCCTCTTTTTATCCCATAAACGATAAGTCTTTCCGTAAATGTGCATACCTTTGATAAATAACAGAGTTCCACATTTTTTCTGTGGGGAAATCCCATAATATATTTATTGACAGGCATTGTTTCCGGCATGATATCTGTTTCTCCTGACAGCCAGGAACGGAATGCCCGTTCTTCTAAAGGATTGCTGTTTATAAATTCCATCTGGCCGGCCCAGGCTGCCGCCTCCTCTTTTGCAATGTCTGCGCCTTTTCCCTGGGAATTCAAATAAATCAGGATATACGCTTTCCCTGTATGGTTTGAACCCCGGAATACCTTTTTGGCCGTTTCCTCATTGTGGATCACAAGTTCTTTAAAATCCTGCTCTTCCTTTTTGCTCAAACTCATAGAGCTTGCCTGTATATATTCCTTTATCCTTTTTTCTGCTTCCTGCTTTTCTCCTGCTGCTCCGTTCATGCCAACCTTCCCTTTCCACGTAGTTTCCTGGCCAGATTTTCCAACTCTGCTTTTGTCATAGGCGGAATCAAAATGTGATCCGCATCAAACTTTCGGACATCATATCTGTTCAGTTCCTCAATAAACTGCTCATAAGGAAACATTCCTTCCAGCACACGCTGCTCACTGTAAAGTACAAACTGTACAAATCCCTCTGTCACTTTCAGTTCACTCAGATTCAGAAACCCGTCAGCCCGGACAGGAAAGATACTTTCGCATTCTTCTGTTAAGGCATAAAAGGCTCCGATCTCTTTTGTATCATTTTTCTGCAGAAGCCTTGGCTTTGCATAATAGACATCCCGTGCCTGAAGCCCATGCAGAGTCCTCTCAAAATCAGAAAGATCCGTACATGCCTCCCATGCGGCTACCTTGTCCTCCGTCAATGTATAAGGCCACCGTGCCAGCGTAAGGATATGGCTTTTAAATTCCTTATTTCCGCAAAACTGGTTCAGTGACTTCCGGCTGAATACAGCAAAATCCTCAATTCCCTGTTCCAGTTCCCTGCTGGTAAAGGCCCTCTCTTCTTCCACGCAGTACATCTCTGCTTTGCCCAGACGTTTTTCTATCTCTCCTGCAAGCCTGGCAAAATCTGTGATCTCCGCTCTGGTTGTAGGAATATTATAACTTATCTCATAATACCCTTCTCTGGCTCTGCTGCCGTCAAAAAAGATTCCCCGACCGATATGCTCCGGATGATAAAAAACAGCCGTTCCGTTTGCCTGCTCATTCTCCTGCAGGATATAAAAATCATTATTGGAACCATAGCAAAAGCCACAGGCATGAGCCAGCGATGGGATATCAAGTACTGTCTTTCCAAATAGTTTCTTCTGTCTGATCTGCAAAGTAAATGCCATAACAAAATCTCCTTGTCTATTTACATAAACGAACATGTCTAAATCAAAAATCTAACAGCTATACAGCATATTCGTTATGTTGTTTAAAAATATAAAAAGCCGTAAATAAATATAGCTGAAACAATCACTTGTGCCACTGTCAAAAGACCAATCTTCCATGTTTCAGGAACATCCCCCAATACAATCCTATTCCAAACTGATACTGCAAAAAAATATATGACAAAACAAACAACAATACCGATACCTGCTTTTAATACGCCATATTGCGCTATCTTACGCAAAAGGCACTGATAGCCAAAGAATGCGAACAAAACCGGTGAAATTGCATGGCAGATGCCAAAAACAATGCTAAGGATTTTATATCCCGTATTTTCTATCAAACTGCATATTACTATAAAAGCATAAAAAAGTTGAAAAAGCGTAAAGGCAATTCCGAGTATAATTGCAATCCAATGCAGCATAGATGTATTCCTCCTTGTATTATGTAAAAAATTACTTACTTTTGCTCCCACTTCCTTTTAACCGCATACCCAACCATCTTTTAACAGGTCTTCATCATAGGAAGCACTAATTGTATGAATCATTCCTGAATGGATATTATGGATGATACATTCCGCCCATTCACCTTCCTTTATTTCAGAGAATAAGTCTTTACCTTTTTTCCACTTCTTTCTATCCCTATACATAGCTATAATCTCACGTTGTTCAAAAGTATGGTCATTCATTGGAATTGCAATAATGTCTCCAATTCTGATTGTTTCTCCTTTTTCAGCAAGAATACATACTTGAACTTCATTCTCATCATAAGCTGATGTACTGGCCATTTGAAAAATCATTATATGCACCTCAATTTCCGATTTATATTTGACTATATTTATTTGCTCCCATTCTTGCTGCCTTTGCCAAAATCCTCTCCAAATACCTCATGGAAAATATCCTTAGCAGCATTTTTATCAAAATTAAAAGTACCAGGGCTTTGGGCAGGAAACCCTTTTTTTCTAAGCATATCTACAAACTCATTGTAGCCTGCCAGACGAGGCGTAACGGCGATCTTCTTTGTCTTCTTTTCATCCTGAAAGTAAAAATACCATGCGGCAGGCGAGGATGGATAGAAAATGTTCGTCTTCGCATTTTGTAGTTCATCCCATCGAAACTCACAGTGATCTTTACGGGACAGGGCAAAAATAATTTTTTCATCATCATAGAAAAAGCCCCAGTTCCCCATATAGATCATGCGCCAGATTGTATGTATGGCTACACCGCCAAATAAAAGAGTCATCGCGAAAAATACTGCGGGAGGCTGTCCGCCACAGAGCAATTCCCGGCAAGCGAAAAATGCTGCAACTGCACAAACAGCAGCCGCCAAAACAGTAATAATACGGTCAGATGTACGTGGTATACATTTTTTCATTGATATTGCCCCCTGTCATTCCCTATTTATTTAGATTCATAGTAATCAGGTGATAGATAACATCCGTCCTATATAATCAAATTTATTATGGCAGTCGAATAATGCGCCGGTAACAAAAATAATTTTTCAACAAACCTGGACAGCGTTCGTTGACCGGATGACGATAAAAAGCAGTATAACAGGGCAGGACATAGATTGCTCCGTCACCGCCGCAAAGCGAGCATCCTCCATCCCCACCTTTTGTATAGGATGTATTATCAATGATTTCATTTTTATAAGAATCATACGCAATGAACAGACCCAGCATATTAGGCTGCTCCAATATTTTATTTTCCCTGGTTTCCCCAACAGAGCCCACCTGGAAGATCTCCGTCATTACATCGCTTAATGTATCGCCCCAACGGAACAATGTCCGTGTGCCGCCATTACAAAGATACTCCC
>OFGX01002046.1_pt1 | contig 11088 bp, 10 predicted proteins | sample 1521831 | NCBI WGS metagenome assembly OFGX01 (sample SAMEA3504080, study PRJEB24116) | mouse gut metagenome | biome: mouse gut; feature: mouse-associated habitat; material: faeces | place: Denmark | collected 2011
AAACTCTCAACTCTTTTGATACTGTACATTTTTATATTGATATCAATAGCATCGATAATATTTTAACATTAATTTTAATATTTGTAAAGTATTATTTTTATATTATATTTATTAAATGCAAAAAAGCACTTTAACAAACAAAAAACATATTTTTAAAATACTTTCAAATTAGTTTAAAATACAATTTAGTAGCGATTTTCGTTAGGTTTTATAAAAAATATGGAATGATTAAAGCATCATTCCATATTGGCAAATTATTTTTTATTGTACAAGTTTTGAAACTCGTCTAAAATTGTATTTTTCGAATCTGTAACACAATTTATTATGTCTATCATTTTGTTTTCTGCATCTTTTAACAAATCCATCATAGATGTCATTGTGTCATACATAATTTTCTCTCGCTCGTCATTGGCACCATCTAAAATCTGTTTTGCCTCAAATTTTGCTTGCTTAGTAAGTTCTGACTCGTCCAAAATTTTGTTTGCTTTTGCTTTAGCATCGCTTATTAAATGAGTAGCATAATCCTCCGCTTCTCTCATAATATTTTCTTTTTCAGACATTATTATTTGAGCCTCTTTTATCTCTTGTGGCAAAAGTGATTTTAGTGTCAAAATATAGTCCATACACTTACCTTCATCAATATACCTATTACCACCAAGCATAGACCTTCTTGAATCTTTTATTTCACTTTCAAGTTCGTTTAATATTTTCATAAAATCATTCATTTGTCATCCTCCTTATCTCACAAACAACATCTTTTGGTAGATAATTTTCAATTTCTTCTGTTTTTTTACTATCATTAAATTTACTTTTACAATTATTAAAAAGTTGTCTTACTATACTACTACTTAATTTACTATATTCACTACTTGCCGGCAAAAGATATGTCATAACACCACAATTTAGATAATTAAATTTTGCCATTTCTGTTTCATATTCATAGTCGGTATAATTCCTAAAACCTCTAACTATTCCATCAATATCTTCTCTTTTACAAAACTCATACAGCATACCAGTATCACCAATCACTTGGACTCTTTCAAAATGTTTAGTTGCTATATTGCAAAGTTTAACACGCAATTCAAAGTCAAACAAATACTCTTTTTCTTCGTTATTAAAAACACCAATAATTACTTGGTCAGACATTTGCAATGCTCTTTCTAACAAATCAATATGTCCTTTGGTTATAGGGTCAAAACTACCACTTATCAAACACTTTTTTATCATATTGCCTCATAAATATCAATAGAAGTAATACCATATTTTTTTGATTTTATAATATTGTATCCATCTACATTTTTATCAAAATTTTTATCATAAAGGCTTTCGTATATTACTATGCCACCCTCAGCCAAAACATTATTTTCCTTAATTTTGCAAAGTATATCTGCAATATTTGTAAATTCATACGGAGGGTCTAAAAATATAATATCAAACTCACTATTCTTTAGTCGTGATAAAGCATAATCATAACTGCCAAAAATAATAGTACTATCTTCTTTTAGCATTTGCAAATTTTTTTTAATTAAATTTATGCTTTCTTTGTTACTATCTGCAAAAACTACCTTTTCTGCACCTCTGCTAATTGCTTCTATACCAATACTTCCGCTACCCGCAAACAAATCAAGAAATTTACTGCCAATGACATCATTTTGTATAATATTAAATATAGACTCTTTTATCATATCAGTTGTAGGTCTAATATCATTATTCTTTGGTGCAAACAATGGTCTGCTCCTATGTTTTCCTGCTACTACTCTCATTTTACCTCACAAAAACTTCATCCATTTTAACATCGTGCTCTTCTGTAACAATATTATCCAAACATTGTTCCTTAAAAGCAACTGCAACTTTTTTGCAATTAGGAAATCTACTAAAAAACCTATCGTAATATCCTTTTCCTTTACCAAGTCTATTATTCTGCTTGTCCACTCCAAGTACTGGTACAATAACTAAGTCAATATTAACATTAGCATTATCACCAACTGGCTCTAGTACACCATAACTACCTTTTTCCAACTTACAAGGATATTTTACAATATCCATACTATCGCCATTTACTCGTGGTAAATAACATTGTTTGCAAATAGTCACAGCATAATTAATAAGCCAGTCAACATTCACCTCACAAGGCAGTGCTTTGTAAAACAATATATGGCTATGATTATCAATTAATCCACTTTTGATAATGTCATCTACTATCATGTGGCTTTTAAAACTTCTATCAAAATATGAAATATTGTTTATTTTTTCTCTTATTATACTTCTTTGCTCTGCTTTAGTTATAATAGACATAATTAAATCTTCCTTTAAGCATTGTCATTAATTCATATTTACTAATCTTCATATCTTCGCTACGTTTTTCAAAAGATAAATCTTCTGTGTCATACACAACTACTTTATCACCAATTTTAGCATTTAAATCAGTTACATCAATAATATGCGAATCCATACTAATTTTGCCCAAAACCTTACAAAAATCGGTATTAAATGACATTTTTTGACCTGCAAATCTTCTAATTATTCCATCAAAATATCCGCCTTCGCATAGTGCTATTTGCATAGGGGTTGCCGCAATAAATTCTCCATCATAACCCAAACTTTCACCTTTAGACAAATCTTTTATCTGTAATATTTCAGAAGAAACACCAACTGCTTTTTCATACAAACCAATACCTAATCTAATCATATCTGTTTTGTATGTAATAGTACTATCTTTATAATTAGTTGCAAAAATATGTGTTACAATTTCTCTATTAAATAATCTTGCAATGTTTGCAGCCTCATCAAATAATTCTACTTGCCTTTCTATTAATATCGCATTTGGTGAATATATGTGAGAATAGATACCTTCAATATCGTTATTATCCATTTTATTTAGCAATGATAATAAATTGTACTTTCCTTTAACTCCACTTCTATTCATACCGCTATCAATAGCAATGTGATATTTTAAACCTTTTACATAATTTTCAGGCAGGCTTAAAGAAACAGCAAGATTATATTTTTTTGCAATGTCAAATTCGTCTTTTTTAAAAGATAATGAAAGTATAGGTTTTGCAATCCCTATTTTTCTTAAATGTATACCTTCAAAAACATTTGCAACAGCAAAGCCACAAACATATTCTTCTATACAACTTGCAACATACAAGCCATTACTATAGCAATTTGCTTTTACAACTGCCATAACATTTGCACAGCAAGTTTGCCTTGCGTTTAAGATATTGTTTTTTATTTGATTAATATCAATATACTTTGTTAAAATAGTATGCCTCCAAGTATCATTAAGTTTAACTATAGATATACATATTTTATTCACAAAGCATATTTTTTGTTATTATATAATTGAGTTTTCCAACACTTTGATATTATTTTTTTCAATAACATCCATTGCTTTTTTAATATCAGAAACCTTTAGCATAATTATTGCCTTTTTAGCCTCTGTTCTTGCATAGGAATACAAATATTCAATTTCTACCCCACCAGCATATAATAGATTTAGTACTTCAGATAAACCGCCAGCCCTATCTTCAACTTGGATACCAATTAAATCAGAACTTGTTACAGTAAAGCCTGCCTCACGCAAAACTTTAACCGCTTTAGAATTGTCACGAGTTATAGCACGCAAAATTCCAAATTCTTTAGTATCTGCAATGCTCATAGATACTAAATCAATTTTATTTTCTGCTAAAACCGCAGCAAAATCACCTACTCTACCTTTACGATTTTCCAAAAATACTGCAATTTGATTTACTAACATATATTTCTCTCCCTTATTATTGTATTAATTATTCTTTTTGCGATTATCTATAATCCTTTTTGCTTTGCCTTCACCCTCTTTCTATCAAACTATTAGGACTAACTAAAGTAATTTTTGCACTAATACCTAAATTAGATGTCATTTCGTGCTCAATTTCTTTCTTTAATGCTTGCAATTTTCCAACTTCGTCACTAAAGTAAGATTCACTAATTTCTATTTGAATTTCAAAAGTATCCAAAGCACCAACTCTATCAACAATTATTTGATAATGTGGTGATATTCTATCGCCTATATTAAATAATACGCTTTCTATTTGAGATGGGAACACATTAACACCACGAATGATAAGCATATCGTCTGTTCTTCCAGTAACTCTATTCATTCTAATAAGTGTTCTTCCACACTTACATTCACCTAATTTAAAACTTGTTATATCTCTAGTTCTGTATCTAATAAGAGGTATACCTTCTTTTGTAAGAGTTGTAATAACAAGTTCACCTTTTTCACCAAATGGCACTGGCTCTAGTGTATCAGGGTCAACTATCTCTGGGAAGAAGTGGTCCTCATTAATATGAAGTCCGTCTTGCTCTTCACATTCCATAGCAACACCCGGTCCCATAATCTCACTTAATCCATAAATATCATAGGCCTTAATTTGTAGTCTTTTTTCTATATCACGACGCATTTCGTCTGACCAAGGCTCTGCACCAAAAATACCACGTTTTAATTTAAATTGACTTCTATCAGAAAAACCTTCTTTTGCCATTGCTTCACTTAAATAAATTGCATAAGATGGAGTACAACATAATGTATCTGCACCAAAATCACGCATTAATTGCAATTGTCTTAGTGTATTACCACTAGAAGTTGGAACTGTTAAAGCACCTAGTCTTTGGCTACCATCATGCAAGCCTAAACCACCAGTAAATAATCCATAACCAAAAGATACTTGAACAACAGAGTTATTGTCTGCACCAGTCATACTCAAACATCTTGCAGCCATATCCGCCCACATATCCAAATCATTTTGAGTATAACCAACTACTGTTAACTTACCTGTAGTACCACTAGAAGCATGTACTCTTACAATTTCACTTTGCGGACAACTAAAAAAATTAAAAGGATAACTTTCTCTTAAATCGTGTTTTACAGTAAATGGTAGTTTAGTAATGTCTTTAATTGACTTAATATCCTCAGGTTTAACTCCTGCTGCATCCATTTTTTTACGGTAAATTTCTACATTATCATAAACCCTTTTAACTACCTTTACCAGTCTTTCGCTTTGAATTTTTTCCAATTCTTCTCTTTTTAAATATTGCATATTGTCGCTATACATAATTAGTCCTCCAAATGTTTAGCATTAATTTAAAATTTTCCCCATTAACATATTATTATTTTGCGTTGTAACCTTTTTCAATTGCAAGCAAATTTACATCCAAAAATTTTGCTGGAACTGTCATTTTAACTGCCTCAATAATATCCTCATACTTAAAACCAAGATTTTTTGCCAAAGCACCAAGCATTACAACATTAGTTACTTTTACATTACCACATTGCTTTGCAAGTTCAAAGGCATTAATAAACAATGTTTTTACATTCATTTGTTTTATTTTATCTTGTATATCTTTTGGATATTCCATAGCACCAGTTATCACAGGCATTGGCATAATTTCTTCCTCATTTACAACCATCATACCATCTTTTTTAAGATAATGTCTCCATCTTAGTGCTTCTAATTTTTCAAAAGCAATAATTATATCCGCATCACCTACTGCAACTATTGGGCTTAAAATATTGCTTCCAATTCGCACATGAGTAACAACACTGCCACCTCTTTGACTCATACCATGAACCTCAGACAATTTGCAGTCTTGTCCAGTTAAAACAGCATAATTTCCAAGCACTCTTGATGCTAAAAGTGTACCTTGTCCACCAACTCCAACAATTAAAATATTAGCCATTAGTTTTTACCTCCTAACTTTATAGCATCAAACTTACACATTTGTGTGCAAACAGCACAACCAACGCATTGGTCTGCTTTTATACTAAAAGTATTATCCTTTGTTTTCATAATCGCAGGACAACCTATTTTCATACACATACCACACTTTTTGCACTTGTCACTACCAATAAAATAAGGTGTTTTAACTTCTTTTGTAAGCAAAATACAAGGTTTTCTTGCAATGATAACACTAACTTCGTCTTTTGCAAGTTCCTCTTTAACTGCTTTTTCAACGGCTTGCATATCATAACTATCAACTGTTTGAACACTTTTTACTCCACAAGCCCTAACTACTTGCTCCAAATCCAATTGATGAGTTACTTGGTCACGTATTGTTCTACCTGTTGCCGGATTAGGTTGATGACCTGTCATACCTGTTGTTGAATTATCAAGAATAATAATAGTACTGCTACCTTGATTATAAACTGCATCTACAATACCAGTAATACCACTATGTACAAAAGTTGAGTCACCAATAACTGCAACTGTCTTTTTGCTTTGCTCTCTGCCCAATGCTTTATCAACACCATGGCACATACCAATACTTGCACCCATACAAACAACTGTATCAACTGCGTTTAGCGGTTCACCTGCACCAAGTGTATAGCAACCAATATCTGCTGTAACCATCAGTTTTAATTTGTGCAATACATAAAACACACTTCGATGCGGACAACCAGGACACATCACTGGTGGTCTTACTGGCAATGTACTATCTGCAACTGGCATAGGCTCTCCAAGCAATTTATTACGGATTAAAGCCACAGATAACTCACCTTGAATAGAAAAAATTTCTTTTCCAATACATTCAATGCCTTTTGCTTTAATTTGCTTTTCAAATATAGGTTCCAATTCTTCTATAACATATAATTTATCAACTTTGCTAGCAAACTCTTTAATCATTTGCATAGGTAGCGGATTTACCATTCCAAGTTTTAAAATACTTGCATCAGGAATTGCCTCTTCGGCATACTTTGCAACTACACCACTGCAAATAATACCGATTTTCGTAGACTTATATGTAATTTTATTAATATCCATACTATTGCTATCTACAGATAGTTTATTTATTCTTGCCTCAACTACTTTATGTCTACCAACTGCCATTGATGGCATCATTGCGTATTTTGTAATATCCTTAACATAAGGCTTTATACCTACCTCACATCTATCCTCAAGTTGTACAAATGACTGAGAATGTGAAACTCTTGTAGTACTTCTAAGCATAACTGGAGTATCATACTTTTCACTCATTTCAAAGGCAAGTTTAGTAAATTCCTTTGCTTCGCTAGAATCACTTGGCTCTAACATAGGTATACTATTTGCAATTGCATAATACCTACTATCTTGTTCATTTTGAGAACTATGCATACCAGGGTCATCTGCAACTACCAAAACTAAACCACCATTAACACCAGTATAAGCAAGTGTAAACAATGGGTCTGCTGCAACGTTAACACCAACATGTTTCATGCAAACAATACTTCTTGCACCTGCAACACTACTACCAATAGCAACCTCTAGTGCTACTTTCTCATTTGGTGACCATTCTACATATATTTCTTTATATTTTGCAATTGCCTCGGTAATTTCTGTACTAGGTGTACCAGGATAAGCAGTACTAACTTTTACTCCTGCCTCATAAGCACCTCTTGCAATTGCCTCATTTCCCAATAATATTTTTTTCATAAATACCTCTTATTTTTTATTTAGTAGCGATTTTTGATAAGTTTTGCGATTAACTTACTAATTTTAATTTAAATTTTTCTTAAATCAGTAACTCTTTTTGCCTTACCTTCAAATCTCTTTAATGACTGTGGTTCAACTAGTCTTACTACCGCATCTATTTGAAGAACAACTTTTAATTTTTGTCTTACTTTTTTAACCAAATCTTCAAGTTTAGAATAATTATCTAGCAATGCAAAATCTTTCACTTCTACATTTATTGTAAGTTTGTCTAAATGACCTATTCTTTCCACTACAATTTCATAGTTACCACCAATTTCAGGTATACTCATAAGCACACCCTCAATTTGAGATGGGAATACATTTACACCACGAATAATAAGCATATCATCAGACCTACCTTGTATCCTATCCATTCTAACAGTAGTTCTGCCACATTTACACTTATCAGTAATAAGTCTTGTAATGTCTTTTGTGCGATATCTTAACATTGGCAAGCCTTCTTTAGTAAGTGTAGTGATTACAAGTTCACCCCATTCACCATCTTGCAATGGCTCTAAAGTATCTCTATCCACAATTTCAGGATAAAAATGGTCTTCGTTAATGTGCATACCACATTTAAACTCACACTCACCACTTACACCCGGTCCAATTATTTCACTTAATCCATAGTTATCTGTTGGAAATACACCTAATTTATTTTGTAGTTCTTGATGCATTTCTGGACTTGATGCTTCACTACCAAACAAACCAATACGAAGTTTAAAATCTTCTTTTTTCAACCCCATTCTTTCCATAACTTCGCTAATATACAAGCCATAAGAAGGAGTTGCAACCAAAGCCGTAGCACCCAAGTCTTTCATAAGCATAACTTGCCTTTCAGTATTACCAGAAGATGCAGGAATAACAGATGCACCAACCTTTTCCCAACCTTGATGCAAACCTAAAGCACCAGTAAACAAGCCATATCCAAAAGATATTTGCACTACATCAGATTTTCTGCCACCTGCAGCAACTATTAGTCTTGCTACGCAGTCAGACCACATATCCAAATCATTTTTTGTATAAGCAACCACTGTAGGCTTTCCAGAAGTTCCGCTTGACGCATGTACTCTAACAATATCGTCCATAGGCACAGCAAGCAAGCCATAAGGATAGTTATCTCTTAAGTCTGCCTTAGTTGTGTAAGGTATCTTTTTAATATCTTCCAAAGTTTGGATATCTTCCGGTTTTAGTCCAATTGCATCAAATTTATTTTTATAAAATGGAACTCTATCGTATGCACATTTAACTATTTTTTTTAATCTTTCCAGTTGTAGAGCACGCATCTATCCATCTGCTCAATTTTACTATCAAAAAACATTTCTCAAATTTTCCTTTTATTTTCTATCCTTATAATAATTCATAAGACAACCAGATACAATTATATCTTTTTCTGTATCAGTTAAACTATCAAGTTTTAATATGATTTCTCTTACATTTTTACCATTAATAACAACTGCTTTAAATTCAGAAGCACCATTTATTATACCAGTTTTAACATTTGGCACATAAATAATATCACCAACTTCAAAATTGTCTTTTTCGCTTATAAATGGTATCATCCCCCAATTTATAAGATTAGAACGATATCTTTTTGTTGCGTATTCTCTTGCAATATTACCTGCTCCACCAAGCACTCTTTGACAACTTGCAGCCTGCTCTCTTGCACTACCATCACCCGGTTTAGTTGCATAAATTATGCTTGCAATAGATATGCTACCATCTACTTTAATTTTTGCAGTTTTTATTGCATCCATATATTCTTTTGGCAATTTATCCTTTTCTCTTCTATCAAGTTCGTCAGCATAAACTTCTTTTGCTCTTGGAACATATTCAGGCACTTTTCTTGACAAAGCAAACTCAGCAAGTTTTAATGGGTTTGACCTATAACTTGAAGTTTCACCAGATGGAATCAATTCGTCTGTTGTTGTAACTGGGTCATTAATTACCGCTGTCATTTTTAGCAAAATATTATCTGTTAAATGGATAACTTCTGGCCAGTCTTTTATATTAGGTCCATATACTAAATCTTGACTAATTGGTTTTGCAACACCATTATAACATCTATTTTCATAAATTGTTGGGTCGTAGCAAAATTTTGGAATGTTGTTATCATATTCCAAATCCATTGCACTAGTCAAAATACCACCATTAATAGCAGTTGCAGCAATGCTTCTTGCATCCATAAGTGCTACTGAAGATATTTGACCATTTGCAGGTTTACTACCCTCTCTACTTTCAAAGTTTCTTGTAGTGTGTCTAATACTTAAAGCATTGTTTGCAGGCACATCTCCTGCACCAAAACAAGGTCCACAGAATGAAGTTTTTATATTTGCACCTGCTTTTACCAATTTTGAAATAGCGCCTTTATTCATTAAATCATAATAAATTGGTTGGCTAGATGGATAAACACTCAAAGTAAATTCATTTTTACCAATATATTTACCATCAATAATATTACTTGCTTCAATAATATTGTCATAAGTACCACCTGCACAACCAGCAATTATACCTTGTTGTACTTGTACTTTTCCGTCTTTAGTTATTTTATCTAGCAAGTTAAATTTAACTTTATTTGCAGATAACAATTTATTGCCTTCTTCCTCTACTTTTGCAAATATATCATAAGGATTAGCAATAACATCTGCAAGATTATAAACATTACTTGGGTGGAATGGCAAGGCAATTTGTGGTTCAACTTTTGATAAATCAACCTCAACAACTCCATCATACATAGCCAAATTTGCTGGTTTTAATTCTTTGTAATCATTTAGTCTTCCATGCTCAGCATAGTATTCTTTTACAACTTCGTCAGTTTTCCAAATAGAACTTAAACATGTAGTTTCGGTTGTCATAACATCTATACCATTACGATATTCAATTGGAAGATTAGCAACACCATCCCCAATAAACTCCATAATCTTATTTTTAACAAAACCTTGTTTAAAAACACTACCAATAATAGCAAGTGCAACGTCTTGAGGACCTACACCGCGTCTTGGCTTGCCTGTTAAATTAATAGCAATAACATCAGGATAATTAATGTCATAAGTTCTACATAATAATTGCTTTACAAGTTCTGGACCACCCTCACCAATTGCAATAGTACCCAAAGCACCATATCTTGTGTGAGAATCACTACCCAAAATCATTTTTCCACAACCAGACATATTCTCACGCATAAAAGTGTGAATAACTGCTTGATGAGGTGGAACAAATATGCCACCATATTTTTTAGCAGCAGACAAACCAAACACATGGTCATCTTCGTTTATAGTACCACCAACTGCACAAAGAGAATTGTGACAATTTGTCAAAACATAAGGGATAGGAAATTTTTCAAGTCCGCTCGCTTTTGCAGTTTGAATAATACCTACATAAGTTATATCGTGTGATGCCATAGCATCAAACTTTATTTGAAGACCTTGTCCTTTTTCAGTAACACCGCTTATATTGTGATTTTTAAGTATAGTATAGGCAATAGTACCTTTATAAGCATCTTCAATTGCTTTTTGTGATACTCCCTCATTTACCAAGTAATCACTATCAACAAACCTTCCATTATATAAAAACTTTTTGCCACTAATTAAATTAACCA
>OFGX01002050.1_pt1 | contig 11081 bp, 7 predicted proteins | sample 1521831 | NCBI WGS metagenome assembly OFGX01 (sample SAMEA3504080, study PRJEB24116) | mouse gut metagenome | biome: mouse gut; feature: mouse-associated habitat; material: faeces | place: Denmark | collected 2011
TGGCGTGACTCTAACTAAGGAAGTGAAAGATCTGTATGATAAGAACTTCAAGTCTGTGAAGAAAGAAATTGAAGAAGAACACAGAAGATGGAAAGATCCCCCATGCTCATGGGTTGGCAGGATTAATATAGTCAAAATGGCTATCCTGATGAAAGCAATCTACAGATTCAAACTTCCAACTCAATTCTTCACTGAGTTAGAAAATGCAATTTGCAAATTCATCTGGAATAATAAAAAAAACCTAAGATAGCAAAAACTATTCCCAACAATAAAAGAACCTCTGGGGGAATCACCATGCCTGAACTCAAGCTGTAGTACAGAGCACTTGTGCTAAAAACTGCATGGTACTAGTACAGCGACAGACAGGTAGATCAATGGAAAAGAATTGAAGACCCAGAAATGAATCCATACACCTATGGTCACTTGATCTTTGACAAGGGAGCTAAAACCATCCAGTGGGAAAAAGACAGCATTTTCAACAAATGGTGCTGGCACAACTGGTGGTTATCATGTAGAAGAATGCGAATTGATCCATTTCTATCTCCTTGTACTAAGGTCAAATCTAAGTGGATTAAGGAACTCCACATAAAACCAGAGACACTGAAACTTATAGAGGAGAAAGTGGGGAAAAGCCTCGAAGATATGGGCACAGGGGAAAAATTCCTGAATAGAACAGCAATGGCTTGTGCTGTAAGATCGAGAATCGACAAATGGGACCTCACAAAATTGCAAAGCAAAAGACACTGCCTCTGGTGCATTCTGGGGGTCCAGTTTCCTGAGGTTGCCTGTTTACATTCTTTCTGCCAGACATCAGGACTTCAGTCATTTTCCCTCTACCAATACCAGATCAGGTTTCCCTCTCCCCACACCAACTGCCCCCTACCATGTTAGGGAGGGAGGGAAGGACCTGGGAGGGAAAGTGATCCTGTTTGTTTAAAAATGACTTTCATTATGATGTGTTAGACTTAGGACTAGCTCTGGATGCTGTATGCTGGCTCTTATGGGACTCTGTTACAGAACACTCCTCTGAAGTGCTCTAGGCATCCCTGCAGCAGAGGCTCTGCCTGGGTTCATCCAGCTACCTCCTAAATCTTCTCTATCCAGAGAACACTATTCACTAGAAATAGGCAGAAACTGCAGAGACCCGGGTTCAAGGGTGGCAATCTCAGGTCTACAGGCAGTATTTCTCAATAAAAGTGTAGTTTCTTCCAACCATGGTTATGCACTCCTTTAAATCCCATCACTTAAAAGTTATAAACAGGAGGATCTCTGTGTGTTCAAAAACAGCAAGCTCATAACATATCAGAGAGTTTGGAATGGAGGAAGACACTCACTGAGTATCAAACATATTGTTTCCTGGACAGAAGGTCCTGAAGACTAGATCCATGTAAACTCTGATGTGTTCTCTTTCTGGCTGTGACCATCAGGTTGTCCATGAGCAGAAAGAAGCCCACAAAAGTCACTCCACAGGATCCTCCCAGGCTTTGTTCCTACTTCATCTGAGAGACAACCAAGCAAGACCAGATTTTTTTTTTATTGCTTGTTCTTCTTCTGCATGACCAGGTCCTTCTGCTCAGCAGTACTATAGCCTTTGCTCCAGACTATCCTGTTCCTGATAATTAGAGTATGTGTTCTTAGTGGAGGGGTATCAAAAAGCATGCACACACTGGAATAAAAATGCAAGTGTTTACAAAGGATACCAGTGGTTGATGATCAGCCAGGCAAGCAAAGCAGCCAGCTTCTGGGGGAAAGAGCAAACAGTATTTCAAGACAGAGGCTGAAAATGAAACCCAATGAGATCTTCTAGAAAATGAAGAAAATGCATGAAAAAGTGCATGAAAAAAAATACCACATGCCTATACTATACAAAAAAGAAAATATACACACACACAAAAACACACATATCCGCAGCCTATCCACCACACACAGAGTATGTAAATGAGAGCAAAATACCAAAAAAAAAGCACCTCGTGCTGCAAGAACACATTCGTTTAGTTATAGCATACCAGCAATTTGAGCGGTATCTTACACTATGCTAAACAAAAGGTGGAAGATACAATTGCTATGGTGAGCATGCTTTGCTTGGCCAGACTATGCTGAAGTGGTTGCATAAAATTTCCTCTTGCAATCTTAAATCTCTGACACCATGTCCCTAGCTTGTCAGAATCCCTACCCACATCCATAGTCATCCAGTCAACAGGAGAATGCAATCTACAGAAAAGGAGAATACTCCAGCCTCATTGACAAAAAACATGGCTAACACTCTGCTAGTCAGAGTTCAGTCAGTGTGAGTCTGTCCTGGGCAGATTAAAAAGATTGTCTTGAAATGTAGACAGCAAAGATGAGAAATGCCACATGTCACCCCAAAAAAGATGACATCAAGAACTGCTCATTTGGCATTTGCAAAGGGATTCCCCCCACCCTTGCAAGCTGCTTCTCACATGTGAATTATATGACTGATGCCAAGCAAATAAGCCACAAGCCCTGACTTCACTCACTTAAAGCTCTGTGCACTGAACCCTGTAGGCGTGTGGTGTATTATTGAACTGTACTCATCTTTGGGCTGAAGTATTAAGCAGAGGTGGATTTGCTTGCTGATAATCCACTTTCTCACAAGAAGCTCATTCCCCAGAAATATTTGTGCTTGGACATAGACCTGAACAATTGGCTGTCATGAGGTATGTACTTAGATTGCTGTGTGGATGAGTAAGATGATGGATGAAAGCACAGGTAGGTGGATGAGCTCGTCTAGAAGTTACAAGGGCAGATGGAGCTAACCATTAGCCTGACAAAGCTGCCTGTCTCTACCTGTTGTTCCTGACTCTGGAAGTCACTGGCCTCTTCCTATTGGTCCTTATGGAGCCCCTTTAAGTCCCACAAGTACTGCAGCACCAGTGCCTCATCTTCCAGCACTTTCTTATTCCTGTGCCTCCTCAGCATGTCTACCTTCTTCTTCAGCTGATTCAGTTCCATCAGAAGGTGGCTCTGCAGGTTTCTGCAAACACCCAATGCATACAAAGCCCCTGCTATCCTTTTCCTATTAACTTATAAGAAACACCATCAACCCCACCAGACCCTGGTTCTCAGGAAGACCTAGATAAGAACTCAGGACATCTAGGTGAGCTGCACTCAGAAAGCAAAAATTAGAGAACAGCAAATTCCAGAAACACTCATGCTACTTCCAAAAGTCCCAACACTAAGAGGGATCCATGTTTCCTAAAAAGAAGAAGTGGACTACAGTTGTCCCTACCTGTCCATCCTAATGGAGAAACATCACGAAGGAATGGGCAAAGGCACTATGAATTGGAAAGGAGAAACAAGGGGAATACTTGCTATATATGGGTCTGCTGGTAACTAGCTCTCTACAGATCCTGACTCAGCCCCGGGGGTCAAGAAGACCTCACATGATACAAATAGTTCTTCTGTCAAGACCAGGGTTTCTCAATTTACCAAATGCTGTGGATGCTTTAATGCAGTGACCTCCCAAACTTAAGATTATTTTCATTGCTACTTGGGTACTATAATTTTTGTACTGTTATAAGCCATAATAGAAGTGTCTGAGATAAAGGATTGTCTGATACACAACCTCTGTGAAAGGGTCCTTTGACCTTTTTTTTTACCCCAAAAAGTGTTTCAACCCACAGGTTTACAACAGAAAAATCTAAAGGCTCCTGTGTGAAGTGGCAGAAAGCAAGAACCAGAGCTCGAGAGTCTCCTGTGCAGGATCAAAAGCAGAGATGGCAATTCTACAGCTCATGTGCTCCCAAGCAAGACAGACAGTTACCTATAGCAGCCTTTCTCTTTGCCAGGAATTCAAATGTCTCTGAGGCCTCAGTGTACACATTCTGTAAGCTCTGCAGGTCCAACATTACCTGCTTAGTCTCCACTTTCAATTTTTCATAGTAAGGATTTGATCTGTGGTTGGGCCTGGCCCCAAGAGCAAAGAGTCCCAAGAACACAGGCTTCAAGGGTCACCTGAATCCAGGATGGATTCTGAACTATCCAAGCTCACAGTATGTTACCTTCTACCTCCTATGTACTAGGATCATCTAAGCTTATTAATCTTGCTATCTTGTCCAAAGGTCTCCAGAGGCTGGGTGTCCAGGTGGTTAGAGTTCTGGTTGTTTGAGCTCCCGCATAGGCCTGGAGGGACAGACGAGGTCTCTAAACTCTCAGTAGTTTATGGCACAGGTGTGGGTATACAGAAACTATGAGGACATTTCTCCTTTTTTTTTTTCTTTCAGAACAAGGACTCTTGATCTTTGGCCTAGTCCTATGAATTTGGCCAAACTATATAATCCACATTTCAGGGAGAATTACCCAGAATGAGGAGGTCATGGTGAATTCACCACAGAACTCAAATATTTCATCAAGTTGAACACATAATGCAAGTGCATTGTTGCTTGAAGTATGGTTTCCAGTCCTAAGCATTGGCATTGTCAGCAGACTGTAAGGCAGGCAATTCCTCAGGTCCTACCACATACCCTTATGACCAGAATATAGAGAGAGTCACACACACACACACATGCATGCACACAGAATCAGGGTGTGTTTGCAGGGAGAATGAGAAAGTACAATTGAAATAGAATCCAGAGGAAATGCAGAGGACATTCTGTTTATAAGACCCAAAATCTGAGAAGAGTATTAATGAGCCCAAGACCTTCCATCATGTATCAGGATGGACCAAATGGGACCAAGCTTTCCTGGTGATATAGCAAGCTTCAGCAAGCAACACCTGCCAGACAATTACAAAGCTTTGCAAACAAACAAACAACGAACTCAAGCAAGCAAACAATCAATCAAAACCTCACAGCAACTAATATCTCACTCAAACGGTCACATGTCAGTGCCTCTATCAATACATGCTGAGACATCACATCCTCTTCAATCCCTCAGTTGTAGGCTTTCATTTTCATATAAAAAAAATAGAATACCCTATGTCCGCAGCTCACTCCTGCTCTGACTTCAAGTTCAGCCTGTGAGAATGTTTAGGGAGAAAAGGTTGGGCACAGTGACACCCTGGAGTTACAGTCTCCCAGTACCATAAAATTTAATAAGAATAAATTGTAGGCCATACCATAGACCCAAGAAATTGACCATGATGTTTGACAGAATGAAAAATACCTCTTGTGCAAAGCTTTCTCACTGATGAAGATCAGGTGATCTTGTAGCTCATTTTTCCCACTGGTCATCGGCTGACTGATTAGACTTTCCACTTTCCTCACCCATCTTCTGAACAGGAGTGTTGGGGATGATGGTGGTACACCAGCAGCCCCTATGGGTAGATGAACACAAGTGAATATGCATACTGTCAAGGCACAGAGCATTGACAGAACACTGAGTCCTATACAGACATCTGACAAAACAGGAATGCATGTGACCCAGTCAGACCTCTTTCGATTCACTTAGCACATGCATCATGTGACCAAGGACAGGATCCTCAGGCTTATTCATAGCTGCGTATGATTTAATTAGGCAGTACTGTCCATAAGCTTGTGGTATAGAAACCATCAGAAAATTATCATAGCCCACAAGCACCAAGATGGTGTGGAGATGCCCATATCTCCTGTCAGGTCACTCTAGAAACAAGACTATGGATGGAAAAACAGTGCAAGAGCACAACGCGTTCCCAGACTCACCAAGTCAGCTGCGTGAGAGCCCAGTGTGCCCAGAGTTGGCAAGAAAGCACCAGTCTCTACTCTGGCTCACTATTTTGACAGTCCAGTGGCTAGACTAGAGAACAAACTGATACCCACACCTGCTACCTATGTGGGCAACTTTTAGGGAACACTGTTCAGAGACGTTCTTCTGTGACATCTGAGAAATGAAAGGTCTTCCCTGGGAAGCCAATTTCTTTCCTTCTTAGGAGAGCTGGACAGACAGTTCACCTAATGGAGTCCCTGGGGTAAAGGACAGTGATGCCCAGCCCTGAGGTGCTGACATCTCACTCACAGTCCTCTGCCTGCTGCTGCTTTCACTTTTGTCCCGTTCAAACCCATTTCCCCTGTAAGAGCAGAAGCCTGAAACTCCCAGGACAACAGCTTTGGCCTTAAAACTTCATTGATCTGGGACAAACTAATGTCCTGTAATCATTGACAAATTCAGGATCCATGACAAGCAGGGAAGGCCAGAAGCTTCCCAGAGAGACTAACTACTGAGTCCCAATTCCTGAAGACCCAGAAACAGACTGTGGTCTCCTTCAGGAATTTTCCCATCTTCTGACCAATACTTATGGTGGCGCATTTTCAAGGACCATTTATTTCTTGATGCTTTGGTCTGAGGGTCAAGGGTCATCTTTCTTCCTCTCACTTGTGTCCATTCTTTCTCCTAAGTAGCATCCTTCCTCTAGCCAACATATCTATGGATGATTAGGAAAGGCAGTGCATAAAGTGGTCCAAGTGCAGTTGGTGTTGCCACAACACAGGTGACATCTCAAACCATGCCAGGCCTCTCCAGGATACAAAAGAATGTCTAGGGAAGGAACTGCTGATGTCATGGGGAGCTGACACTGCAACCATGCTAACTAGCTCTCCTCACAATTCATGCTGCACTTTCCAGGAGCCACTCCTAACACTGAAGGGAATCCTTTCAGTACCTCCTCCTTCCAAAGACCTCCATTAGATTGGTTGGAAACTCATTACTAATTCCCCCATGGGGAACTGATTGTTTATTTTCAAAAATTTCCCCAGGAATGTTTCATTTCTTTCTCAAAATTCCCCTATTCATCTAAATGTGAAATAAAATACTCCTGAAAATTCAGATTAGGATGAATATGGATGCAGAAGGAACACCTGCCTCAAGTACTGATGCTTGGAAGCACACCCAGGAAGAGCCTGCAGGGCCTTGAACTCACAGATATCTACTTGTCTCTGAGTACTCCCAAGTGCTGAAATTAAAGGCAGGCAGAACCAGGCCAGGCATTCCCATCACCTCCTTTCTCTCCCCTACTTCAACTTGTGTCCCAACATTTTCTTTGGTCCCTACCTCTAATAGAAAGCAGGGCAGAAGGTACTTGGATTCTAGCTAATGGCTCTTTTACTGTCATTCTCTTATGAAGCCTGGACCACATGTGTGCTGTTAGTCAATGTGATCACATATAGCTTCAAACATTAAAATATACCCTTTGTTACAAGATCCAATCTTCTTGAAACTCAAACTGTGTTCACTGAAAAATACATCATAGATGGGAGAGAGGGGAAGAGAGAGAGAGAGAGAGAGAGAGAGAGAGAGAGAGAGAGAGAGAGAGAGAGAGAGGGAGAGAGAGAGAGAGAGAGAGAGAGAGAGAGAGAGAGAGAGAGAGAGCAAATTCTTGCATACATGTTGCCACATGCCATGATAACACAGTAATCCCATTTAGTCAAGTTTGTATGGTAAAATATTAAATTCCCTATATTTAAATTTTAAGAAAGTTTTTTGAAAAACCAACTCAGAACTGGAATCCCAGTGAAAACAGGTTTGCTTTCTTTGTTGTTCTTTCATTTTGTTTTAAGAGAGTATGGATTTATTTTGGCTCAGAGGATAAATATATCTTGGTGGGAAAGGCATGGAGCTGGGTCTCTAGTTGTGGTTGCCAGAGCATGTACCAGCTGCTTGTTCTGTGCCACCTACTAGGAAGCAATGGGGGGAGGGGACACACACAAAGCTTGAAAATGAGAGTCTCTGAGCACACAGAGTTGGGGCTTCAAAAAGCTGTGATTCTACTGCTTAGATCTGATATCTCTCTCTCTCTGTCTCTCTCTCTTACTCTCTCGCTCTCGCTCCCCCCCTCTCTCTGTGTGTGTCGGTGTGTCTGTGTGTGTCTGTGTGTGTGTGTTAGACAGACAGACAGACAGTGTGGCTTCTTAAAATTATATATAGGCCCCTCACCGAGGAGGAGAATGGCACTCAAAGAGATTTCCAGGAACAGGTGCTTTGGCGGGCTCCAGAAAGTTTTCGAACATAGCAGTGTTGAGCTGAAATGTAAAATGAAATTTGCTGTCTACCTACCACCCCAGGCCGAGAGTGGAAAATGTCCAGCGCTTTACTGGCTGTCTGGTTTAACTTACACAGAACAAAATTTCATATCAAAGTCTGGCTATCAGCAAGCTGCCTCAGAGCCCGGCCTTGTGGTCATTGCCCCTGATACCAGCCCTCGTGGCTGCAATATTAAAGGAGAAGATGACAGCTGGGACTTTGGCACTGGTGGTGGGTTTTATGTGAATGCCACAGAAGATCCTTGGAAAGCTAACTACAGAATGTACTCTTATGTCACAGAGGAGCTTCCACAACTCATAAATGCCAATTTCCCAGTGGACCCACAGAGGATGGTCTATTTTTGGTCACTCCATGGGAGGCCACCGAGCTCTGATTTGTGCTTTGAAAAATCCTGGAAAATACAGATCTCTGTCAGCATTTGCTCCAATTTGCAACCCTGTGCTCTGTCCTTGGGGCAAAAAAGCTTTTAGTGGATATTTGGGACCAGATGAAAGCAAATGGAAGGCATACGATGCGACCTGTCTCGTGAAGTCATATTCGGGTTCCCAGATTGACATCCTAATTGATCAAGGAAAAGATGACAAGATTCTTTCAAATGGGCAGTTACTCCCTGATAACTTCATAGCTGCCTGCACAGAGAAGAAAATCCCTGTTGTTTTTAGGCTACAAGAGGGTTATGATCATAGCTACTGCTTCATCGCAACCTTCATCGCTGACCACATCAGACACCATGCTAAGTACCTGAATGCATGAGAACCCTCAGCCAAGAGAATCTCATCAGGAGGCTGGAAGGGAATCAACAGGAGTGCTGACTTCCTCACAGAAGATCATGCCCCTGCAGCTGAATCGCTTTTGTGAATAAATATATCAAACTTTCAAAAAAATTATATATAGACTAGCAATTAATGTTCGAAGTATAGCTTACCGCATGGCGGTCATATCGATTCATTCTGAAGGAAACCAGAACTCACTTCATTCAGATTCTTGAGATCCCTGAATCAAAGTTAAAGACTCTGATTTTGGGGAATTTGATGATGCCTTGTACTCTGCTGAAGCAAGAGCAGGGCATGCAGTTTCAGGCCTGCCTGGCCTACCGAGTAAATCCCACAGCAGCCTGTCCTACAGTGTGATGCTCTGTCCCAAACATAAACAACACAGATTCGGATGGACCCAGTGTTCCTTCAAAACATATTTAGATTAAATCGTCAACCCCATTGCACCCCATGCCAGAAAATTTAACATTTAAAGCTGTTTCCTCTACTACATTCTTGCTTTCTCTTGAATACACTCCTCTTTTAGTCGTTCAGGTAACACAACTTTCTTATGTAGTTATATAAAGCATTTGAAAAATCCTTAAATATTGTAGTCATTACACAAAGTTCTGAATAAAATCCCTCGTGAGAACTTTTTATGACACATACTTGGATAGATGTCAACCTTCAGCTATAAAGTAAGGTTCTTGGGGACAACGCTTGTCTGAGAGTTAACAGCTTGCCCAACAATCTCAGAACACGACAGGTGTTGGATAAGAATATTTGCTGAACTAATAAAATGCCTTAGCCACTTACATACGCCAAGTTTTGAAGAGTTCAACATTTAGCCACTGCTCCTGCTCCATCTCACATCTCTGTGAAGGTTTTAGCTTTAAACGTTCATGTGGCGAGACGAGTACTGAAGATTTTCTAGGAGAATAAGAAAGCACTCTGTTTCTTAGCACTTTGGAGAAGAAAGCCTGAGGTTCTCTAATTTTCTAACTGCGGTGAAGTCCTAGCATTCAGCACCCAAAAAGCACTACACATAACTTGGAGCTTCCCGCTGTACGTGGTGGAAGCTGATAAGATTTTATATAGTAAAGTTCAAAACAGGTCGCTGGATTTCATTCCCAATGATCTAAAATGTCAAGACTGAATTGTATGTTTAACCAAGAACACCTTACTCCCTAATAATGATCGCAATAGAACACGAGCAGATGGGCTACCTAACGTGCAAACTCACAAAAACAAACGCAGTGGCAGATGGATCAAAGTCGAAGGACACTCGTGAAAGGTCAGGAAGCAGGAGGCAGTAAATTGTACCCTGGCAAAAGGGCTGGAAGTCTAAGGGTAAGAAAAGAAGCAAGCCTGGCCCCTGACCTACAAGCTCTCAACAGGCAGAGGGCGCACCTGAGCAGACTCAGGAAGTCCCTGGGAAAACTTCACTGGAACAGCACCTCAGCAGGGATGAAGCCAGAAATTTTGGACCAGGCTTTTGAGACGGTTCACAACGTCAATCAAAAAGGAGTAAGAAATACATAGATAGGGTATGCAGAGCCAAAATTCATTGCCCACTCAAGATTACAAGGGTCTACGCAGGGCGGGGATTCCTGCGAGGAATCCCTGAAGGGATGGATGGATAACAGAAGGTTCAGTTTGAGGTGCAAGAAATAAGTTAATGGATTTTAGGGAATAAATCCAAAGACCCCGACTCTCATCTTCTCACACGCAACACTCTGAGCCCCAAAAGTGACTCCATCTGCGCGTGGCGTGTGCTGTGAGATCCAGGCGAAAGCGAAGTTATCTGGGGCTGGATCCCTGGCCAGGTCCTTGACCCTCGGAACAGTTCAGGGCAGCCTAGGCCACCCGAGTCGGAGGCGTGGCTCTGGGCTTCTGGCAGCCGCGGGCCTTCCCAGGCGGCGGTCCTCGGGAACCTGCGTGCCCAGGTGACTGCCAGCGCGTGGTCAAGAGGTGAACCCCCATCTCCTCCTGGCCGCACCCTCTGACCGCGCAACCCAGCCCCCTCCACTTCCCTGGCCTCCATGCCACTCTAGGAAATAAAGTGCAAAGCTGAGAAAAGGATGAAGCGCGGAAATGGTCCTCTCCGGATCCAGAGGCCGACCAGACAAAGGCGCTTCGGGCGGCGAGCAAGGAGGAGCCAGGGCGCGGGAGGAAGCGCTGTCCCGGCTGGGAAGCAGCTGGGGACCTCATCCCGGACCGCTTCCGGAACGGAACCTGGCCGGGAGGGGGAGGCGGGGAGCAAGGACAAGCGGGAGGGGTGGGCGCGGGCGCTGGCATGGTACCCACCGGTTCCACCCAGGCTGTGCTCTGGGATCCAAACCCGGGGCGCAGATG
>OFGX01002057.1_pt1 | contig 11056 bp, 8 predicted proteins | sample 1521831 | NCBI WGS metagenome assembly OFGX01 (sample SAMEA3504080, study PRJEB24116) | mouse gut metagenome | biome: mouse gut; feature: mouse-associated habitat; material: faeces | place: Denmark | collected 2011
CCGTCGAGAATGTTCCGAGTTCGTCTTGTATCAGCTTAAGCTGATCTGCCGTGACAGCAGGTTTCTCCGTCTTCTGCTTCATCGTGACGGCGACGTCTCCCCGGGACCAGTCCTCATTCAAGATTCTCTCGATCGCGGACACCGAGCCTTTTATGTCTATCGTCCGTCCCTCTTTCTCCGGAGTGATCCTGAACTGTCCTTCTTCATGGCTGATCTGCGCGTCCTCTGCATGGTCCGTAAGCGGAACCGTCCGCTCTTTCATGATCTCTTCTGCTTTGCCATGATCCAGCACAAGGTTTTCTCCAAGAACCACCTTTTCCTTTGCCAGACGCCTGATCTTCCAACACCGGCTCCAGATATTCCCAGTCTTTGCATAGGAGCCTGCTTTCTGCACGGTCCTGCCGATATCCTGATACCGGAGCCCGAGTTCCTCCAGGGTTGCTTCCACCGTACTGCCGTCGACGGTCATGACAACCTTCTTCCCTACATCCTTCTCAAGACGGGAAAGAAGCGCCTTTTCTGCCTCGTCCGCCGTCATCCCCGAGACCTCCGTCCCGCCAATGTAAATATTATGGAAGATCCTGTCTTTGGGCAGCTTCCCTACATAATGGTACAAGATCCCATAGACTGTGCAGTATACGATCCCCGCGCTTATCACACCGCGGATAGCAAGAAGCTTAAGCTTCCTGCGGTTCTTCCGCCGGGCGCCTTCTCTTTCGCGTTCCTCTTTCTCCCTGCAAAACATCCTCGCCATACGGCAATAGCCTCTTTCCGTCAGACTCAGGATAACGCCGCTACATCATCAGATACGGTATGATCGTAGTCGCGACCATCGCTACTACAACCACGATCACGACGATCGCTATGATTCTCCTGGTCTTCTTATTATTAAAATCCATCTTTCTACCTTCCGCATATCCGTTTTTATATACATACAGATACCCTTCTCTTTTATTTATGTATATTCTTTACATTTTATACTCTTTATGTCACTTTTGCAAGATACAAGTTCGCGCATTCTGGCTCAGAGGATCCCGCTCTTTATAATCAAACAGGATATATTTTCCCATCCAGGCAAAATATTCCAGATGCGTCATCCTGCGCATCTGGCTGCTGTCATGATCGGTATATGAACGCAGATACCTGTGGGTTTCTTCCTCATTTTCATAAAAGGCGCGGAGAAATTCCTTCGTGACCTTATACTCCCCGGCAAAATGCGGACGGCTCTTCGCATTCTCACGCAGATAGTAATCATAAGTCAGAAGCTCGCGGTAATATTCCGCTTCTTCATGGATTGTTTCTTGCATTTTTCTATACTGACCAACAATTTCAGCAATATGTGTTTCAATGCTTGCAACATCGTAATAATATGAAACATTAGTAGTTCCAATATTATCAACACTTCCATTTGCAATAGCCCTATTCAAATGTAAGCGTCAAACTTCCCCACGCCTTGCCAGAACTGAGAGGAAATGAGAAAATACAATAGAGTCTGGTGTAGTGCCGTGTACTCTCAGGTAGTATCCAGCACTACATGTAATCGGAGTATTTTCTTTTTTGGGGGGGGTAAAATATGGAGCGAGGGCTTCAAAAAGCAAACCATTATAACCAACTGGCAGAATGGGTGCAGCGAGTGGAGGCCTGCCGAAAAAGCGGACAGAAGGTCAGCGAGTGGTGCTCAGAACAGGGCATCCCGGTGTCGACCTACTACAGCTGGCAGCGAAAAGTGTTTCAGGCGGCAGCAACAGAGCCAGAGGTGTGTTTCACAGAAATTTCAGCCAGACCGGCAGGCAGAGGAACAGCGGCAAGCATAGAAATCGGAGAGCTGCGGATCGAGATACATGCAGGAGCAGACGCGGAAACAGTCCGGGCCATCATCCAGGTGCTGAAAGAATGCTGACAGATTTTAAGGGAGCGGATCATGTGTACATAGCCTGCGGATACACGGATCTGCGTCGGGGAATAGACGGACTGGCCAGCCTGGTACAGCAGCAGTTTGAGCTGGACCCATTCAGTAATACGCTGTTTCTGTTCTGTGGGAGGCGGCGGGATCGGATCAAGGGACTGTACTGGGAGGGAAACGGCTTCATTCTGCTGTATAAACGGTTGGAGAGCGGCAGCTTCCAGTGGCCGAGGAATGGCGCGGAGGCACGGGAGTTAAGTGCGCAACAGTACCGGTGGCTGATGGAGGGACTGAGCGTGGAGCAGCCAAAGGCACACCGGCCTGTGGAAGGACTCAGCATGAAATAAGTGGGAAGAAACTGTCGAAAAAGCTGTACTTTTCTGGCGCAATATGGTATAATCGAACCATGAAAAATGAGAAGAAACAGCTGACAAACGCTGAGGAAATGGTGACCATTTCCCGTGCAGAATATGAGGAATTTCAAGGGCAGAAAGAGCGGATTTCTGTCCTTGAACAGCAGGTGGCACTGCTGACAGAAGCGATCCGTCTGAGCCGGCAAAAGCGGTTTGGCGCGTCCTCGGAACGGACTTCGGAGGATGCCATGGAGCAGCTGAGCCTGCTGTTTAACGAGGCGGAGGTCTATGCAGACCAGACCGCAAAAGAGGATGACAGCAGTGTGGCCGTTGCCGCCCACAAGCGGCACAAGAAACATGAATACACGCTGGACGAACTGCCTGAAAACGTACCGGTGGAGGTGGTGGAACACCGTCTTCCGGAGGAGGAATTGGTCTGCCCGGAGTGCGGGAGTACCATGACCGAAATTGGCAAGGAAGTACGTCGGCGTCTGAAACTGGTCCCGGCCAAAGCAGTGGTTGTGGAGGACTGGTACTACACCTATGCCTGCCGGAAGTGCGAGAAGGAAAATACGGAGACGACCATGGTGAAGGCGCCGAGAGGGCCGAACTTCATCCCCGGCAGCTTTGCCACGCCAGAGGCTGCGGCACATCTCATGGTGCAGAAGTTTGTCATGGGCTCTCCCTTGTACCGGCTGGAACAGGAGCTGAAACGCCAGGGCATTCCTCTGTCACGGCAAACCATGTCCAACTGGCTGCTGTGGTCTGCGGAGCATCTGCTGGCCCCGGTCTATGATCTGCTGCACGAAGAACTGCTGAAACGGGACGTCCTCCACGCGGATGAGACCACATTGCAGGTACTCCATGAACCGGGTAAAACAGCCCAAAGCAACAGCTATATGTGGCTGTACCGCACCGACGGGGATACTGACCGGCCCATTGTGCTGTTTGACTACCAGCCGGGACGGGGCGCCTGCTATCCGAAAGCATTTCTGAAAAACTTCAGGGGGTATCTCCACACGGACGGCTACTCCGGATACCACAGCCTTCCAGATGAGATCACTGTGGTTGGCTGTTGGGCTCATGCCAGGAGGAAATTTGACGAGGCTATGAAGTCTCTGCCAAAAGGAAAGGCTAAGAACAGCTCTGCTGCCCAGGGGCTGGCTTACTGCAATCTCTTATTCAAAATTGAGGAAGGACTGACAGGCCTTCCTCCAAAAGAACGCTATGACCAGCGGCTGGAACAGGCAAAACCTGTTTTGGACGCTCTGTTGGCGTGGGCAAATACCAGAACTGCCGCCCCGAAATCCTCTTTGGGTAAGGCGCTGTCCTACCTCAAAGAGCAGTGGCCCTATTTGCTTAATTATTTGAAAGACGGCAGGCTGGAGCTGAGCAACAATCGAGCTGAGCGCAGTATTAAGCCCTTTGTCATTGACAGAAAGAATTTCCTGTTCGCTAATACTCCCAGCGGCGCAAAGAGCAGCGCGGTGATCTTCTCCCTCATCCAGACCGCCATTGAGAATGGCTTAGATCCTTATCGCTACCTGACTTGGCTCTTGTCCTCTGCACCAGAGATGGAGCTGGCTCAACCGGATGTTGTGCGGTCCCTGCTGCCCTGGAACGCTCCCGTTTCTTGCAAACCATAATTGTTTTTCCCCGTTGCCAGGGCGACTCCTGGCAACGGGTTTTTTGATGCACAGAGATTTGACACTTACCCCTTTGGGCTTGGTACACCAGATACAAAAACGAGTTTGAAAACAATTTTTTAATTTGTAGCAGGTTTGTTTTCCTCCGACTCGTCCAGAAGAAATTGAAATACAGCCTCAACATCACTTTCTGAAAGATTTTCTGGTAATAGTATGACATCTTCAGAAACTGATATGCTATCGATCAAACCAAATTTAATCTGCAGCTCACAAGGTAGTTCTGGCGTGGCGCAGCTACAGGAGGACAGCACCACATCTGGCTGGTGTGTCTGACAGGGATGTGTTGCCAGTACTTCCGGAGCATATCCTAACGGTAGATACTCCAGCCCATTTTGTGTGAGATTGACGCTTACCTTGTTTTACAGCTTTACTCGCTTTTGTGCAATATTTATTTTCAAACAAGACCTAAAGGGATAATCAAAACTCTTTTTTCATGGTAATCCCCCTATGGCAATTCGAGGAAGGACTCGGTGCGAGAATCGATACAACTCACACCGAGTCCCCAACTATCAAGGATTAATCTCTAGTGATGCCGAAGTCCGTCCTACTGAAAGCGCTTCTGGCTCCATAGGTTGTCTTGATCCAGTTATAAACATCCTGAACAAGCATTGCCGATTGATTGCTTATAGAGCTTCTTGATTAGATTGACTTCTAAACCTCTGCGCCTGAGCAGTCCACATTGCAGCATATTCTCCACCCAAATTAATAAGAGCCGAGTGTGTGCCTGATTCAATAACTCTCCCATCCTTTAGGAAAAAAATTATATCTGCATCCTTTGTTGCTGAAAGTCTGTGTGTAATTAAAATAATAGTTTTTCCGAAAAAGGTTTCTGTCACACGTTTGTTGAATACATACTCACTAATCGGGTCAAGAGATGCAGATGGTTCATCCATAATAAGAATATCTCCCGTACGATAAAGCAGTCTGGCTAATACCATTTTTTGCAACTGTCCACCAGATAATATCACACCATCTGCGTCAAAGAGCTTTAACATCTGACTCTGTGCAGTGACACCATCTGTCACCCGTAAACCCGCACAAGCAATTGCACTGGCCATTTGCGCTTCCTCCCAATCAGAACTCATGGCAATGTTACTCCCTATTGACAGTGCATATGCTTGAAAATCTTGAAATACACAAGAGAAAATACTTCGGTACTCGGACACGCTATAATTGCAAATTATTGTTTCATCTAATTTAATGCTACCGGTATTGGCATCATAGAGACGCATCAATAATTTAACCAGCGTTGATTTCCCTGAACCATTTGCTCCTACAATTGCTACTTTTGCACGGGGCGGTATACTCATACACAAATTCTCAAAAACTTGTCGTCCACCATCGGTATAGGAAAAACATAGATTCTCTATATCTAATTTATGTTCCATCCCAACTGGCCGACTATTACCATCTTTTATACTTACATTTATATTTATAAATTCTCTTATCTGTTCTATACCAACTGAAGCATTGCTCAGCCCCTGCATGACTGGTCCGATAATAGCAAATAGGGACGCTAAAATCGAATTAATTCCGCTATAAATCATTGTAAAGTCACCTATGCTCCCAGTACCCTGCACAATAATTTGGTAGCCCAAAACTACAGCTAGACAAAATTCACTAACAAAATACCCGGGTATTGTGACCTGCAAAAAACTCAACAGGCCAATTTTTCTCAAATATTTTTTTGCTGTAGCGCTTTTTATTTCACATACTTGTCGAAACTTTTCAGTGATTACGTTGCCAATTGAAAAAAGACGAATTTCTTTGGCATATTCAACAGACGAGAAGACCTTATGACAGTAGTTTGCTACCCTATCACTCTCGGCGGTTTCTCTAGTTTTTTTAACTGACAAATCGCTACTTATCACATTAAAAAAATAGATTATAAAAAATGCTACCAAAGCAAATAACATATAAATGGTACTAACATTAACAAAAAGCACCGAGATAAAAACTAATTTTGTGATGTTTGTAATAAACATACAAAAAATATCCAATGCTTTAAAAACACCTAAATTTATGGCGTTTTTTGTCCATGCTATATTTTGGTAGATACGTGGATTGTCAAAACAACATAGGTCAATCATAGATGCTTTCTGTAATAGATTTTCCAGTATTAAATTGTATACCTTCTGCCTAAACAGTGGAATAAAAAGATGCGTTAAAAGCGCATTCAATATCTCATATCCCAAAATAAAGCAAGAAATGCAAAACAATGTAGAAAAGACAGAAAAATTCCCCTTTTCCAAATCGTCCAGTACCCACTTTATCAATAGCTTTGTGAGAACAGGCGGTATTGCTGCGAATAGCGCTGTAGAAGCACTTAAAACAACAAAGATATGTGAAAAACTAAATAAATATTGAATAGCAAATATATTCTGTCTAATACTGTGTTTCATCCTTGGACTCCTCTCCCGATACATATCCTGCCGCTTGCAACCGAAACATTTCAGAGTATTTACCATTTAAAGCCATGAGTTCACAGTGAGTACCTTCTTCTATGATTTTTCCCTCTTGGAACAAAAGAATTCTATCCGACAATCGTGCGGACGAAAGATTATGCGAAATATAAATAACAGTCTTACCTTCTGTTGCTGACAGCAACTTTTCATACATATCTTTCTCTGCAAGTGGGTCTAAACTGGAAGAAGGTTCATCCAATACCGCAATTTCATATTTTCTTGCATAGAGCCTAGCAATTGCGATTTTTTGGCTTTCTCCTCCCGATAAAATTTCGCCATGACTGTTAAATTCTTTCGACAAGACGCTATGTATACCGTCTTCAAAGCTTTTTACCTTATCTCCTAGTCCAGCGCTCTCTAATGCAGAGCATATGTATGCCTCGTCCCCAACAGTAGGAACGTCCATTATCACATTTTCCTCTACTGAAGCAGCGTATATCTGATAATCCTGAAATACAACCGCAAACTGATTCCGATAACTTTCCAGACTATAGTCCGTCAGCGGTCTATCATTGTACAGAAGCTCTCCACTGTCCAAAGAATATAACCCCAGCATCAGTTTTACAAAAGAAGATTTTCCTGCTCCATTCATCCCAACAATGCATATTTTCTCCCCTCTTTTAATCTCTATATTTACTCCAGAGAGGACAGGGGTTTCTTTGGTGTAAGAGAAGGAAGCGTCAATAAAGGTTAATTTTTCAAACCTCTCGCATAGAGCACCGTAGTTCCTACGCTCTTCCGGAAACTCCATGAACTGGAACCAATCGTCAATATATGGTTTATTAGCTTTTATAGTGTTAGCAAAGTTTCCAATCCGACTCAAGCGGTTGCAGAAGAGGATAATTGCTGCAATTAGTACAGAACAATCCGCGAGAGACAGTCGCTGGATAATCAAAAAATTATATGCAGTATAAAAACAGCTGCACACAAGAGGCATATAAGAACCAAATAAATCGGAAATAAATGAAGCAATCGCCAATTTAAATCCAAATCGCTTTCGAATTCTATGAATTTCACTTTCACTTTCTTTCAACATTTTGAAGAAAGCTGAATAAATATCACTAGTACGTATGTCCTTTGCCGCCTCTTTGGAAAAAACTGTATCCATAACATAAGCACGCTTGCGTTCTGCAGGAATCGATGCACGATTTAGCCGGTATTTAAGAACACTCGCTCTCCGCTCGGACAAACTGTGTATCAAAGGAAATGCAAGAAATAATAGATAAACATTGTCTACAGAGAAGACAAACAATACTGTTAAAAGAGCTGTAACAAAAAAACCAACAAAATTACATATATTCGTCATAATCTTATCAGGGATAGGTCTTATATTATCACAAGCACGCTTCATTAAGTCATAAAAAGCTGGATTCTCATAAGCCGATAACAGTACAACTGACTGCTTTTTATGGATTACCCGAGACAAGCCCTCATCCAGTCTTAGTGCCAGCAAAGGTTTGTAGTAAGAATTGTAGCCTGTTTGTAAAATACCCCTAACAATACAGATACAGAAAATGATTGCCACAATAGAAATATAATGCATGTACCCACTACGTTCAGTAATAAGTGACACTAGAATACGATATAGGTATACGCCTACAAGAAAATCAGCAACCGCCTGATATAAGCACAAAACGACCTCTATAATTATTTTTTGAGGCACAATATGCCAGATATGTTTCAAGAATTTCAGTGTATTTTTCATAGCTATCTTATATCCATTCTTTTAATAGTGTACAGCATCCCATATGCCCCCAGGACAAACGCATGAGTAAATAAATTATGAACAAACTGTGGTTAAAAGGAAATGGAAGAACAGACGGGCACAGCGCTACCGTGGTACGATGAAGTATTCAGGGCGGGCGTTGAAGATGCTTCGCAAGCGACTGATGGAGAAGTCGGCATCCTGTCAAAACCATGGAGGAAAAGTACCGTTGCGTTCAAGCGTTGAGCCGCCAGGGAGCCTCTGTGGAGCAAGTATGCCATGCATTGGCGATTTCTCGCAACGGGTACTACGACTGGAGCAAACGGGACCCGGCTCAGCGGAAGCGGCGGAATCAGGGGTTGAAACGGTATCTGGTGAGTTGCACGAGAAATATCTGGCGATGGGGCTGGACAGCCTCTATCACCTGCTCAAGCGGAACTTCACTTTTGACTGCCCAAACCGGACCAGGGTGGGCAATATCACCTACATCCCCACCGGCGAGGGCTCCATCCGCAAAGTCAAGAGAGATAAGGCAGATGCCAGGAGAATCGCCAAGTACACCCTTGACAACTGGGTAGATTTGCGGGAATATACCCCTATGGAAGCGATTCAAGAACAACTGAGGCTGAGCTCCCGCCAGGACACTCTCTACATGAAGAATGTGGTGGCGTTGCAAAACAATCTCAATTCTCTCACCGACAAGGTTTTTCCGAGGGGTGAACGAACTGTTTCCCAGCCGAATCGGACGGGAGTCAAAAGTGGATTGATTTTCTCACGACCTTCTGGCATTGTGAGTGTATTTGCCTGGTCAGCAAGAAAGCCTTCACAGGATGTTACCAGAAATGGTGCAAGCGGAAGGGATATCATTTCAGCGCATCCAAAGCGGCGGAGCCGTATATGGGCAGTGCAGGCCATATCACGCTCCTGCTCAGAAACAGCAATACCAAGTTGCTCATTACCACCGCCGCCAAGGACTGGCTTTTGCGAAGGTTGCGCTGGTCGTCATGCGCTCTGAGATGACCAAGCTGGCCCGGCAGCTCCCGGAATACGAGACGGTCCGGGCCATGTACGGTGTAGGCGAAACCACCGCCGTACAGCTCATGGCCGAGATTGGCGATGTGCGCCGCTTCCCCTGCCGCAGTTCCATCGTGCGCTTCGCCGACGTTGATCCTGCGGTAGACGAGTCTGGCAAGTATATCTCCGCAAGTAATCCAACCACCAAGCGCGGCTCGCCTCATCTGCGCAAAACACTTTTCCAAATCATGTCCACCATCATCCAACACGCACCTGCTGACAATCCTGTATTCCAATTCTTTGACCGCAAAAGGCGGGAAGGCAATCACTACGTCTATATGACCGCTGCGGCAAACAGGTTCCTGAGAATCTACTACGGCACAGTTATGGCTTATTTAGGGTCTACTCCGTAACCCCGAAGATATTGAAAATTGTGGAATTGAAGAGAAAATATGATATAGTCACCACACTTGAAAACAATCAGGGTATCAGTTAGAATAAAGACATGAGTTATTCAACAGATTATCGGAAACGGACAATAGAATATCGAGAGGAAGGCCATACGCTGGAGGAAACACACAAGGTACTCAAAGTATCAATCAGTACAATCCTGGCATGGGAAAAACAGTGGAAAGAGAAAGGGACACTGACACCAGCGCCGGTCGTGCGGGGGATACAAAAAGCTCGACCTGGAAAAGCTGCGGACATATGTGCAGGAGCATCCGGATTCATACCCGAAAGAGATAGCCAAAGAATTTGGCTGCTGTGAAACAGTCATACGGAAAGCGTTTGATCGGTTGCATATTACCCGCAAAAAAAGACGGTACATTACCGGGAGCAGGACCCAGAAAAGGTAAAAGAATATCAGGCGAAAATCGCAGGGCTCGCATTGGAGCAAATCGCATATGTGGACGAAACTGGAATCGACACATATTTGTACCGGGAGTATGGGTATGCTCCCAGAGGTCAAAAAGTCAACGCCGCTGTCAGTGGGCGTAAGTATAAACGTGTGGGAATAGTTGCGGCCCAACTTGGTAAAGAAATCCTTTCGCCTCTTACCTTCTCAGGCACAATGGACAGCAGTTTGTTCGAATACTGGTTTGAACATCAGCTTCTTCCTGCCCTTCCTTCTGACGCTGTGGTTGTGATGGACAACGCCTCCTTCCATCGCGGAGCAAAGCTTATGTGTGTTGCCCAAAAGAGAGGTCTCCGTTTGATTTTTCTACCACCCCACTCCCCAGAGCTCAACCCTATTGAGAATTTCTAGGCCTGCCTCAAGCATTACCTCCGTTCTGCTCTTTCCAATGTCCTTTCCTTTGACGATGCCCTCTTTGATGCTTTTCAAGTGTGTTGACTATATAATAAGTGCAAGGAAATGGCCAGGAAACAGAGAAAAAGCTTGCACATGGAGAGTCGGAGCGGATATATAAGGGCAACAGCCAGCTACGAATAGAGGACTTTATATTTCCGTATGGGAAATTGGACCCTGAAAATGATTGGGTAAAGCTGTCGGCGCTGGTTCCATCGGAAACGGCGGAGGAGCGGTACGCAGCGCAGTTTGCGGACAACGGGCATCCGGCGCATCCGTGCCGGATGGCGCTGGGGGCGCTGCTGATCCAGCGACGGCTGAAGTGCAGTGATGGGTGGTTGGTGAAGCACGTAGGGGAAAATCCGTATCTGCAATTCTTCATCGGGATGAAGGAGTACGGGCCGTGTCCTTTTGGGAAGTCTACGCTGGTGGCATTTCGGAAACGGTTCAGCGAAGAGGACATAGCGGCGATCCTGGAAGCGTCCATACCCCAGCCGGAGAAAGCGGAAGAAGAGGGAAACGATGGGGATGAGGGCGAGCCTCCCAACAGCGGCACACTGGTATTGGACGCCACCTGCTGTCCTGCGGATATCGCCTATCC
>OFGX01002058.1_pt1 | contig 11055 bp, 9 predicted proteins | sample 1521831 | NCBI WGS metagenome assembly OFGX01 (sample SAMEA3504080, study PRJEB24116) | mouse gut metagenome | biome: mouse gut; feature: mouse-associated habitat; material: faeces | place: Denmark | collected 2011
AATCAATGGTATTGTATTCGTATAATTTTTAACATTAAAAAATTAGAACTAAAAATTTTATAGTTTTTCTATAATTAAATTTTTGCATAAACTTGTTTTAATAGATTTTGATAGAGTATTTTATCTTAGTTTTTTATTTATAGAGCAAAACATAATGTATATTTTAAAGTTACTATTGCAAAAAAAGTCGATATATGTTATAATATGCTAAAGTTAATTATCAATTATTAGGAGGATAGTTATGGATAATTATACAATGTATCCAAAACAGTTTAATAAAAATATTATTCCCGTGGAAAGAAACCGTTGTTTTGTTTTAATGCCTTTTGATTCGCAATATGATAGTTTATATGGACATATTAAAAAGAAACTAAACGATATGCAATTAATATGTAATAGAGATGATGAAATTCCTGGAAGTGCACCTTTCATGAATAAAGTCATTACAGAAATTATAAAATCACGTTATATTATTGTTGTCTTAAGTAAATTAAGACCTAATGTATTGTATGAATTAGGCATTGCTCACACATTAAAAGATTTGCAAAATGTATTGTTAATTAAAGAAAAAGGATTAAATGAAGTTAATGATATTTATAAAAATGCTTCAGATATATCTCATTTAACCTATATTGAGTATGAACCTCAAAATATGTTTTATTTAACTTCACAAATTCAAAATTTTATAGAAAGTAATAAGTATATAGCAGATTTTTATGAGATTTTAAATGTAAAGAAAATAATAAATATAGTAACTGAAACAAACCAGTTTGCGGAATATGTCCAATCAGAATTAAAAGAAAAAACCAATGTAATTATAAAAATATTAAGTGGAGAACAGTGCTTGGAAGAAGAGTATTTCAATTTGTTAAATATGTATTTATCCGCTATGTTAAATATAATAAAATTAAATAAACTTGAATGGATTGAACAATTAACAAAGTTATATGCAGAAATTCTTATAGGAGGAAAAAACTTTTCAAATACAGAACAATACTGTTACTCTTTCTTACATTCAATTTTAAACCAATTTCCTAATATTAATGAAAATAACATAATTAATTGGCAAACGTTATTTGTAATTCAGTTAGCTGAAAATAAATGCTTTTTAAATATTGTTTTACCATGGATTATTAATTATTTTAAAAAATCAAAATCTACCACTATTGATTTAAATAGATATAAGTTAGAAAGTTTTTTAATGACATGTAATTATAACGAAGTAAATCAATTAATTATCAACTCATTAAGAAATGACGATAGACATGTTCGAGAACATATGGCTGATATAATAGGTGAAAAAAACTTAGTAGAAGCTAGAGATTTATTAACATTACAATTAGCAAATGAATCTAATATTTATACTGCTTCAAGTATGTTTGAAGCATTGGGTAAAATAGGTGCTACATTAGCAAAAAACACAATATTAAAATGGACATTAGCACATGAAAATATTATTCGCCAAGGTGAAAATCATTTTGTTTTAAAACATGCATATAATGCTTTACAAAAATTAACTATTGACGAGAAAGATGAGAATATGTCTAAGTTCAAAGAATATTTTGGAGAGGATTTAAGCAGATATTATTTTATTAATTTCTAAACTCTTTCATATTTATAAAATCAATTGCATCAATAACCAGCAACAAATCAACAGCAGTAGGGAATTTATTTAAAAGATATTCAATAAATTCTCTTTGCTGTATTTTGTTTGGAACAAGTTCGACTAGTCTATCCAACATTGCAAACAACGTTTTTTTAAAATATTTTTGTGCAGTTTCTTTAATATCATATAGTTTCTTTTCTTCAATAATATTCATCATTCTTTTATGATTTTCAAACAAGTCATCAATATGTTTTTTATTAAAAGTATGTACGAGTGAATTTTCTCTTTGCAGATAATGATAATTTGTTTTAGATGTAATACTAACTTTTTTAGCATAATATAATAACCAAAATGTAATAGCATCGTCTTCATATAATGAAGTCTTATCATATTTTATATTATGCTTAAGAAATAATTCTTTTTTGTATAATTTATTATTTACTATAGGTGTGATATATATGTCTTGATTAATAGACCGACTTAATAATTCTAATGCAAAAAAATTGTCTAAACAATTATCATATTCATATTTATAACGTATTTCAGATTTGCTTTTATATTCGTATTCATTTAAAATTCCTGCTACGGCTATGTCACTATTATATTTTCTCATATTATCATACAATATATTATAAAAATTAGTGTCTATCCAATCATCACTATCAATAAAAGCAATAAGTTCTCCAGTGGCATTATCTAATCCAATATTTCTTGCATTTCCGGCACCTGCATTTTTTTGTAAATTAATTAATCGAATTCTATTATCTGAATCAATTAGTTTTTCTACAGTTTCTTTTGATTTGTCTGTAGAAGCATCATTAACAACAAGAATTTCTAAATTTTTATAACTTTGATTAATGATACTTTTCAAACATTTTTTTATTTCATTTTCGCAATTATACAAAGGTATTATCACTGAAATTTTAGGTAATTTTTCCATAACTATCCTCCTAATAATTGATAATTATTATTAGGAAAATTAAGAATAATTTTAGGAATTTTTAATTTGGTATATAAATTTTTTATTTGATTTTACATATAATAACAAATAAAAGTATATCAAATAAATTTAGATTAAAAATTGATTTTAAAAGTAAATTATGTTATAATTATATTAAATCAAATAAACTGAGAATTTGTTGATAAATAAATGTCATCAATTTTAATAAAAAAATTGTATTATTTTAATTCATAAATTGTGCAATTGATATGGAGATAATATGTATAGTTGTTCTAAAGAAATATTTATTAAAGAGTTTGTTGAGAAGTTGAAATGTGAAAAGGCATCTTTGTTTATTGGGTCTGGTATATCTAGAAATGCTGGTTATGCAAATTGGAAAGATATTTTAAGAGAATGTGCAGAAGAAATAGGTCTTAATGTGGATAAAGAACAAGATTTGATTACTTTAGCAGAATTTTATGTTAAAGGTAAACAAAGAACTAAAATAGATAAAGCAATTGCGACTTATTTTAAAGATAGTACAGGTGACCCTAAAAATGTTCATAAGATTATTACAACATTGCCATTAAGGAGTGTTTGGACAACAAATTATGATACGTTGCTTGAAAGGTCTTTTAAAAATGCTAATATTACATATTCTGTTGTTACAGATGATAATTCATATGTTTCATTAGACCCTACTGCAACTGTTAAAATACACAAAATTCATGGAGACGTTAATTATCCAAAAGATTGTGTAATTACTAGAAAAGATTATGAAAAATATGAGGAAACACATGATATTGTTCTATCTGAACTAAAAGGTGAAATGTGTACTAATTCGTTTTTATTTATGGGATATAGTTTTAGTGATATTGATATTCAACATATTCTATCAAAAATAAGATTAATTTATGAAGATGAACATCCACAAAGACATTATTGTATTTTAGAAAAAGTAAAAGCAGGTAAATGTGATAATGAAGAAGATTATCAATATAAACTTAAACGACAAAATCATCATATTGCTGATATGCAGTCTTATGGCTTAAACGTAGTTTTAGTAGATGATTATAATGAAATTGATGAGATTTTAGAAGAGATAAGTCATCTAGTTAATATTAGGGATGTTTTTATTAGTGGTGCTTATGAACTTTCTTCTGAACTTGCTAAAGTGCGTATCGCTCCTGTCACCTTAGCATTATCAGAAAAATTAATTGCTGAAGATTTTAAAATTATTACTGGGTATGGGAAAAATTTAGGAGCAGACATTGTTACTGGAGCATTTAGAGGCTGTGTTGGAAAAGAAAGCAGTGTTAAAAGTTTTAATGACAATGTACGGTTGTTTCCGTTTCCTTTCAAATTACAAGATTCAGAGGATAAAAAAAAGTTGTATACAAGTTTGCGAGAAATTATGATATCTAAAACTCGTATCAGTATTTTTATTTCAGGTGAAAAATCAAGTGTAACTGGTAATAAAATTAGTTCAGATGGTATGATTGAGGAATATGAAATTTCAAAAAAACAAGGAAATCTTGTAATACCGATTGCTACAACAGGGGGTGTAGCAAGAAGAATATGGGATGAAGAAAATGAATCCAAATCACAAATATCTCAGACCGAAGAGTTTCAGTCATTGAATACGGAAGTTGACCCAGAAAAAATAGTTAATAATGTTTTACAATTAATAAATAATTATATTAAAAATTATAAGTAGGAGAAAATAAAATGGGACACAAAATATTTGTATCGTATAAATATTCAGATAATAATGTTTATCAAATTAGTAAAAATATATATCAACATGATACTGTTAGAACGTATGTTGATAAATTGGAACAATATATAGATAACACAGATAATATTTATAAAGGAGAATCCGATAATGAAGATTTATCACGATTATCAGAAGATACAATTTGGGGAAAATTAAAAGATAGGATTTATGATAGCACTCTAACAGTTGTTATGATATCACCGAATATGAAAGAAAACAAGAGAGACATAGAACAATGGATTCCGTGGGAAATATCATATTCATTGAAAGAAGTTGCTAGAAAGAATATAAACGGAAAAATGGTTACAAGTTCAAGTAATGCAATATTAGGAATAGTTTTACCAGATAGAAATGGTTCATATTCATATTATATAACTAAAAATAATTGTTGTTCAAATCCATGTAGAACACTGCATACAGATAAATTATTTGATATATTAAAATGTAATATGTTTAATATTAAAGAACCAAATTGCAATAATTGTATTGATAATAGAAAAATATTTTATGGTGAATGTAGTTATATAATTTCAGTAACATGGGACGATTTTATTAAAAATCCAGAAGATTACATAAATCGTGCATATAAAATTCAAAACTCTATATTGCAATACAATGTTGTAAAAGAAATATAATAAAATTTGAAGATATATTGGCTATATTATAATATATTTACTTATATTGTTAAACAAATTTTTGAAAATAAAGTTATATATGAAAAATATTGTTTTAATGGAATAAACGAATTTTATTAGGTGAATAGATGAAAAATGGTAAATTGTTGAAGAGGTTTGTGCCATATTATCGCAACTACTGGCGGATAATGTTGGTGGATTTGTTGTGTGCTACATTGACTATTGCTTGTGAGGTAATATTTCCGTTGTTGGTAAGAGATATTACTGATAGGGCGATAGCCAATATTGCTAATATTACAATAACATACATTTTGATTATTGGCGCAATTTATCTTGGACTTAGAATAATTGATACTGCGGCAAACTATTATATGCAATACATTGGTCACTATATGGGTAGTAAAATTGAGGCAGATATGCGTAGAGAAATGTTTGCTCATCTGCAACAAATGTCGCATAAATATTACAATGAGACAAAAATCGGACAATTAATGTCAAGAATAACTACTGATTTGTTTGATGTTACAGAGTTTGCACATCATTGTCCTGAAGAGTTTTATATTGCAGGACTTAAAATTATTGTTTCGTTTGCAATACTTTGTACATTTAATGTTTATATGACATTGATAATATTTGCAATGATACCAATAATGCTTGTATTTTCTACTTATTTTAGTAAAAAAATGCACTCTGCTTTTAGGGAACAAAGAAAATCTTTGGGTGATATAAATTCTCAAGTTGAAGATAGTTTACTTGGAATAAGAGTTGTAAAATCCTTTGCTAACGAGGATATAGAAAAAGAAAAGTTTGAAAAGGGTAACAAGGCATTTTTAAAAGTTAGGAAAAAAATGTATCGTGCAATGTCAGGATTTCATAGTGTTACAAGATTTTTTGACGGACTTATGTATATTGTGGTAGTTGTTGCAGGTGGTTTATTTTTAGCCTACGGAATGCTTGGTATAGGTGAATTTAGTGCATCACTATTATTTGTAAGCACATTGTTGCAGTCTGTAAGAAGAATAGTTGAGTTTACAGAGCAATTTGGCAGAGGAATGACTGGTGTTGAAAGATTTTTTGAAATTATTGATACTCCGCCAGAAATTGTTGATAGTAACTCTGCAATAGAGTTAGGTGAAGTGCGTGGTGATATTAGTATAAGAAATTTAACTTTTGGGTATGGTGATGATGACACAAAAGTCTTTAGTGGTTTAAATTTAGATATACCTGCTGGTAAAAATATAGCAATAATAGGTGTAAGTGGTAGTGGCAAAACAACACTTAGTAATTTAATACCAAGATTTTTTGAAATTGAAAGTGGTGAAATTTTAATTGATGGCATAGATATTAGAAATATTAAATTAAAATCATTGAGGGAGCATATTGGTATTGTTCAACAAGATGTTTATATGTTTTCGGGAACTATTAAAGAAAATATTGCTTATGGTAATCCTAGTGCAACTATTGAGGAAATCGTGGCAGCAGCAAAGGCGAGTGGAGCGGATGATTTTATTAATAAATTGCCAAAAGGCTATGAAACTTTTGTGGGAGAGCGCGGTGTTAAATTATCTGGTGGACAAAAACAACGTATTAGTATTGCAAGAGTGTTTTTGAAAAATCCGCCTATACTTATTTTAGACGAGGCAACAAGTGCACTAGATAATGAATCTGAAAGACTAGTACAAAAGTCACTTGATAGTTTGAGTATAGGCAGAACAAGCATAATAATAGCACATAGGTTATCTACAATACGCGGTGCAGATGAAATTATAGTATTAGATTCTGAAGGAATTGCAGAACGCGGTACACATGAAGAGTTGATAGCAAAGGGTGGAATATATTATACAATGCTTAATATTTAATGATTAAATTTTTATTAATACAATAATTATTGTGTAAAAAGTGTTAGAAAAAGTACATTTTTCTAACACTTTTTAGTTTTTTTAAATGTTATAAATCATTATTTTATAATGCCTTAAATATACAAAATGTTTACTATTGCATAAGAAGTTAAAATCTGTTATACTATAATTGTAAAATAATAAATAAAGTGGTGAAAAATGATAAAGTTAAATGATTTAACAAAAAAATATATTAATGGAAGTAATGAATTTACAGCGCTTAAAAATATCAATTTGGAAATTAATGATAACGAATTTGTGGCTATTGTTGGAAAATCCGGCAGTGGCAAAACTACGTTATTGAACATTATTGGAACATTAGATAATTTTACAAGTGGCAGTCTTACTATTGATGATATTGATATTGTAAGTTTAAATAACAACAAAATATCTGCTTTTAGAAATGAAAAATTAGGCTTTGTTTTTCAAAACTTTTATTTAGAACCAGAATATACAGTGTATGAAAATATAGAATTACCACTAATAATAGCGGGTAGTTTTGGCAAACAAAATGAGGATAAAATTAACGATATAGCAAAGCAGGTTGATATTAATAGCAAACTGAAAAATAAAGTTAAGACTTTGTCTGGCGGCGAGTGCCAAAGGGTTGCAATAGCAAGAGCGATTGTAAATTCGCCTGAAATTATTTTAGCAGATGAGCCTTGTGGTAATTTGGATTTGGAAAATAGTGCAAAAGTAATGGAAATTTTAAAAAATTTGCATAAGCAAGGAAAAACGATAATTTTAGTAACACATGATTTGGAGGATGCTAAATTAGCAGATAGAATTATTACTCTATCTGATGGTGAAATAGTATTGGATGAAAAAATAAGCGAGAGATAAATGAAAAAAATATTTTGGCTTTTTAAAAAGGAAATAAAAACTTTATATAAATTTATTGTTTTGATAACTATAATTATCACTTTGTTTTTGTCTGCTTTGTTTGGGGTTACAAATATATTGATAGATTATTCTAAAAATTTTAAAACTACTTTAAATGAAGATTTAAATGGTTTGGAATTTGAAGTTGCAAATAGTAATTATTCCTCTTTACAAACTTATTGTGAAAATGCAGTTGTTAGAGCAAAACTAAAAAATTACACGCATACCACAAAATTAGAATGTAGTAATGGCAATTATTTTGATACAGACCAATTTGAGCAAAAGGAAGAGGTGACATACCTTAAAAGTTATAATGGGGTAGTTTTGTATTCGTATGAACATTTTGCAAATAAATTAAAAGAGCAAAACATAAATCTTGAGGGTAGTTGGCATAAAGGCAAAAATCAAATAGTTTTGAGTGATATAGTTGCAGAGCAACTACAAGCAAAAATTGGAGATAGTATAAAAATTTTAGATAATACATTTTTGTTAGTGGGGATATTTGATTTTGATTTATTAAACCAAATAGATTATCATGGTGCATATTATTACCTTTCTTTTGATAACGAAAAAGTTTTTGATACAATGAATGTTTCTATGTCAGAATCGTATGATACTTATAAGTTGTTTAATAAATTAAAAGGTAAAGGTTTTGAGGTTACATTTTTTTCAATGTATGCGCAATATTTTGAAAATGTTAGACTTATGGAAATGGTGCTAGTGATATTTGCAATAATTATTTTTATTGGAATTATGATAGTTTTGTATAGTTTTATATCTATAATTTTGATGAACCGAAAAAATTATATTTGTCAATTAAAACTTTTAGGACTTAAGGAAAAAGATATTTTTGCAGTGTATATGTCAATTATTGTGCTGTTACTTATTGTATCAGTAATTTTTGCCACATTTATTGGATACTTTTTTAATAGTTACATTATGAGTTTGTGTGTAAAGTTGTTTGATATGAAAATAAAAGCAAGTTTGAATTTTTATTTGTCACCTATTATTTTTGTTGTAACTTGTTTGTTTGCTGGCTTAATATATATGTTTATTAATAAAAAGTTAAAAAACAAAATGGTTGCTCAATTGGTAAAGGAGCAATTATGAAAGACATTTTAATTTTATCTTTAAAAAATTTAAAAGCCTACAAAAAGTTTTACATACAATTAGTAGTTTTATTATTATGTGTAGTTTTTATAATTAGTGTTTTTTCTGTGTTTAGCATTACACTTACAGATAATCAAAATTTACTTAAAGAGCAGTCTATTTCTGCAAATTATTTTATAACAGAGCAGGATATAAACATTGCTGAATTTAATATAGATGCAGAAATACTAAAATTTAAAAAATATAGATTTTATAGTGATTTAGTGCCTGGGTATGGTGGAGTTTATACCGACCTCATAAAAATGACTTGCAATGGCAAGATTTATATTCCTCAAGATTTTTATGAAGAGTTTGAAGTTTACTCTTTTAATAACAATAAATTATTTACTACAATTGATTTTGTAGAGGCAAAAGCAAGATTTAATAGTGATAATCTAATTATTGGACATTATCCAAAAAATACAGATGAAATTTTGTTGTCGTATGATTTTGTTAAGGCTTTTGGCTTTAGTGAGGATATTTTAGGAAGTATCATTAGTTTTGAAATAAATAAAAACAATTTTCCGTTACTGAGTAATAAAAAAGTAGTAGGGCTACTTAATGAAAACTATTGCAGTCTTGCAGGACATAATCAAGTTTATACTGTCAGACCATTTGTTGTAGTGCATAGTGATTATATTTTGCCAAGCGAAACCACAGAAAATATTGACTATAATATGTATGTTTTAAAAGACTGGGCACGTGATGATATTATAAACTTGTTTGAGAAAGAATATAACGCAAGATATGTTGGAAATAGTATAAAAAATAATTTGCAAAATATCTCGGATATGAAAGAATTTGCTTTTGCAATATTTTTGCTATTGGGTTGTACTTTGCTTGCAGGGCTTGTTTTAATTATTTATTTGGTAATAAACAAGTTTGCACAAATGTTTTTACGCAATAGTGGAATTTTGCTTGCAAGTGGAATATCTAATAAAAAACTTTATTCTTTGCTTTTATTACAATTGCTTTGGGCAAGCCTTATTGCGTATGTGTTGTCAATAATTTTAATAATTGGTGGTATTTATTTGTTGAGTTTTGCAATGCAAATGGCATTTTATTTAACATTAAAAATTAGTTTTACAACCATATTGCTTATGCTTATTATATCAATTGCTAGTAGTTTTGTATTAGTTTTGGCACTATATATGTTTGTTATACTTAAATTAAAAAACAAAAGTATAAGAGAATTTTTGCAATAAACAAAAATAAATCAAAGTAATTTTTTCTTAAAATTTCTTTCAAAAATCGGTACTAATTATAAAAGTAGAATATATACAGATATTAAATTTTACTGTTTTTAATCTAAAATTACTCTATACACTAAATAATGAGAGGGAATTATGGAAATCAAATTATTAGATAAAGAAAAATATGAGGGATATAAATTAGATTTTTCCTATATATCTGAATATTATTATGATTTAAAAGTTGAAAGTGTTGTTGGGGAATATAAGGCAAGACTTGAAAGAAAGAAGTTTGAAAAACCTTTTATTAATCCTGATAGAGGGGTAGACTGGCTTTATGCTGACTATTGGAAAGATGCAGAGGCTTATGGTATTGAGAAAAATGGAGAACTTATTGCAGTAATTGAGTTGTTTTATGAAGAGTGGTCAGAAAGGTGCAGAGTAACAGAACTTTGGATAAAAAAAGAGTACCGCAGAAAAGGCATTGGAACAAAATTAATGAATTTTGCAAAGGAAAGAGCCGCTCAATTAGGTGCTAGACTTTTAATGTTGGAAACGCAAACAAGTAATAGTGATGGAATTGCTTTTTATTTAGCACAATGTTTTAATGTAATAGGTTTTGATAAGACTTGTTATGGAAATAAAGATGTTGAACGTGGTGAAGTAAGACTAGAATTGGGATATAATTTAAAATAATTTATAATTAAAATTATTCATTTTTAAAAATATTGGTTCAAAAATCGGTACTAAATATTCGTAATTATAGATTTAATATAATGGAGGAATATCTTATGGGTGCATTTATTGCATTAATAGTTGTGTCAACTTTATTGTTTTGCAGTATTTATATCTTTGAAATTATGGCTTGCTTTGGTAAATGTGGCAAGTTGATGAGAGGATATAATGAAGCCTGCACTAATCTTAATCAAGATAATAAAAAAGAGCAAAAGTTTGTACTCCGTGTTTATGCCATAAAGT
>OFGX01002059.1_pt1 | contig 11055 bp, 8 predicted proteins | sample 1521831 | NCBI WGS metagenome assembly OFGX01 (sample SAMEA3504080, study PRJEB24116) | mouse gut metagenome | biome: mouse gut; feature: mouse-associated habitat; material: faeces | place: Denmark | collected 2011
TGTACTTGTAATTGAACACTTGATAAAAGCAGTGGGGCTGAGGAAATGGCTCCAAGTGGGAGCATACATTTTTAGGTTTGGGTTCCCAGACCAATGGAAAAGATTTGTTGCAATTTTTGCCCCTCCCGGAATTGCAGGAAACCCTGAAGGAGATTTGGCGGTACACTTTCTTGATGTAGGTCAAGGTGACTGCATAATAATTCAATTGCCTGATGGTAAAAATGCTATAATTGATGCCGGTGGAGATGCCAAAAACACTACTGGCGAAAGATGTGAAGATAGAATTGTAGAAAATATTGACGAATTAAAAATTAAAACTTTTGATTATATGTTTTTATCGCATACAGATGCTGACCATGTAGATTATATGGATACTGTGCTTGAAAAATGTGATGTGAAAAATATTTATAGACCAGCATTTAATAGTAAAAGTGAAAAAGAGGCAGGGGTAAATCCTCAATATGGCACAGTGCAAACTGAAACATATAATAATTTTGTGCTTGCTGTAAAAAATGAGGTTAAAGAGATTGGTGCAAAAGTTAAATTAAATATCGGCTATGATAAAATTGAGGGTGAAGGTTATAGATTTGATATTTATGGTGTGCAAGAAGAATGGTATTTGAAAAGCAAAGTCGGTGACGGCGACCAAATTGACGCAAAAGAGAAGAACAAAGTTTCACCTATGATTTTGTTATCTTATAATTCTGAAAATGATGTTAGAAGAATTATGTTTACTGGAGATGCTGAAGGTAAAGGCGGTAATAATGGCGAAAATTTGTTTTTAAACCATTATAATGATAAAATTGATATAGATTTATTAAAAGTAGGACATCATGGTAGCGAATCTTCTGCAAGTGATGAATTTTTAAAGAGATTAGACCCAGAATACGCAGTTATTAGTGTTGGTGTAGAAAATAGCCACAAACACCCAAGACAGGAATGTCTTGATAGGCTTGCATACTATCAAGATGGAAAAGGTCAAAAAGGCATTGAATTGTATATGACTAAAGATTATGGCGATATAATTTTTAGGGTTAACAAAGCGGGGGTTATGTCATTTGATACTGACATAAAAGCAGCATGAAGTCAAATCTAATTATTATAGGCGATAATGAAAAGGTAAATAAAATATTAGGAAAAGATTTGGCTGATTATTTGGAATTGAATTATCTTGATTTTGATGACTATTGTGATTACATAAATCTAGTTAGTCGCGAAGAAGTCATTAAAAAATATGGCAAACAAACATATAACGAGTTGCAAAAGGATGCTCTTCCTCATATGCAAGATTTTTGTGATAGTGTAATTGCATTTGATGGCAAAATATCTAGGCTACCATCAGTTTTTAAGTTGTTAAAAGATACTAGTTATATAGTTTGTGTATGTGATAAAGATAAAGAAAGGTATGCTAAATATACAGATATCTGGGTAAAAGCAGGTAAAAAAAGTAAAAAAGCGATAATGAACGAAATTATAAGAAGATTAGGAGAAATAGAATGACTAAGTTTGATATTGAATTGGTTGGAAAAGTTGGTTCAATGGCATTGATAAACAAGGAGTATAATGATATTAATTATAATGTAATTGCAAGGTTATCAAAAGAGTTAAAACCGGGCTATATTTGGGTAACTTCAGGTGCTGCGGAAATTGGAAGACTTGATTTTATTAAAAGAAATGGATACGAATTAGAGGGTGATAGTTCTGAGGTTAAAACAGACTATTCTGCGCAAGGTCAGTCTATTTTGATGAGTAATTACAGACAATATATGGATAGTAAGTATTCTTTGCGACAAATATTGGTTGAACACCAACATTTTAACAACGAAATAAAAAGAGAATATCTTAAAAAATTATTGCTTCGTTGTCCAAAACAAAATGCTATACCTATAATCAATTATAATGACCCATTATCTACTGAAGAAATAATAAAGATGGAATTAATTGGACTTGGAAATAGTGAAAACTATTTTCATGGCATAGATAATGACGAAACAGCAAGTCAAGTTGCTTGTTTAGTTAAATCTAAAAGACTTTTGATTATGACAAGTGTAGATGGTATTTATAGTGATGTAAATGACAAAAAATCTTTAGTAAAATATATAAGTGGTAGTACTATAAGCGAAGTTGTTGATAATATTGAAGAATATCAAAAGGCTTGTTATGGTGCAAGTAGAAAAGGCGCAGGTGGCGCTAAAGCAAAATTAGAGTATATAAAAGACCCAATTATGAATGGTACTGAAGTTATAATTGCCAACAGTAAGTATAAATTAAAAGATATATTAAGTGGTGATGCTCCAAGCACAAGAATTGGTGTAAATTTAATAGATAAAAAATAGTTTGATAAAAGTAAATTTTAAAAAATTAAAATTTACTTTTTAAATATAAATGATTATATGAAAATTATTTGGTAATAAAATTAGTGTATTAATCAATTAGTTTGATAAAGAGGTATTATGGATTTTGATGTTATAATTATTGGTGCAGGGCCAAGTGGACTTACTGCAGGAATATATGCTGTACGTAGCGGACTTAATGTTGCCGTTATTGAAAAACAATTTGCTGGTGGACAAATTGCTAATACAGAAAGTGTGGATAATTATCCGGCACTTTTAAATATCAGCGGTTTTGATTTATCGGTAAAAATGCTTGAGCATGCCGAAAAATTAGGTGTCAAAATGATATATGATAATGTAGTTGAAACTGATTTTACTGGGGATATAAAAAAAGTTATTACAGAAAGTAAAAATGAACTTACAGCAAAGGCAATTATACTATGTGCAGGTGCTACTCCAAGAAAATTGGGACTTATTAAAGAAGATAAATTTATTGGACGTGGTGTATCTTATTGTGCTGTTTGTGATGGTGCTTTTTACAAAAATAAAAATGTAGTAGTTGTTGGCGGAGGTAATACTGCAGTTAGTGACTGCATGTATTTAAGTAAGTTTGCAACTGCCGTTCATTTGGTGCATAGACGTGATAAATTAAGGGCAAGTAAAGTTGAAATTAACAAATTGGTTAATAGTGGTGTTGTTATTCATTATAATAGCGTAGTTACTGATATAATTGGAGAGGATAAGGTTACTGCAGTTAAATTGCAAAATGTAATTGATAAAAGCGAAAGTAATATTGAAATAGATGGTATTTTTGTTGCTATAGGACAAATACCAAGCAATATTGCAAGCGAAGTAGAACGTGATGATTATGGTTACATTATTGCAAATGAAGATATGAAAACAAATATTGAAGGTGTATTTGTTGCAGGTGATGTAAGAAGTAAAAAGGTTCGTCAAGTTATAACTGCAGCAAGTGATGGTGCTATTGCAGCAGAGATGGCAAACGAATATATCTTAAACAAATATGAAATAAAATAAGCAATAAAATTAGTAAAATAATATAGTTTTTTTATTAAAAAAATCAATAAAAATTATTTACAAATATTTTACAATAAAGGAATAAAAAATATTTGACAAAATAATCTATAAATGTTATTATATAGACACGATAAAGGTGCTGCGGTACCTCGTGATAAAATAACTCATAATTTTCCCCCTTATCATTGTTGGCTTGCTTGAAATATTGAGCAAGCCAACATATTTTTTATTTGATTAAAAATTACACATTTAAATATTTAATGTGTAATTATAAATCTATATATTTTTAATTTAAATTGATTTTTGTAGGATAAGTTGTTTCCTTTATTAAGTTATCTGGAATGATTAAATTATCTGTGTTATTTGCAATTAAATTAATTAACTTATGCTTAATTTTTTTGTTATTTGGTATAGTATAAATACTAGGATAAATCTCATTTAATATTTTTTTGTAAACTAAACTATTTAGACTTGATTTTGCACTTGTAGGCAACTCAGGAGATAATATGTCACTTACATTATACCAGCAATTATTTGCATCTAGTGCAATGCTAATGTAATCACAATTGTTTATCCCACTTATAAATGGCACTCCTCCCAAAATTAAAGTACATCCTTCTGTAAGTTTTCGTATTAGTTTTATTCCATCATTAATTAACATAGCGGTAGTTTTTCCGTTTGTAGGCAGGCAACCTACCATATACATACAATCACAATATATTGTATCAAAACCCCATTCGTTTATTATTAAATTAAATAAGTCTTTTAAATATTGTATACTATCTGAATTGGTAATATCAAGCGAATAACACCCATCCCAAAAAGGACAGGTTATAACAGGCTTGTTATTTTGTCTTATAACTAAATCTTGATATTTAGTGTAAGACTTAGAAAGTGGTGAAATTGCAAATGGTGCAACCCATAGCCCCGCCTTAATCTCTTTATCGTGGATATTATCTGTGATAGGCTTAAAACCCCTTGGAAAACGTTTGTTATCAAGGTTAAATAAGTCATATCCATTGCTAGAATATCCATCGCCAATTATAAACACATTGTAATTATTCTGCAAATTGTGGATTTTATTTTTAATTATTTTTTCGCTTATATTACATTTAAATTCGCTAAAAGTGTTGTAAGCAATTATTTTATTTTTGTTTAATTTATCATTATCAATTTTTAAACTTGTTTTTAATAAAGATAATACAGTGTCAAAGACATTTTCTATTTCAATTAATTTTATTAATGCAAAATTTTTGTTTATTGAAAAACCTTTAAAGTCACGAACTACTTTTAGTATACATCTTTCAAAATCATAACTAAAAGAAGTAAATGTATCTTCTTCTGTAAGACTTGCAAATAGTAATATTTCATCGCTATTTGTTTGCTTAAAATAGCAAAAGCCATAACTACTATATAAATTATTTTGGTTATTGCTTACATTATCTAGACCAGTTCCTTTATAAAGATATTTTTGTAGTAATTTTATTACTTTATTTTCATTTTTACTTTTGTTAAGTTTAAATGATGGCAACCAAGTGTGCATACCATTAGTAATAAGTTGTTTGTACTTATTATCTATTTTAAGATAAAATTCAATTTTAAAATCACAAAATTCTTTATTTGTTTCTATATTTGCTGATAAAATATTATTGTTTGTTTGTATATTTAGTGTGTAGTCATTGTTTTTTAATTCGGTTGTTTTTACAATGTTATCACCAATTATATATGACATTTTGCAGTTTATGAGTTGCATATTTACCTCTTTATTATTCTTTTCTATAAATAATTGTTAACATTTTTTATTTATTTTATAATTTTTTTATTGACATTTAAAATTTATAATGTTATACTAAATTAGTAATCATTACTAAATTTATTTAATTTCAAAAATTTGGAGATTTTATGAATAAATCAGTTCAAAGGGATATTGTATATGATGTGTTAAAAAGCACAAAAGAACATCCTACAGCAGATACCGTATATGAGATGGCAAGAGAAATTGCACCTAATATATCTAAAGGTACTGTTTATCGTAATTTAAATCAATTAGTTGACAATGGTATGGCTATTAAAGTTCCTGCTATATTTGAAAAGGATAGGTTTGATGCTGATACATCAAGGCATAGTCATTTGATTTGCGAAAAATGTGGTGCTGTAATTGATTTTGATGATAGTAAATATAAAATTAACATTAAATTAAATGAAAGTAATGGTGCAGTACCAAAAAGTTTTAGTCTAGTTTATTATGGTCTTTGTCCTAAATGTAGTGGTAGGGTAGATAAATAAAAGCCATTTAGTTTGACTAAAAAGTATTATCAAAGGTAATAATTAATTACAAGTTTATTTGTAAGAGCAGTTCTTACAATTACGTAATAAATAAAATTGAAGGAGATAAATTTATGAAAAAATTTGTTTGTTCTGTATGTGGTTATGTACATGAAGGTGAAAGTGCACCTGCTAAATGCCCTCAATGTGGTGTTCCAGCAAGTAAATTCAATGAAATGAAAGATGCTGTTATGACTTGGGCAACTGAGCATGTAGTTGGAAGTGCTAAGGATTTGGATGCAGAAGTTATTGCTGGATTAAAAGCAAACTTTGAAGGTGAGTGTACTGAAGTTGGTATGTATCTTGCTATGAGCCGTCAAGCCGATAGAGAAGGCTATCCAGAAATTGCTGAGGCATACAAGAGATATGCTTTGGAAGAGGCTGAGCATGCTGCAAAATTTGCAGAACTTTTAGGAAATGTTTTGACAGATAGCACAAAACGTAATCTTGAGATGAGAGCAGAGGCAGAAAATGGTGCTTGCGCTGGTAAATTTGAACTTGCTAAACTTGCAAAACAACTAGGCTATGATGCTGTACATGATACTGTACATGAAATGGCAAAAGACGAAGCAAGACATGGTCAAGGTTTTAAAGGTCTTTTAAGCAGATATTTTAAATAATTAAAATTTAAAAATACAAATATTATTAAATAAATTAAGTGGCATTTAAATGCCACTTTTTTGTTAATTATTTAGATTAATTATAATACAAATTTTTTATAAAATTATTAATAGGTAAATTAAATAGCGATATTTTTTAACATATTATATGGAAATTAATATTTTAATCCTATTTGTATTAAATCAAATTAATATCGATTTTTGACTGGTTTTGAGCCATTTTATAGCCATATTTGGAATTAAAATTTGTATTTACTGCATACTAACTATATGAAATATGTTGTGTCTTTTTTCGGCAATTTTATATGGAAACTTTTGGGCGGTGTATGGCTTGCAACTTTTTGGTTTTTGCTTGGTGTATTGCTTACTTGTACTATTATTGGTTATCCTATTGCTGTCAATTGTTTTAGGATAGGTTGGCTATGCTTAAAGCCAACTAATAAGCGAGTTGGTGTTTATTTTGAAAAATATCTTTTTTTAAATGTGCTTTGGATTTTTTTAGTAGGATGGATGGTCATACCTTACGCAGTGCTTTCTATTGCATTGCATATTGTATCTATATTTGGTATTCCTTTGGTATTGCAATGGATTAAAGTTTGCAAAGTATGTATGTTTCCGTTTGGTGCAATAATAAAATATTAAATTTTTTGATAACCATTGCAATTGCTTTTAATATATGTTATAATTATTACAATATATAATTAGAGTAATTAGAGGGTAATTATGATTTATACTTTTAAGCAAGAATGTTTTAATAAATTTGAAATTTTTGAAATTAATAAGATGCGTCCAAGAAGTTATTATATTCCTTTTAGAAGTTTGGAGTGTATGAATTCCAACGATTATCTTACAGAAAGATATAATAGTGATATGGTAACTGTTTTAAATGGTATTTGGAATATGCTATATTTTGATGATTGTAGAAAATTGGAGACAGAGTTTGATACTCAGGCAAATGCCTATAAATTTTCTAAGATTAAAGTGCCTGGTTGTATTCAATACCAAGGAGTAGAACCACCTTGTTATGTAAATCAAAGGTACGAGTTTAAACCAAAATTGCCAGATATTCCAAAAGATTCACCTGTTACTTTATTTCATAAAATTGTAAACCTTGAAAAGGTAAGTGATAACGAAGTACTTACATTTTTAGGTGTTTCATCTTGCCTTGAGTTGTATATAAATGGTGAGTTTGTAGGTTATAGTGAGGGTTCCCATAACCAAGCGGAATTTAATGTCGCTCAGTATTTGCAAAATGGCGAAAATGAAATAGTTTGCCTGGTTTATAAATGGTGTAATGGTAGTTATTTAGAGTGTCAAGATATGTTCCGTAATACAGGTATTTTCCGTGATGTTTACTTAACCCATTATGGTGCAACATTTATCCGTGATTTTACTATTGAACCAAGATTCTTATCAAAAGGCAGATACGAATTATATATTTGGTCAGATGTTGTAGGTAGTTTATATAGTTTGATTTATACAATAAAAAAAGGTGAAGAAGTATTACATACAATTACTACAAATAGTGGCGAAAAAATTAGATATATATTGGATAATGCAATTGAATGGACTGCAGAAACACCAGAGTTGTACACATTGGAAATACAATTAATTGATAACAAAGGTATGGCAATGTGTCTTCGTCGTGATTTTGGTTTGAAAGATATCAAAATTAGAGGAAATGTTTTGTATTTTAACGATGTTGCAATAAAAATTAGGGGAGTTAACCATCACGATAGTAATGAGTCAAATGGTTACTATATGACAGTACAAGACTATTTAAATGATATTGAGTCTATGAAAGAATACAATGTCAATAGTGTTCGTACTTCACACTATCCACCAGACCCTATATTTATTTTAATGTGTGAGCATTATGGTCTATATGTTATTGATGAGGCAGATATAGAAACTCATGGTGTATTGCATAGTGAGTATTGGCACCCAAGAGCAATAAGCCATAATTTAAAATGGAAAGAGCATTACTGGGACAGAGTAAGAAGAATGTATGAAAGAGATAAAAACTCTGTTGCAGTAACTATGTGGTCATTAGGTAATGAATCTCACGGTTATAAATGCCAAGATTACTGCTATAATAATTTGAAAAAAGTGACAAATATACCTATACATTATGAGGCAGTAATTCGAACAAAACGTTTTGCTTATGATGTTTGTTCTGAAATGTATAGTTCGCAAGATAAATTCCAAAAATACTTAGATGATAAATTACCTCAAAAATTTTATAACAAGCCTTATATGTTGTGTGAATATGCTCATAGCATGGGAGTTGGTCCTGGTGATTTGGATTTGTATTGGGATTTGTGGTATAAAAAAGCAAGTTTGCTTGGCGGTTTGATTTGGGAGTGGCGCGACCATGTTGTAAAACATACCGAAAAGGGAGTAAAATATTTGTATACTTATGGTGGTGACCATGGTGAGAAAAAACATGATAGTAACTTTTGCGTAGATGGCTTATTATACCCTGATGGTAGACCACACACTGGTGCTTTGTGTATGAAAAATGTATACAGCCCTGTAAGAACATATAAGGATAATAATAGTTTTGTTATTTGTAATAGACAAGACTTTTTATCTACTGAAAATATAGATATATCTTGGGTTGTTTACGAAAGTGGTTACGAGCAAAGCAAAGGAGTAGTTGAACAGATTATCCCGCCAAAAGAGTATACTCAAATATCTCCATATATGGTTAATGATTTGTCTAAAGATGCTTATGTTATATTTACATATACTTCTAAAATAACTGGAAAGGTTTTAGGTGAGGACTGCTTGATTTTGAATGAAAACCTACCAAAAATCGATATTATTTCTGATAATCAAATGATAAACAGTGGCGAAAATCTTAGAATAAATTTTGATGGTGGTGTTGTTGTAATTAATTTGTTAAATGGACTTATTTCTAGTTATAAAATTAATGGAGTTCAGTTGCTTAACAATAAACCATTAAGGGAAGATGGCTTGCCAGGACTTGTTGGTAATGTTTATTCAGCACCTATAGACAACTATATGTATGTTACTAAGATATTGGAAAAACAAGGCATAAGCAAGTTGAAAGTTGTGTTTAACAGCATAAACTATACAGAAAATCCTTGCGTAGTAAAGACTACTCATTTAATGGTTTCTAATGGTAAACCTTTAATTAAGTATAATACTACATATACTATTGGCAAGAAAGGCGAAATAAAAATTGATAGTGAGTTTATATCTCTTGCAGGAAGATACGATTTGCCAAAAATTGGTTATAATATGGAAATGGCAAAAGACTTTTCTAACATTGAATATTATGGCTATGGTAATGTGGAAAATTATCCTGATTTTAAAAATCAAGCAAGTCTAGGTATTTACAAAACTACAACAAGCGATATGTTAGAGCCTTATATCAAACCACAAGATTCTGGTAATAGATGTGGTGTGCGTTGGGTAAAGGTAACTAATAATGACGGATTAGGTTTGCAATTTATTGCAGAAGAAAAACCATTTAATTTTAATGCAAGAACAACAACTGAAGATAATTTGATTAGTGCAAAACACCTAGAAGATGTTAAGGTTATGGAACTAAATAATATTATAATTGATGGCTTTGTTCGTGGTGTTGGTTCAAATAGTTGCGGACCAGATACAAGAGATAAATTTAAATTTATTTTATCAAAACAAAATCCATTTAAATTCTCGTTTGTTATAATGCCTATAAAGGAGGCAAGTAAAGACTAATGCAATTTATTGCTTTTGATTTGGAAAGTACTGACGGAAGTTTTTCCAGTGGTAATATTTGTGAGTTTGGATATTGTATTGCAAATGAAAAATTTGAAATAGTAGAAAGGAATAATATTTTAATTCGTCCTATTGGGAAAATTAATAATGCATACTATAGAGTCAAACTTGCGTACCCTTTAAAAGTTTATTATAATTCCAATACATTTGTGGAAAACTATGCAAAAATCGGGGCTATTTTGCAAAAACCTGACTGCGTAGTTTTGGGGCATGCTATTCATAATGATATTGTAGGCATTAATTCTGCTTGCAAAATTAATACTTTAAAGCCTTTTGATTTTTGCTTTGTAGATACTCAAATGTTGTTTAGTATATACAAAAACTTGCTAGCAGTTACTGGTCTTGATAAAATAGCGGAAGAAATTGGTGCAGAGTTTAAACATCATAGAGCAGATGAAGATGCTAGGCTTTCGCTTTTGACATTACAGTATATTTGTGAAAAAGAAAATTTGAGTTTTAATGAATTAATGGCGGCTTATGAGGCAACTATTGGTATTAATGAAAATGGTACAATTACAAATTTTGTTTCAAAAAAATGCTTAAGTATGGCTCCATCAATTTCTAGCAAAAATTCTAAACGTAGGATTTTGTCTAAGTTTGAGCCAAAAATTGTTGATGAAAATTTAATTGATAAATCAAATCCTTTATATCATAAACGAATATTTTTTAGTAGGGATATTTTGCTTGATGATATAGATTTAACTAGGGCAATTTTAAACAAAATGGCAGAACTAGGTGCAAAATCAGTAAATTTTGTTAACAGAAGTGATTATTATATTGGAGAGCCTATTGGTTTGGAAAATCCTGACTGCGTAGTACTGAGTATGGAGCAATTTATGGATATGCTAGGCGAAGTTAATATAGTAACCTACGACGATAAAGCAATTCTTGATGAATATATGCGTGAAAAAGAGGAAAATTTAGAAATGTCCACTGTAGGACGTGGA
>OFGX01002060.1_pt1 | contig 11051 bp, 8 predicted proteins | sample 1521831 | NCBI WGS metagenome assembly OFGX01 (sample SAMEA3504080, study PRJEB24116) | mouse gut metagenome | biome: mouse gut; feature: mouse-associated habitat; material: faeces | place: Denmark | collected 2011
CCTCCCGGTCATAGGAGGCGATGGTCAGGGGGATGCGCTCGCCGTTTTCATCCACGCGAAGGATGATGAACTGGCCGGGCTCGCATTTCCGGGCCACGGCCGGGGCCTCGATCTCCATGAGGGTCACTGTGGGGTTCAATACCCGCTTTTTTACGATCCGATACATAGTGTGTCCTCTTTCCACTTAGATTCGGTTGCTTTGTTCTGGCGTATGTTCAGCACATACAAGGTTTATTTTAGCACACCCTTATGGCCGCGTCAATTTCATTTCCGGAGATTTTTCGGGATTTTGCAGGGAGCGCACTTGAGAAGCGGCAGGAAAAGGGCGGCGCGGGTTATTCCACCCCTGCCCACGCCAGAACGGCGGATTCTGTCGGCCGGTCCACCAGCATATCGAACAGCTTCAGCGCCGCTGTTCTGCCCAGATCATCCTTTGGGTGCGGAAGAGAGCGAAATTCAATATCCCGGGGGATTTGACCGGCATTCAATTCCCCGTCAAAGCTGGCAATGGAACGTATATTGTGCGGAATCTCCCGCAGGTGCGCAGCAACCATTTTCGCAATCTCGTCATTGTAGCAGACAATGGCGGAGCAGTCCATGAACAGGCCGTTGGAGCGGAGGAAGGGCAGAAAGGACTGTTTGGTTTCCGTGGCAAACCAGATAAAATGGGTGTCGTTGTACTCCACGCCGAAATCGGCGAGAGCGGCAATGAATCCGGCAAACCGGTTGATGCCCTGGGCGTCGTCGCTTTTGAAAATGCAGCCGATGGAGCGATGTCCTTTCTGGATCAGCAGCTTTGCCAGCCAGTATCCGCCTTTGAAATCATCGGTAACTACGGAGACGATCCGCTCTCCCTCCAGAGAGGGATAGATGCCGTTGATGAAAACAATCGGTATGCCCTGCTTCGCCAGCTGCTGGTAATAGGCCATGTTGGGGTTTGGCAGAGCCGTTTTTGTTCCTTCCACGATGATTCCCCGGACAGGATGCTGCAAAATATTTGTCAGAATGGTCTTCTCCATGGCGATGCTGTTGTTTGTTGTGCTGATTTCAACCGTATAGCCCTTCTCCGCCGCCGTTTCACCGATTCCCCGGAGAATGGAGGGAAAGATGTAGTCGCTGTAATAGGTGGTGATTACAGCGATATGCCGGCTTTCCGGAACCCTGGCGGCGGAGGAACCGACAAAAGAGCCGCTTCCCTGAATGCTGTAGATAAATCCATCCCTGCGCAGCATCTCCAGCGCCTGACGGACAGTCTGCCGGCTCAGGCCATGCTCGGCGGCAATGGCCGATTCGGTGGGAAAGCGGCTGCCGGAAGACAGGGCGCCTCCGGTAATCAGCTCCCGCAGTTGGTTATAAAGTTGTATGTATTTTTTCATAAAATTCCTCCCCCTTGTATATGGAAAAGGTCCGCGCCAATTAGCCGGCGAAGGCGGCTTCTGTCAGTTTTTGCAAAACAAGGATATCATATCCGGCAGTCAATTACAAGACAAAACTCAAATTGTACGTATAAATTATTTGCAATTCAATTATTTTAAATACAATTATATTTATTATTACACAAATAGTATGTACAAATATCGTAAAAAATACCAGTTTTGATCAGATAAGCAAAATTTGTGTTGACAAATAAGCGCTTCTGACGGATAATATGGACAAGAGTTACAAACCATGCTGAATGATAAGGGTGTGTAATTATGGAAAATCAACCAATTCTGCTGGCGGCTGGAATCAACAAAAACTTCGGTCCAACCAGAGCGCTGATTGACGTGGACTTTACCCTCTGCCGCGGGGAGGTCCACGGGCTGATCGGAGAGAATGGTTCCGGCAAGTCGACGTTCTCCGGCATTGCCGCCGGCGCACAGCCATGCGACAGCGGGACGTTTACCCTGAAGGGCGAGGACTATATGCCGCACAACATGGTCGAGGCGCAGAATCGAGGAGTCGGCATGATCGTACAGGAGCAGGGCACCATCGGCAATATCACCGTAGCTTCCAACGTCTTCACCGGACGGCTGGAGGAGTTCACCAAATTTGGCTTTATCAATATGAAGGAGGTGAACCGGCGTGCACAGGCCATTCTGGACGATATCGGCGCGGGAGATATCAGTGCCGCCGCAATGACCTCCAGTCTGAATTTTGAAGACCGGAAGATTGTGGAGATCGCCCGCGTGATGGTTGCCGATCCGGATATCCTCATCGTGGACGAAACCACCACCGCGCTGGCCATGAAGGGGCGGAAGATTCTGTATGATCTGATTGAGCGTTTCAAACGGAATGACAAGGCCGTCATCTTTATCTCCCATGATCTGGACGAGCTGATGGAGGTGTGCAACAAGGTAACGGTTCTGCGGGACGGACGCATTATCCAGACGTTGACCGGAGACGGCATCACGCAGGACAATATGCGGCGGCTTATGGTGGGCCGGGAATTCTCGGATCACTATTTCCGGGACGACTTTGAGTGTACATACGAAGACGAGGTTGTTCTGGAGGCCAGACAGATCACCTATGGGACGTTCACCAATGTGGATTTGCAGCTGCATAAAGGCGAAATTCTGGGACTGTGCGGTTTGTCCGACTGCGGGATGCACGAGCTGGGCAAGGTCCTCTTCGGCATTGAAAAACCGGTCACAGGCAAAGTGGTGCTCTCCCAAACAGGGGCGGAGGTGCGCAATCCCCACTTTGCGGTGAAGTCCGGGATGGGCTACCTCTCCAAGGACCGGGACCGGGAGTCTGTGATTCTCAGCGCCAGCATACAGGACAACATTGAGCTTCCCTCCATGTCCCGGCTGAGAAGGCTGTTCGGTTATATACCGGCCAAGGCGGAAAAGCAGCTGGCGCAGGATCAGATCGACGTGCTGAAGATCAAGTGCCGGGGGCCCCGGCAGAAGCTGACGGAATTGTCCGGAGGCAACAAGCAGAAGGTGGTCTTTCCCAAGTGGCTGGGCTGCGGCAGCAGCATTCTGATTCTGGACTGCGCAACCCGCGGCATTGACGTCGGCGTCAAGGCAGCAATCTACCGGCTGCTGGAGGAGATGAAGGCGGAGGGGAAGTCCATCATCCTGATTTCCGAAGAGCTGCCGGAAATGATCGGCATGTGCGACAGGATGCTGGTCATGAAGGACGGCGAGGTGACGGCCGAATTCCGGCGCAGCAAGGATTTGAGCGAATCCGATATTATCAAATACATGATAGGGAGCGTGAACAGCGATGTCGGCACAAAGTAAAGGGGCGGCAGTGGATATAGACGGGATGCTTCTGCGGAAATCCCGTCAGAAGGATATTCTGATGACGGCGCTCCCCTTCGCGGGGCTGGCGCTGACCATCGCGGCGCTGACCATCGCAACCGGCGGACTGCTGCTGTCCGGCGGAAATCTGGTCAACATCATGAACCAGTGCTTCACCACCGCCATTGTGGGGATTGGAGCCAGCTTTGTCTATGCCCGCGGAGGCATGGACTTCTCTCTGGGGCCCAGCTGCGGCGTGGCCCAGCTGGTATGCGTGGCAATCATAACCCGGGCGGGCATGCCTGTCTGGATGGGACTGATCGCCGCCATAGCGGTGGCGGTCATCAGCACCATGATTGTGGGACTGGGGTCGGACTGCCTGCACTTGCAGCCGTTCGTGGTGTCGCTGTGCGTGCGCAGCGCCTGTACGGGGATTCTGGTTGTAGGCTGTAATGCGCTGGGAAAGAATATTCGGGTTCCTTTGGATACTTTTGGAGTGTTCAGCAACAACCTGTTAAAAGTCTCCGTACTTTTGGTTCTGCTGGCCGCCGGCTGGTATCTGTTTGAAAAGACCAGCCTGGGCAAAGAGCAGAAAGCGGTGGGGGGAAATATTGTTACTGCCCGGCAGTCTGGAATCCGCTCCCGGCAGGGCGTTGTGTTCAGTCATTTGATTCTGGGAGTTTGCGTAGGGATTGCCGCCTGCTTCCAGATGGTCCGCGCGGGCTCCGTGTCGGCTCAGTCCGGCACCGGGCTGGAGTTCAATATTATGATTGCTCTGGCGTTGGGCGGCTTTCCTATGGCGGGCGGATCATCTGCAAAAATTCGCGCAACAATTGTCGGCGTACTGACAATCACCTTCCTGACCAATGGTCTGACCCTGGCCGGAATGGCCAGTGAATATATCAATCTGGTGAAAGGCTTGCTGTTTATCGTGATTGTTGCGGTTTCCTATGACCGCTCTAATCTGAAGCAGGTTGTATTCATGTAGCATCCGTATGGTACGGCGGACAGACCGCTCTACACATAAAAATTTGAGCTTGGAGGATTACTTATGAAACGTGTTTTGAGCTTACTTCTGGTCCTGGTCATGGCGCTTTCTCTGGCTGCGTGTGGTCAGAATGACGGCAAGCAGAGCGGGAACAACGCCTCAAGCGACGGCTCCGCGTCTGTTTCGAACCAAGGAACGATACAGTCAACCGGCACAGAGGCAACGCAGGGATTTGAATTTCCTGCGGATCTTCCTCCAAAAAAGGTTGGCGCGGTCGGTATCTATACTGGCAACGAACTATACGTCCAGTGGAAAGAGAATCTGTCTTCCCTGGGGGAGAAGTTCAACATTGAATTTCAATTTGTCGAGCCCTCCGGTTCGGAAGAGTATACCGGCGCAATTGAAAATCTTTGTACAGCCGGCGTAGATGGCATTATCACCCAGGCCATTTCCGAAGCCTTTATTCAGGCGGCGGCAAATTTTGACGTTCCGGTTATGGGATATTGTACCACATTATCCCAGGAGCAGATGGACGCCTGTGCCAAGTTCGACAATTTTGTCGGGCTTGTAACAGAGGATGACACCGTTGCCGCTGAACATGCCGCTGAATCCATGTACGCCGCCGGCTGCCGCAATGTGGCGATTGCCGGCCTGACGAAAGGCATGAGCGAAATGATGGATAATCGTGCCGATTATTTTGCCGCAAAGTTCAAGGATCTGGGCGGCAACATTATCGCCGAGGACTATTCCATGATGGGCTTTGCGGATTCTATCTCCTCGTTTGCCGCTGCGTATCCGGAAATGGATGGCATCTTCTCTGTTATCCTGAACGAAAGCGTGTTCCAGGCAGTTACCACCGAGGGACTGGTGGGGCAGGTCAAGCTGGGCGGATTCGATATGTCTGACAGCTGCGACGATTTTTTTGAAAACGGAACTCTGGTTTTTGCCTGCACCGGGCAGCAGGCTACCATTGTCACCGCCTTTGCGCCTCTGTATAACTACATGTATGACGGGAGCTACCTGATCCCCGACCGTTCCCAAATGGTTTCCCGCGCCTTTGTGGAGATTCATAATTCTCAGGAGTGCCAGGATTACAACGACTATGTCCGCTTCTCAACCTGCTATTCTCCTGAGGAGATCGGCTTCATGGTCAAGGCATTCAATCCTGATTATACCTTCGAGGATTATCAGGCAATGCATCAGGCCTTCTCCATTGCAGATGTTATGTCCCGTACAGTTCAGTAAGGATAAGTAGGTGTACCTATGCCGTCAAAAGCCAAAGACTCTATTGAAAGAGCGATAAAGACCTTGATCTTTCCTTTTGTAGTGTGTCTGTTTTTTGGCATTGCTACTGGTGGAAAAATATTTTCGGCGAGGTCCATCCTCATCATATTGCGGCAGTCTGTTATGCCGGCCATTATCATTATGGCGATGATGCCAAATCTTTCCCTGGGTCTTATGGACTTTTCCATAGGCGCGGTGGTGACGACATCCGCTATAATAGCCGGCAATCTGATGAATATGACGGGGACAGGACTCCCGGGTCTGATTTTTTTCGCATTGCTGTCGGCAGTGCTGCTTACCAGCCTGACAGGCTTCCTGAACAACAAATTGAAGGTACCGATTTTGGTAGTGGCTCTGGGGCTGATGCTGGTCTATGAAGCGCTGCCCAGCCTCCTGTTTCCTGATGGAAATTTTGCCATCATCAAGGTGAAGTATGCTGTTCTGGCCCAGTCTCCGCATATTTTCATTATTTTTGGTATCACTTTTATTCTCTACTATATTCTGACCAACAAGACCGCTTATGGACATAATATCCGCGCTTTGGGCGGCAACAGCGAACTGGCTGCCCGCGCAGGGCTTAAAGTGGAACGGATCAAGCAGCTGAGTTTCACCTTCAGCGGGATTTTCGGCGGTATTGCTGCCGCGATCTACATGTCCAGCAGCGGGCAGGTCAATACCCCGGCAGCGTTTGGTTCCATGGGCACCGTGATGGATGCATTTCTTGGCTTATTCCTCGGCATGTTTCTTTCCCGCTTCTGCGACGGCGCCATTGGCATTGTGATTGCGGTTATCACCATGACAGTTCTTTCCAATGGAATGCTGAATATGGGGATTGATGCAACCTACCGGGATATTGTCAAAAGTGTAGTGCTGTTCTTCCTGCTGGCGTTCTCCGGAAACCAACCCTATTTTGTGGCCTGGCGGCAGAATCTGAAGCGAGCGGAGAAAGCCAACGCGGCTTATCGGGAAAAAACGAGGGCAAAGCAGCAGTAGGATTTTTATGACGGAGGAGATTATATGGCAAAGTATCTGATCAATTACCTGGACAAGAAATCCCATATCAACAAGAATATCTATGGTCATTTCTGCGAGCATTTGGGCCGCCTGGTCTATGACGGTATCTGGGTGGGCAGAGAGTCTCCCATTCCCAATGTCAACGGGGTGCGCAGAGATGTGGTGGAAGCCCTTAAACAGATCCGGGTTCCCATCATGCGCTGGCCCGGCGGGTGCTTCGCCGATACTTATCATTGGAAGGACGGCGTCGGTCCCCAGAGCGAGCGCAGGCCCATCGCCAACCGGTATTGGGGCGGCAGCCTGGAGGACAACAGCTTCGGCACCGATGAATTCATGACGCTGTGCGAAGAGGTTGGCTGCGGCGCTTATCTCAGCGGCAACCTGGGCAGCGGCACTATCCGGGAGATGGTGGAATGGGTGGAGTATATCCGCGACGAGCTGGACACACCCATGGCCCGGCTGCGCCGGAAAAACGGACGGGACCGGCCCTACAAACTGGAGGCGTTCGGTATCGGTAACGAGGTATGGGGATGCGGCGGTCAGATGCGTCCTCAGTATTATGCCGATCAGTACCGTCAGGCCGCTCACTTCATCAATACGGCGACTGGCAGCGGCATATCCGAAATGATTAACGGAGGCAAGACAGAAAAGACCAAACTGATCGCTTCCGGACCCAACCATGAAGATTACCATTTTACTGAAGAATTCATGAAGGGTCTGACTGCCGACAGCTTTATGTTCAACGCCGCTGGCTGCCAGATAATGGCGGACGGCCTGTCCCTCCACTACTACACTTTTCCGGGCAGGATGGATACCGCAGGCGGCGGATTCTTTTCTGCCATGCCTGTTGCGGACCAGTTTAACGAAGAGCAGTGGTATCAGCTGCTGAAAACCACTGCAAAAATTGACGAGATTATTACCCGGCATGACAGCATCATGTCCCACTATGATCCCCAAAAAACGGTTGGTCTGATGGTGGACGAATGGGGATCCTGGTACAGAACTGAGCCCGGCACCAACCCTGCCCATCTCTTTCAGCAGAACACCATGCGCGATGCCATTCTGGCCGCAATCAACCTCAATATTTTCAACAAACACTCTGACCGCGTCAAGCTGACCACCATTGCACAGATGGTCAATGTGCTCCAGTCCATCATTCTCACGGAAGGGGACAAGATGATTCTGACCCCCACGTACCACGTCTACGATATGTACAAGGATCATCAGGACTCCACTCTGCTGGGCTCCTTCATAGAGAACAAGCAGGTGGGACCGGAAAACGCCCGGCTGAACCAGATTTTCGAGTCCTGCTCTGTGGACGCGGCAGGCAATATGCTCTGCACTCTCTGCAACACATCCATTGACGCCTCTGAAACCATTGCGGCCACAGTATACGGTGCAGACGTCAAGGGTGTGGAAGCCACGATCCTTTGTGCGGATCCCCATGCCAAAAACACCTTCGACGCCCCGGATGCAGTGGGAGTCAAAGCATGGAAAGCGGAGCTCACCGGCGGCGGTTTTCAGGTTGAGCTGCCGGCCGCTTCCGTTGTCAGTCTGAAATTGAAGGCCGGCGGATGATCCGCCGGGAATGCACCTGGTGCCGGTTTGTGAGAGAGCTTTACGGCAGAGACATGGCGGCGGAGCTCACCAGCTACATCGCGTCGCTCCCGGAGGAGATCAGGGCCAGCGAGGAAGAACACGGGAGACGCCTCGCGATTTGCGGTACGTGCAGCGGCAATGCAGACGGCCTGTGCCGGTATTGCGGCTGCTACGTGGCGGCCCGCACAGCGAAAAAAGGGCTTGCCTGTCCTCACCCGGAGGGTGAGAAGTGGTCAAAATGCACTGACACAAACCAGCTTCAGGGCTGATGAGAGGCGAGGAGGACGGATCATTTCCCTTCTCGCCTTTTCCTGTCTTGACAAAAATGAATGAAGGAGCCGCAATGAGATGAACCATGCAGAACAAAAAGGACCGGCGCGTCCCTGCTATCTGGGTGTGGAGCTTGGTTCCACCCGGATCAAGGCGGTGACAATCGACGCGCGGTATGCGCCCGCCTCGTCCGGCGAGTATACATGGACTTCCAGCTATGAAAACGGGATCTGGACTTACTCGCTGGAAGAAGCCTGGAAGGGTCTGAAAACGGCGCTTGGGGCTGTTGACGGCCGGGATGCTGTTACTGCCGCCGGAATTTCGGCGATGATGCACGGTTATCTGGCCTTTGACCGGGACTGGAATCTGCTGACTCCCTTCCGCACGTGGCAGAACACCACCACCGGCCCCGCCGCAGCGGAGCTGACGGCGCTTTTCGGCTTCAATATCCCACAGCGCTGGTCCATTGCGCATTTATATCAGGCGGTGCTGAATGGGGAGCCTCATGTTGCTGAAATCGCGCATATTACTACGCTGGCCGGGTTTGTTCACTACAAGCTGACCGGCGTGAACGCCATCGGAACCGGGGAAGCCTCCGGCATGTTCCCGGTGGACAGCGGGACGCTGGATTATAACCAGCGGATGGTGGAGCAGTTTGACCGCCTTGTGGCGCAGGACGGATTTGCCTGGAAGCTGCGGGACATCCTGCCCGGAGTACTGGCAGCGGGAGAACGGGCGGGAACGCTGACAGAGGAGGGAGCCGCGCTGCTGGATGGTCTGCTGCCTTCCGGCATTCCCTTTGCTCCTCCCGAGGGTGACGCGGGTACCGGTATGACCGCCTCCAACGCTGTGGCGGCCCGTACGGGGAATGTATCCGCGGGAACCTCCATTTTTTCCATGGTGGTTCTGGAGCGGCCCCTGGAGCGGGTCCATGAGGAGATTGATCTTGTGGCCACGCCTGCGGGCAAGCCGGTGGCAATGGTTCACTGCAATAACTGTACCGGAGATTCCAACGCCTGGGTCTCCGTCCTGCGGGAGGCGGCGGAGCTTTTCGGTGCGTCGCCGGACCCGGGAGAGATATATGCCCGTCTGTACCGGAAGTCTTTGGAAGGGGACCCGGACTGCGGCGGTGTGCTGGTGTGCAACTACCTGGCGGGGGAGGGGGTCACCCACATGGACGCAGGCCGCCCCCTGGTGGCCCGCACCTCTGAAAGTAAATTCACCCTGGCCAACTTCTTCCGGGCTCAGCTCTACGCCACCATGTCCACCCTGAAAATCGGCATGGACATCCTGGCGGAGGAGGGGGTGGCCATCGACTCCCTCACCGGCCACGGCGGGCTGTTCAAAACCCCCGTGGTGGGCCAGAGCTACATGGCCGCCGCCTGCAACGCCCCTGTTACCTGCATGGAGACCGCCGGAGAGGGCGGCCCCTACGGCATGGCCCTGCTGGCCTCCTACATGCTGAACAAACGTGAAGGCGAGCGCCTGGAGGACTTCCTGTCAAAGAAGGTCTTTGCCGGTGCAGCCGGCTCCACCGTCCAGCCCGACCCCGCCTGCGTGGAGGGCTTCAACGCATTCATCCAGCGGTACAAGTCCCTCTTAGAGGTGGAAAAAACCGCTGTATCTGTCCTGTAAAACGGCCTGTAGGGGCGGATAATATCTGCCCGCCAGCCCTGTTTCCGCTTTTACGGGCGGATGATATCCGCCCGCCAGCCCTGTTTCTGCTTTTACGGGCGGATGATATCCGCCCCTACATAAAGGAGGTAAATTCTATGAATTATTCGTTCTGGTTCGTAGTCGGCAGCCAGTTCCTGTACGGCCCCGAGGTGCTGGAGACGGTGGCCGCCCGGGCCCAGGAGATGGCCGATGAACTCAGCAAAAAGCTGCCCTTCCCCCTGATCTACAAGGTGACCGCCAAGACCAACAAGGAGATCGCCAGCGTGGTCAAGGAGGCCAACTACGACGATTCCTGCGCCGGAATCATCACCTGGTGCCACACCTTCTCCCCCAGCAAGATGTGGATCAACGGCCTGACCAGCCTCCAGAAGCCCTGGTGCCACTTCGCCACCCAGTATAACCGGGAGATCCCCAACGAGGAGATCGACATGGACTTCATGAATTTGAATCAGGCTGCCCACGGCGACCGGGAACACGGTTTTCTTGGCGCCCGCCTGCGAATGCCAAGGAAGGTTATCGCCGGGCACTGGCAGGATGAAACAGTTCAAAAGCGCATCGGCCTCTGGATGAGGGCCGCCGTCGGCGCCGCCGTGTCCAGAAGCATGAAGGTCATGCGTTTCGGTGACAACATGCGGGAGGTGGCCGTTACCGAGGGCGACAAGGTGGAGGTTCAGACCAGGTTGGGCTGGCAGGTGAACACCTGGGCTGTCGGTGATCTGGTGCGGGAGATGAAGACCGTCACCGAGGCGGAAATTGACGCACTGATGACCGAGTATCTGGCACAGTACGATGTTGCCACCGACAAGCCCGGCCACATCCGCTACCAGGCCCGGGAAGAAATCGCCATGAAAAAGATGATGGACCGGGAGGGTTGCAGGGCTTTTTCCAACACCTTTCAGGATCTGTACGGCATGGAGCAGCTTCCCGGTCTGGCAAGCCAGCACCTGATGGCCCAAGGCTACGGCTACGGCGGCGAAGGCGATTGGAAAGCA
>OFGX01002062.1_pt1 | contig 11033 bp, 8 predicted proteins | sample 1521831 | NCBI WGS metagenome assembly OFGX01 (sample SAMEA3504080, study PRJEB24116) | mouse gut metagenome | biome: mouse gut; feature: mouse-associated habitat; material: faeces | place: Denmark | collected 2011
TATCTTTTCAGCCACTGCGAGCCATGTGCAGCCACTGCCACAGACAGAGAAGATGACACATGAATGGACGGGCAGACATTTCCCGGCGTATCCACGGCCTGGATCAGCCGCACCAGCTCTCCGCACACACCGCTTCCCGGACTCTCCGGACGCAGATCAAGCCCATTGGGAAACAGCCAGTATATCAGAATACTTATGGTCATCCCGCCGAACATTATCATGCAGAGATTCTGGAAATCCTCCTTGCTGGTAATCATCGTATAAAACCAGGATGCGGGCAGCAGCAAAAACCACATAAGATAAGGAATCACAAAGTACTCATTAAACGGAATCCACCCATCTAAAGAGCAGGAAATCATATACTTAGGAACCACCAGGCGCTCTGTCACAAAAAAAGCTGCCAGAAAAAACACCATATATCCCAAGCCATAACAATATTTATGAGTATCAATCCAACCTCTGATATCCTTTTTTTCACATCTGTCTGATTCCCTGGTAATCTCCAGAATATCGTATTTTAAATTCATTTCTTTATCCGTCCTGTCCCTTTTTCACTCCGGCAAAAGCCTTACTGCAATCAGCTGAGGCCGGTTGCCCAGCCGAATGTTGACAGAGTGAGTTCCCAACCCCCGCCCTACAATCATGCGATGCTCATTCTTTTCAAAATCTCCTGCACAATAGGGCAGGAAAAACTGATACTGAGGCGTCATAAGTCCCCCTAATCCCGGAATCCGGATAGTGCCGCCATGAAAATGTCCGGCCAGTGTCAAGTCTGCCCCCCATTGGGCATAAGCATCAAAAAACATGGGTGAATGCGCCATCAATATCTGAAACCGCCCGGAATCCGCCATGCCTAAATGACACTTCATATATTCCTGATCCATTCTGTCCGGAGAAAGATTGCGGTAATATCCATTGTCAAGATTCAGACCGCTTATGCAAAGATCCTCCCCTGCATCTGCCGAGGCGTCATTTAAATACCTTACCCCATACTGCTCAAGCAGCAGGCAGAACTGATCGTAGAGCCCGCCATACAGCCCCCTCTCCCTTTTCAGCCTCTGCTCATGATTTCCGTTTCCGTAAAAAACGGGGCATATCTTTGTGAGCCCGTCTAAAAGCCGCTCTGTCACATCAAGCGCTGCCTTTCCTGGCTTTGCAATCATGGTGTCCCCGCCGATTAAAGCCATATCCGGCTCTAAGGCCCCTATGGCAGAAAGCAGCTCTATGTTTCCCCGGCCAAACTCCTTATCATGAAGATCCGTCAGAAACACCAGGGTCTTGGGCTCCTTTATTTTTTTTGAAGGAATCCTTACCTCCTCGGTCACAAAATGTCCCCGCTCATACCAGGACCGCCAAAGCCCGGCTCCGCCCAGCCCTCCCAAAACCGCCAGGGACAAAACTATCTTTTTTCCTCTCACTGCCTCTGCTCCTTAAGCCAATCCCTTACATCCAAAAGGGAAGCACATACCCGGTCAACCCGTCCTCTCAGCTTCTCGTCCGGCTCTGTCAGATCCGGTACCATAATGGTAACAAAGCCGCCTTTAAGCCCAGCCTCCACTCCGTTTAAGCTGTCCTCCAGCACCAGGCAGCGGCCAGGCTCCTCCTTTAAAGCTTCGGCTGCCTTGAGAAATATCTCCGGATTAGGCTTTGCCTCTGCGACCATATCCCCGGTAATCACCTCCTGAAAGAACTCCTCAATCCCGGCCAACCGCAGATTGTCCATGGAATACTCTCTGTTGCTGGCAGTAGCCAAGGCCACCTTATATCCTTCCTGGTTCAGATAAGCTAAAAGCTCGCGGGCGCCTGGCTTTACAGGCATCTCATTTTCCCGAAGAATCCTTAAAAAATGCTCCTGCTTCCTCCCCCGCAGCTTCCAAAAATCAAACTTGTCTCCAAAAGTCTCATGAAACCGTCTGGCTGCATCATTAGCATTGGCTCCGCGGATAGTCTTTAAAAACGACTCATCCAGATAAAATCCCAGCTCATCCCCTGCCAAATTCCAAGCCACAGCAGAAAGACGCTCTGTATCAAACAACAGTCCGTCCTGATCAAAAATCACTCCGTTAATCTTTCTTTCTCCCATATGTACAGCCCCTTCACAAATATTTTTCTACGGAAAATCCTTTCATGATACCCAAATAAGCCGCCTAAACAGACATTTGCCATGTCTGCCAAAAATGTACCGGGGACCCCCTGGCCCCCGGCCAAAATTCTTCCTATTGAATATAAGGAGCCAGCTCCAGGCGGATAAAATATCCCTGCTCATGGCTGCATACCGGACAGGAAGCAGGCGCCTTGGTGCCGGAAAACACAAAACCGCAGTTTAAACACATCCAGCCCGTCTCCACCTCTGACACAAAAAGCTGGTTTTTCTCCAGATAATTGGCAAAAAGCTGAAACCGGTCTCCATGGACCTTTTCAATATCTGCAATCTGGAAAAAAGCCCCTGCAATCTGTGCAAAACCTTCTTCCCTGGCAATCCTTCCAAAGCTTTGATATACGTCCTGAAATTCCTCATATTCATTGTGCCTTGCCGCCTTTAAAAGATCCAGGCTGCTTTCATATTGATCTACCGGATATGCTCCGTCAATCTGAATATTCTGCCCCTTAAGATCCTTCAAATAATCATAAAACACCTGGGCATGGGCCCTTTCCTGCTCTGCTGTAAACAAAAATACAGACTCAATCACAAAAAGCCCCTGCCGTTTTGCCTTTCCGGCCGCAAGAGTGTAGCGGTTTCTGGCCTGACTCTCTCCAGCAAAAGCTCTCATCAGGTTCTTTGCTGTCTCACTGCTCTTAAAATCAATCATGGGAAAATCTCCTTTCCCCACTAGTATCTCTTAATTTTTCTAAAATATGCCTGTTATTTCCGGCATTTGAAAACCGGATCCGCCGGGTAACCGCCTGTAAGCTTCTGCATGGTCCGCTGCACCGCATCCCGAGACTGTTTCCAGTCCGCATCCTGGTTTCGATAATCGTATTTTTCGATCAGCCAGTCAATATCCTCCTGAACCCTGTCTAAATTCCTTGCCATCAGCTCTCCCAGCCTGGGGATCCACACCTGTTTTTCCTGAGGCTTCAGCTTCTCCTCACAGACCATCAGAATATCCGCAAAATGATGAATGCAAAAACCCTTAGACTCCATCAGAAGGCTTCCAAAGCCAGAATCCTCCCGCAGCATATAGACAAAAGTATCCAGCATCCTCTCATAGATCCGCTTCATCCGTCTGCACACATAACAGTGTTCCTCCTCACTGCGGATCCAAGCCTCTGTCCCTGACCGCGTCCCATCTGTCCCCGCCTGTTCCGTTCTCCGGAAACGGCCCAAAAACCCGGTTCCCTTACCAGGCTCATAGCGAAGCAGATGCTCTTTAAGATGTTGGTTCATCTTCTCCAGCCTGGATTTAAAAATCCATGCATTTCCCAAGCTGTTTCCGTAATCATACATCATCTTTGTGTGATGCCTGCAGAATCCACTTTTGCTGGTCTCCTCCCGGATATCTCCCTCCATATAAGAAGATCCCAGCACAAACTCCAGATTCTCCTGCTCCAGCTTTCTCTCCAGCCAGCAGAACATGCACTCATCCCCTGATTTCACCCCGTCTGTCAGCTCTATTGTGTACAATTTTTCCTTCATAACGCCTCTCCATCACCCCAAAACCTCTTTCAGCGCTGCAAACAGCTCTTTGATATTAATGGGCTTTGCAATATAGCCATTCATCCCAGCCTCCAGAGCCTCCTGCTTATCCTCCTCAAAGGCATTGGCCGTCATAGCCAGAATAGGAATCCGGGACAACTGTGTATTCTCAAGCCTGCGGATCTGCCTGGTAGCCTCATAGCCATCCATCTCCGGCATCTGCACATCCATCAGCACAAGCTGATAATAGCCAGGCTCTGATTTCTGCAGCATGTCCAGAGCAATTCTTCCGTTTCCTGCCACTTCCATAGAAAAACCTGCTTCCTCGAGAATCGTCACCGCAATCTCCTGGTTCAGCTCATTGTCCTCTGCCAGCAGAATACGACCTGTGTTGATCTCCGGCCTGCTTTTATCTTTTGTCTCCTCCTTATTTGGATCTGACTGAATCAGGGAATACAGACATCTGCGAAGCTCTGACAGAAACAGCGGCTTGCTGCAAAAAGCAGTGACACCGGCTTCCTTTGCCTCCTCCTCCACATCTGACCAGTCATATGCCGTGAGAACGATCACCGGCACATCCTCTGTTACCTCCTTTCGAATCCTGCGGGTAACCTCAAGCCCATTCATATCCGGCAGCAGCCAATCCACAATATACACACTGTAGCTGTCTTTTCTCATGACAGACTGCCGGGTCCGCAGCACAGCCTCTTTTCCCGACAAGGTCCATTCGGCGCGCATTCCAATCTGCCCCAGCATATAAGATACACTGTCACACGTATTAAAATCATCATCCACTACCAAAGCCCTGCAGTTTTTCAGCTCTGGTATCTCCTTCGGCTCTCTTGTATCCTGATTAATGCGGAATGTGAAGGCCACGGTGATCTCTGTGCCTTCCCCCTGTTCACTGATTACCTTAATGGTTCCGTTCATCAGATCCACAATATTCTTGGTAATGGCCATCCCCAGCCCGGTTCCCGGGATTCCGCTGATAGTGCTGGTCTTCTCCCTCTCAAATGGTTCAAAAATATGTTCCACAAACTCCTGGCTCATGCCGATTCCCGTATCCCGGATACAAAATTCATAATTGCCGTATCCCTTAGGCGCCCCTGCCTTTTCCGTAATCCGCAGGCTTACGGTTCCCCCTGCCCCCGTATACTTCACCGCGTTTCCCAGAAGATTTAAAAGCACCTGATTTAAACGCAGCTTATCACAATAGATTTCTTCATCCAGCACATCCACTGTATCAATGTACAGTTCCAACTGTTTTGTATGAATGTCTGCCTGCAGAATATTGCGCAGCCCGTGAAGAATCTCAGGAAGGCTGCAGGGCTTTTCATCCAGATGGATCTTCCCGCTCTCAATCCGGCTCATGTCCAGCACATCATTGATCAAACTTAATAAATGATTGCCGGAGGTCATGATCTTGTCCAGATATTCCTTCACCTGCTCTTTCTTGTCTATATGAGAAATGGCCAGCGCCGTGAAGCCTACAATGGCATTCATGGGTGTGCGGATATCATGAGACATATTGGAAAGGAAAATACTCTTGGCCTTGCTGGCCCTGTTTGCCTGCAAAAGAGCGCTCTCCAGCAGATCCTTTTTCTGCATCTCACTGCGGATCTCCTCATCCACACTGCGGATCCCAAGGACAATCCCCTGGCCGTTCTTCCCTTCCCCGGTCCGAACGGCTTTCATCTGGTAATACCGGATCTCGTCCTCCTCACAAATACGGTAATTGATGTAATAAGGATTTCTTTCCTCCAGACCGGCTTTTAAGGTATCGGAAGAAAATGCTGCACGCAGCATTTCCTTGTCTTCCTCATATACTGCTCCTCCAATGTAAAGCTCCATGCTTTCCTCTAAAGAAAACCCGCCCTTTCTCTGGAACGGTTCAAACATCTCATCTTTGCTGCCTCGCAGCATTCTTCCCTTTCCTGTGCTCAGATCAAAAAAGCAAACCACATCATAATCAATGCTCAGCGCCTGAATCAGCTCCATCTGACACTGTTCATTTTTCTTTTCCCGAAGCTTCTGAGCCGTACAGTCCAACAAAAAACGCTGATAAATCAGCTCGCGGCCAGCCTGCAGAAGCTTTACATTTCCCATTACATGCAAAAGCTCCCCGTTCTTATGCCTCACTCGATATTCTACACTTACACTGTCCCCCGCCTTCTGCAGCGTCTGCATGGCCTTTCGGAGCTTTATTTGGTCAGACTCCACAACCGAAGCCGCAACCAAATTAAACCCGTCCTCCATCAATTCCTCCTGGGATTCATATCCCAAAATTTTAAGAGCCGCTTTATTGATGCTGAGCACACGAGTTCCGTCTATGGTGTGGCGCATCACTCCGCAGTCCAAAGTGGTAAAAATCGTTTCCAGCGTCTGGTTTTTATTTAAAATTTCTTTCTCATAAGCTTTTTCCTGGGTCACATCAATGGCAACACCCACAGTACCCATCACGCTTCCGTCAAGATCATACAGCGGAGACTTGTAGGTGGTAAGGAGCCTGGTTCCTCCCCCGGCCTGAATCTCCTCCTGGGATACACAAGTTTTTCTTGTGCTCATCACTTGGCGTTCTGACTCAATACATGCAGGATCATCATACTCCACATCCCAAATATAGGCATGTCCCTGTCCCTCTACCTGCGCTTTGGTCTTGTTGACTGTCCGGCAAAAGCTGTCATTGACCTTTTTGTGGATACCGTTTTTGTCCTTGTACCAAACCAGATTGGGTACATTGTTAATGGTAGCCTCCAAATACTGGCTGGTCTGCCAGAAGTCTCTGCGCATCTTGCAGCTCTCCTGCCACCTTAAAAAACGGAAGCGGATTTCCTCCTCTCCCATAGGCATAGTCCAAATATCCGTTATGTCTGACAAGTGATCTGTTATCCCTGCAATCTGCTCTCTATCCGCCAGAAGAATCAGCTCACAAGCCTTCTTTTTTCCGGAAGCTAAAGCCGCTAAAGCTTCTCTTAGATCTATATCCAGATCCTCAAAACCAGCCAAAATCAAATCTGCCTTAGAAGCCAGCTCCGGTTTTGGTCTGTCACTTTCCAGAAACTCATGTGTAAATGCCCCGAGAGGCAGCATTTCCCTGATAATCTTAAATGTATTATTCCAATGTCCTGTCAAATAAATACAAAGATGGCAATGATACATAATTCCCCCTGTGCTTTAAGCTGTATGTACTTGCAGCCGCCCGGAATGGTTTTCCTGTGTTCCGACTGCAATTTTTATAATCAAGGCTATACTTGTTATTTTAACAAGGCTTTGTGCCTGTTGTCAATTAAAACACATGATTTTTATTGAAAATACAAAATCCCCTCATAAATCCACTCATCCAGATAATCATCCAGATCAAGTTCTGTCCAGCCTCCCCAGGTAGAAGCCTTAACTTTTGCCATATGTTTCCTTTCATTCACACTCAGCTCTGTAATGGTTACCCAGTGAAGGGACATTTTTTCCATGATTCTTCTTCCGTCATAGTAGGTGACTCCGGCCTTTCTAAGCCTGCTAAGCCCCACCAGCATGGCCACCGGAGAATCATTCTCAAGTCCGTCTGCAATGTACTGAATCACATTTTTCTTATTAAAAAGTCCATGATGCCGCACTGCGCCAAGCTTTACCCCCCTGCTGCGGGCATATCGCTCTACCCCTTTTGCCATTCTTTCTATCGGCCATACCCCCAAGGGAATCTCTCCGATATGAAACGGCGTTACATACTGATACATTTCTTTCATGTGCAGAAGATAATTCTTTTTGCTATAGTCCGAGTAAGGATACAATCCGCCGTATTCCGGTCTGCTTCCTGCAAGATATGCGGTTATGTTAGCCGCTGCTACAGTCCCGCAGCCGGCATTCCTTGCCACAGCTTCCTTTTTTCTGTCTCCCTCCCATTCATACCACGCCTGATTTCCTCCGTAATACTGCCTGTCCCCGCTTCTGATATCCACAAACCTTTTTGAATCCTTCAGTCTGATTACCACTGTTTTGTTCCTTCTCCCCTTCTTTTCGTTTTTCCGGCAAAACAGATTAAAATATCGAAAAAGCGGCGATATAACCGCCGCTTTTTAGTAAATTCTACCCCTGAACCGGAAAATTGTCAATGACTTTGACACTTCTTGGTTCTTCCTTCTCATCCTTTTTCTTATTCCCCACAGCCTCAAATTCCTTAAGGATCTCCTCTGACGGCTCTGCGGTCAAAAGGGATACCACTGCAATCGCCCCGCAAGCCACCAAAAACGCCGGCAAAAGCTCATAAATATTCCATGCTCCGCCCATGGGACGCACAAGATATTTCCATACAAACACCATCACGCCTCCGGAAACCATCCCTGCCAAAGCTCCCTGGAAATTGCTTCTCCTCCAGAACAAAGCCGCCAGCATCACCGGCCCAAAGGAAGCTCCAAAGCCGGCCCATGCAAAAGAAACAATGTGGAACACCGAGCTGTCCGGATTCCACGCCAGCACCAGGCTAATCAATGCGATCCCGGAAACCGTAAGCCGTGCTGCCCTCATGGAAGCCTTCTCGTTAAGCTTAATCCCCAAAAAGTCCTGCAAAAGATTCTGAGACACGCCGGAAGCTGCCGTCAAAAGCTGAGAATCTGCCGTTGACATGGTACAGGCCAGGATTCCTGCCAGCGCCACTCCTGCAATCACAGACGCCCCAAACCCATATTGCCCTAAAAGGCCGGACAGGCGGATCACCACAGTCTCTGCGTCGGAACTAGAAGCAAATGCAGGGATCTTTCCTGCAACAGAAACACTATAACCGATTATTCCAATCAGAATTGCCACAAACATGGAAATCACCACCCACACAGAAGCAATCCTTCTGGAAACCCCCAGCTCCTTCTCATCACGAATCGCCATAAAACGGAGTAAAATATGAGGCATCCCAAAATACCCCAGTCCCCAGGCGCACATGGAAAACATATTCAAAATTCCATAAGGGGAAGCATTTCCTGTAGCTCTGTCATGCAGATAAGTCATACTCAAATAGCCATCCAAAGACTTGGCATTGTCTGCCACTGCCTGCCAGCCGCCTGCCACATTTACTCCAAAAAACACAATCACCACCAGGGCTATCGTCATCACAATACTCTGAATCAGATCCGTGGTCGATACAGCCATAAAGCCTCCCAGCACCGTATACCCCACGATCACCAGCGCTCCTGCAACCATGGCCACATGATAATCCACGCTGAAAAGGCTGGAAAACAAAGTCCCCACCGCCTTAAATCCAGACGCCGTGTACGGAATAAAAAAGATTAAAATAATAACCGCCGCAATGCACATTAAAATATTCTTCTCATCCCGATACCGCTTAGAAAAAAAGTCCGGAATGGTGATTGCCCCGCATTTCACCGAATAGCGTCTAAGCCTTTTGGCCACAATCAGCCAGTTTAAATAAGTTCCGGCCGCCAGCCCGATTGCCGTCCAGCCTGCATCTGCAATGCCTGACAGATACGCCACCCCAGGCAGTCCCATTAGCAGCCAGCTGCTCATGTCCGAGGCTTCCGCACTCATAGCCGCCACCAGCGGCCCCAGCTTCCGTCCTCCTAAATAGAACCCTTCCGCAGAGTTATCGCCCTTTTTGCTGAAATAATAGCCAATGTACACCATCAAAACCAGATACAATGCGATTGCCGCCAATATTCCCGCCTGCCCTGTATTCATAATCATCCTCCTCAGAAATTAGTGGAATCATCATACCATAATCAAAAATAGAACACAATACAGAACGAGTTATAGACTTTATTCCATAATAATATGTCATAATTTAGAAATTTTTCCTTTAAAATCAACAAAAAACAACCGTACAAGAAATAAAATATTCTTGTACGGTTATTAGAATTATTTTGTATATAATTTAATACAAAGCCTTTTTCCAAGTATGGGTTTTCAGGCAGGTTCTTGAAAACTGCTCAGAAATGAGGGCAGAACCGATGCACTATATTGCTTTAAAGAATACTCCCCGCCGCACAAACACCAGTCATACATCAAAGCCCGTTCACTGATGGCATAAAGCTTTACCATCTCGCTGACGCTCAGGCGGGGATTCAGCTCTTTGGCCTCCACGCCTTCCCCGATGATTTTGCGCAGCAGCTTATAATAAGTGCGGTTCCTGTCCAGCAAATGCTTCTCCCCATTGGTCACAAGCTGGGTAGACAAAAGCCTTGCCAAAAGCTCCACAGACACCCGGTTCTCAATCATGCCAAAAAGCTCCCTGTTCAGAAACAAAAGCTTCTCCATAGCGCTGCCTTTATCCTCCAGGCACAAAGACAGCTCCTGATATTTCTCATCAAAGAGAGAGCTTAATGTGCCCAGCAAAGCATCCTTTCCGTCAAAATAGTGATAAAAAGATCCTTTGGAGGTGTGAGACACCTCAATAATCTCCTCTACCGTAGTATTCTCATATCCCTGCTCATAAAACAGCTTCCATGCCGCATTAACAATCCTGCTGCGGGTATTGCGGGCATTTTTCTTCGCCATACTGCCTTTCCTACCTCCTCATCAGCTCCTCATAATTGGCAAAGCCATAATCCAAAAGAGCCTTGGTGTCCGCATAATGGGTCTGCTTTGCCTTCATCACCACCACAATCAGACGCACCCCGTTTTTCTCTGCCCCTGTCACCAATGTATTCCCTGCCAAAGAGGTATATCCTGTCTTTCCGCCGATAATCCCCTCATAATACCGGGAATCGGTTGGATACAGCATCTTATGCCCCATAGTAATGGTTCTGGCCGCCTCCTTTTTCGTGGCCGGAAAATCGTAGCTGCAGGTAGTGGTAATCCTGCGGAACATATCATTCTGCAGGGCTGCCCGCATGATCAGCGCCATATCCCGCGGGGTGGTTTTGTGGCTGGCGTCATTTAGTCCGTGAGGATTGGCAAAATGTGTATTCTGGCATCCTAACTCCCCGGCCTTCTGGTTCATCAGCTCCGCAAAGCTCTGAACGCTTCCTGCAATATGCTCTGCCAGACCATTGCCGATCTCATTGGCAGACTTTAACATCAGCCCGTATAAGCACTGCTCTATTGTAAGCCTGTCCCCTTCCGTAATGTTAAGGGACACTGCCCCTGACTCAAGATTTGTGGTGGCAGATGCAGAGAAATTCACCATATCCCCCATTTTGCATCTTTCCAGCGTCAGTAGGGCTGTCATTACTTTGGTAATGCTTGCAGGATAAAACTGCTGATCCGGATTTTTTCCATAAAGCACCTTCCCTGTTGCGCCGTCCATAAGCACAGCCCCCTCTGCCGCGATCTCCGGCTCTGTCACGGGCAGTATGCCGCTGCCTGCAGGATTTGGATCTGCTGCCTGTATCCCGGAGGGCTGATTTTCCGCTCCCGGCTGGCGGCCTCGTCCATCAGGTCGATGGCCTTGTCCGGC
>OFGX01002065.1_pt1 | contig 11012 bp, 8 predicted proteins | sample 1521831 | NCBI WGS metagenome assembly OFGX01 (sample SAMEA3504080, study PRJEB24116) | mouse gut metagenome | biome: mouse gut; feature: mouse-associated habitat; material: faeces | place: Denmark | collected 2011
GGGTGGTTCTGGCAGTGGGCCCTTACAAGCGGGGCGAGCTGAAGCTGGAAGGCGGAGAGGCTGTGAACGCGCTGGCATTCCTGGAAGACTTCAACGCAAAGCAGGGCAAGGTAGACCTTGGAAAGAACGTAGTCGTGATCGGCGGCGGAAATACGGCGATGGATACCGCAAGGGCGGCGAAGCGCTGCGACGGCGTGGAGCATGTGTACCTGGTATACCGTAGGACCAAACGTTACATGCCTGCAGACGAGCATGAACTGCTGCTGGCCATCGACGACGGCGTAGAGTTCAAGGAGCTCCTGGCGCCGGTGAAGCTGGAGGGCGGCAGCCTGATCTGCAAGGTGACACGGCTTGGAGAGCGGGATGCTTCCGGACGTGCCGGAGTGGTGGAGACAGACGAGACCCTTTCCATCCCGGCAGATACCGTGATCGCGGCAGTAGGCGAAAAGGTGCCCACAGATTATTATGAGGCAAACGGACTGAACGTGGACGACCGGGGACGCGTGAAGGTGAGCAGTACTCTGGAAAGCAGTGTGGAAGGCGTCTATGTGGTCGGCGACGGCCTGTTCGGACCATCCCTGGTGGTGAAGGGAATGGGAGAAGCCATGACTGCGGCGGAAGCCATTGCAGGCGTACCGGTGACAGGCGATATGAGCACACCGGCGGACGCAGAAGCCATTTACCAGAAGAAAGGAATCCTGGCGGAGCCGGGATGCGGCAAAGAGGCAGACCGCTGCCTGGGCTGCTCTACAGTATGCGAAAACTGCGTGGATGTATGTCCGAACCGTGCCAATATCTCCGTCAAAGTACCGGGAATGGAAAAGGCGCAGGTGATCCATGTGGATTATATGTGCAACGAATGCGGCAACTGTAAGGTATTCTGCCCATACGCAAGCGCGCCTTATCTTGACAAATTCACGTTATTTGCGGGCGAAAAGGATATGGCAGACAGCAAGAACGACGGTTTTGCCGTATTGAACCGGGAAGAACTGGAATGCAGGGTTCGGTTTCTGGGTACAGAGTACACCTGGAAGAAGGGACAGGAGACGAAAGTTCCGGAAGAGCTGCAGAAGCTGATTGAAGCGGTATGCGCGGATTATAGTTATATGTTATAAGTGTTTTGAATGGAAGAAGCCATGCACGGGAGCCTTGAAGGGGCTTCCGGGTATGGCTGTCGGCAAATATGGTAAAAAAAGTCTGTTTACAGGCTTTGAAGGCAGCAGTATGATGGAACTCAGCACACAAAGAGAGGCGGGAACAAACATGAAGATTTTGATCAAGGGAGCCGGGGATTTGGCTACAGGGATCGCGTATGAATTTTGGCTTGCGGGCCATCAGATCCTGATGACGGATATAGAAGTCCCATTGGCGGTGAGAAGGACGGTATCCTTTTCTCGTGCGGTGTATGAGGGCGAGGCGCAGGTAGAACAGGCAAAAGGAATCCTGGTTCAAAACCTGGAGGAAGCCCTTGGGGTGACGAAGGCAGGCAATATCGCGGTGATTGTAGACCCTCAGGCAAAGATCCGTGAGACATACTGCCCGGATGTCCTGATCGACGGTATCATGGCCAAGAAAAACCTGGGCACACGCATCGGCGACGCGCCGGTGGTGATCGGGATCGGCCCCGGTTTTACGGCGGGGGCGGACTGCCATTTTGTGATAGAGACCCAGCGGGGCCCTTCCCTCGGACAGGTGATCTCCGAGGGCAGCGCAATTCCCAATACGGGGATTCCGGGGAAGATTGCGGGATACACCATAGAACGCCTGGTCAGGGCTTCGGCCTCCGGGACGATGGAGCCGATCGCACAGATCGGGGATCTGGTAAAGAAAGGGCAGACAGTGGCTATGACCGGGGGCGTTCCGGTCTGCGCGCAGATGTCCGGCATTGTCCGGGGCATGCTCCAAGAAGGCGTGCAGGTGGAAAAAGGGCTCAAGATCGGGGACATTGACGCACGGGAGGACAGGACATACTGCGTGACCATATCAGATAAGGCGAGGCGGATCGGAAAAGGCGCTTTGGAGGCGGCGTTTTCCGGCAGCCCCAGGTTTAGAAAAGAAGGTGAGAATTGAAAATGTATACATTTGTAGTGAATGGAAAAACGGTGAAAACGGATAAAAAGCAGTCCCTGCTTCGGTTTCTCCGGGACGAACTGCACCTGACCTCGGTGAAGGACAGCTGCAGCCAGGGCGCATGCGGTGCCTGTACCGTAATCATAGACGGCGCGGTGTGTAAGGCATGCGTCCCCACGACGGACCGGCTCAAGGGCAGGCACGTGCTGACCGTGGAAGGATTAAGCGAGTGGGAATCCCAAGTCTTTACCTATGCTTACGGGGAGGCGGGAGCGGTACAGTGCGGCTTCTGCATCCCGGGTATGGTGATGTGCACCAAGGCGCTTTTGGATGTAAATCCGGATCCCACGGAGGAAGAGATCAAATACGCTCTGCGGAACAATTACTGCCGCTGTACCGGGTATGTGAAGATCATTGCCGCGGTGAAGCTTTCAGCGAAGATCCTGCGGGAAGGCGTGATTCCGGGAAAGAGCGCCGACGACTGGAAGATCGGCTCTAGGGTGCACCGCCTGGACGTGGAAGAGAAGGTGATGGGCTACGGCAAGTATCCCGATGATTTCTATATGGAAAATATGTGTTACGGCTCGGCCCTTCGGAGCAAATACCCAAGGGCAAGGGTGCTCTCCATTGATACATCCAAGGCGAAAGCGCTGCCGGGCGTGGCGGCGGTTCTGACGGCGGAGGATATTCCGGGGGAGAACAAGATCGGGCATCTCAAGCATGACCAGTATACCCTGATCCCGGTGGGAGGGCTGACCCATTACCTGGGAGACGCCGTGGCCCTGGTAGCTGCGGAGGATATGGAAACCGTAGAAAAAGCGAAAAAGCTGATCAAGGTGGAGTACGAGGTTCTTCCCATGGTACATAATATCGAAGAGGCGGCGGCAGCGGACGCGCCCAGGGTATTCGACGAGGAAGAGTCCAATGTCCAGGCATACAAACACGTAAGCCGGGGGAATGCACAGGAAGCGATCAAACATGCGAAGCATGTCATTTCCCATCACTTCGAGACCCCCTGGACGGAGCACGCATTTCTGGAGCCTGAGTGCGCCGTGTCTTACATCGATGAGGACGGCGATGTGATGGTCATTTCCACAGACCAGGATGCCTACTGTACTTACCGGGAATGCAGCCTGATGCTGGGAACAGATAAGGTGAAGGCCGAAAACGCGCTGGTAGGCGGCGGCTTCGGCGGCAAGGAGGACGTGACGGTGCAGCATCATGCGGCGCTGATCGCATATCATACCAGGCGTCCGGTGAAGGTAAGGCTTACGCGGGCGGAGTCTCTGCTGATCCATCCGAAGCGGCATCATTTTGTGATGGACTTTACCATGGGCTGTGACGAAAACGGAAAGATCCTGGGTGTCAAGGCAAAGGTGGCCTCGGATACAGGAGCATTCGCTTCCCTGGGAGGCCCGGTGCTGGAACGTGCCTGCACGCATGCAGCAGGGCCATATAATTACCAGAATTTTGAAATTGACGGAAAAGCGTATTATACGAATAACCCGCCAGCCGGGGCATTCCGCGGCTTTGGCGTGACGCAGACCTGCTTTGGCATGGAAATGATGCTGACAAAGCTGGCAGAGATGGTGGGCATCAGTCCCTGGGAGATCCGCTACCGCAACGCCATCCGCCCCGGCGAGGTGCTGCCCAACGGGCAGATCGTGGGGCCGGAGACGGGACTGGTGGAGACCCTGGAGGCGGTGAAGCCCTACTACGACAGGGCAAAATACGCGGGCCTGGCCTGCGCCATGAAGAACGCCGGCGTGGGCGTGGGCATTCCGGACACGGGCCGCTGCCGGCTGACGGTGGAGGAGGGGAAGGTCCATATTCGGGCCGGAGCCTCCTGCATCGGCCAGGGGCTGGGCACGGTGCTGGTGCAGATGTGCTGTGACCAGCTGGGCCTGAAACAGCAGGATATCGTCTACGAGCGGTCCAACACCTTCGAGGCCCCGGATTCCGGCACCACCTCCGGCTCCCGGCAGACCCTCATCACCGGCGAGGCCTGCCGCCGGGCCTGCGGGGACTTGAAAAAGGCCCTGGAGGGGAAATCCCTCTCCGACCTCAACGGGACGGAGTACTGCGGCGAGTACCTGGCCAAGACGGACCCCCTGGGGGCCCCGGTGCCCAACCCGGTGAGCCACGTGGCCTACGGCTACGCCACCCAGCTGTGCGAGCTGGACGAGGAGGGGAAGCTCAAACTGCTGGTGGCCGCCCATGACGTGGGCCGGGCGGTGAATCCCCTCTCCTGTGAGGGCCAGATTGAGGGCGGCGTAGTCATGAGCATGGGCTTCGCTTTGACCGAGCATTATCCCGTAACGGATTGCAGGCCCACTGCCAAATACGGCACCCTGGGCCTCTTCAAGGCCAATCAGATTCCGGAAATCAAGGCCATTGTGGTGGAAAAACCGGGACTGGACGTGGCCTGTGGGGCTATCGGCATCGGGGAGATCACCTCCATCCCTACCGCCCCTGCCATTTCCGAGGCCTACTACCAGTACGACCGCAAGCGGCGGTATACCCTCCCTCTGGAGGGAACGCCCTACAGCAAGAAATAACACCCTTGTACCGTTGCCGCCCCTTCGGGGACGGCAACGGTTTTTCTGTTACCGAACTGTAACTTGCCTTTTCTTATATACAACTGTATAATAAAATCAAGTTAGACAATCGTATAACATATTTGCAGGAGGAACAACATATGAAGAAATTAGGCGATGCGGAGCTTGAAATCATGCTCTCCATCTGGGCGGCGGGAGAGCCGGTTCCGTCGTCCTATGTGCAGGAAAAGCTGCGGGGCAGCCGGGACTGGACGCTGCCGTCAGATAGAAGGGAGACAGATATGGCAAAAAAAGCTGCATATATGGGAATGCTCACAGCCCTTGCCTTTGTATTTTCCTATATTGAATTTCTGATTCCCGTCAACGTGGGCATTCCCGGAGTCAAGTTAGGTCTGGCAAACCTGGTGACCATTGTGGCCCTGTACATTATGGGTGTCCGAGAGGCCTGTACCCTGTCACTGATTCGGATTCTGCTGACAGGCCTTACCTTTGGAAATCCTGCCAGTATGATATACAGCTTTGCGGGAGGCCTCCTCAGCCTGCTGGTGATGGTGTGCGCCAGGAAAGTGAAACTGTTCTCCATAACGGGAGTCAGCGTGCTGGGCGGGGTATTCCATAACCTGGGACAGATTCTGGCTGCCGCCATGGTGGTGGAAAATGCGCGGCTTCTGTATTACATGCCGGTGCTGATGCTGTCCGGGACCATTGCCGGAACATTGATCGGACTGCTGGGGGCTGTGCTGGTCAGACGACTGGAGAATCTGGATATTTAATCCCCTGGCCAAAAGACTTATAAAAGTTTTAGCGAAAAAAGGCTTTTACTGGCATAATTTATCTGTTATAATAAAAAAGTTAGTAATTATGGGGAAACAGGGGAGAATGATATGGGGCAAAGTGAATACAGAGCGAAACGTCTGACCGCTGAGATTGGGAGAGAACTGGACATCCGCAGGGGGATTAATAAGGCAAACCTGTCATATCTGTTTGGGGAAACGCTGATTATTATGCTGATGTTTCTCATGGATATTTTAAATATCTTTGATTTACAGTATCAGAAAATATGCCGGATAGCTGATGAAGCAAATTGTAGTTTGCTGCGGAAAGCAGCCGGAGGGATAATGAGCTTCGGCGAACTGCTGGAACCTGTAAAATTTGCGTTGATGAATAGCCAGGAGAATATTCTGAATGTATTGCTTACTATGGGGACAATTCTTGCAGCGGCGGTCATTTTTTTCTACAGTATACAGGATAACAGAAAAGAAGGGATTCCTAACCGGGTGATTATGTCATATACGTCAGGGTCCCTTACAGTGCCGGTTTTCTTTGTGAGTTTAATGTTTCTGATCCCTGTGAATTATATTGCAGTTTCTATGGAACTGCAATATTTTGCGTGGACTGGAATGGCATTCACTTATATAACGCAGATGTTGATTTTATGGATTATCCTGAAATCAACTTCTCACTCCTATAGTGTTCATGCAATCTGCAATGCGGAGATCTGTCAATATCAGAAACTGATAGAAATAGAAAAAAGGCTGCAGGAAATGGAGAATACGGAACGTGAATATGCTTTTCTGTGGACATATTTGCTGCAGCATCTGGAACAGGCACTTTTAAGCGATGAGATAGTAACAGATAAGCTGGAGCTGGCAAGGCGCCTTATCAGAGTTCCCTATTATGAGAAGAAAATTTCTTTTTGGGAGGAACCTCTGTGGTCTTTAAAAAAATATTTTAGAAAAAGGCAGAAAATTGTAAGAGTCAATCCAGAGCTTTCATCAGGGAGATTCAGAGAAAATCATCTGAAAAGTCTGTATGAGTTTTATTACAGAAATCTGATAACTGTTTTGCGGTATGTGGAACCGAAGGAATACGCAGAGGAACGTAATAAGATATATCTGGTTTTATATGAATTTCTGGAAGAACTGACACAGGTATATGGGCATGAAAGTGGAAATTGCACTGAAACAATGGAAAACTGTGGAAATTATCAGTGTTATGTTATGACTGTCTGTGGAATTTTAAATGCGGTAATGGAAAGCCGTGTGGCGGAAGCAGAAGAAGTCTGTAATTACGTGTTCAATCATATAATCAGCAGGAAAGTATGGAAAATTCAGATTTTTCTTTACTTTCTGTTTCAGGGATATCTGTCGTGGATAAATGCAGATACTGCCCAGATAGAAAAACTTGGCGAGATTGAAGGGATTGAGGGATGGAACATTGATGGAATATCAGAGGAGCAGAAAGATGAATGCCAGAAATTCTGGAGAATCTGGATTCGGGACACCAGTTTATCAGAGGCAAAAACAGATGAATTTTTCGGGATAGTAATTGAAACACTGGAGGGAAGAAGACACGGACCTGTCCAGATAGAGTATATCAGAGAAGAATTAGAGAAAACAGGGGAGAATCATATATGAGAATAAGGGTACTGGAACTGGTAAATAATTTCTATAAAGACGAAGACACAGAGGGGTGCGCGGAAACCACAGGAGATGACAGCAGACAGGAGTTGGGAGAATATTGCTGTCTGGGCTATTTTGACGCACTGAATGTGAGGTCTCTTGACTGCGGCAGCAGACAGGAAATGAACATTCGCAGGGAAGCAGAATGTATAGCTGTGAGGAACCTGGAGGGGAAAGATAACCGGAAAAATATTATTTGTGTTACAAATGATGAAAAAAGGGATGAAGATTTCTGGAAGTTAGCAGAAAGAATGCCCTTTCTGTTTGTCTCACTGATTCGGATAAAATTTCCCGGACAACATACTCCCAGCGATATTGTGAAAACTGTTAATGCAAAAAGTGAAGAAACAATGGCTTATTATACCTATGGCCACAGTGATATCGTGGTGTTCAGAACCGGAAATGAATATCTGAAAAATATGACGTCTGTGTTGTCAATGTATGAGGAAGTAAATATATACAAAATGTACAGTGTTTTTGCTGTGAAGGAATGCGTGCTGGAGAATTGTGAGGGAATTCCGGATGAAATGGTAACCTGCAGGTTAAATGGAGCAGTACAGAATATGGAACATGTGAAAGTTTATATAGATAAACTGAAAGAAGCCCTGAAATCGGGGAATAACGCGGGAGATTTGGAAATAAACTGTTTTTATACTTTGGGAAACAGTGATTTTCTGATGGAAATTCCGAAAGTGTCCCTGATAAATTTACTGAAATGCTACAAAATGGGGGAAGTACTGACCCATACGGACGAAGACTACAAAAAAGCATTTTTCAATATTTCATCTTCGATTTTGAATAAAAAGGAGTGGGAGAAAGAAGAGTCGGGTAACGGGAAGGAGGCAAAAAGTGGAGCAGAAAATGGAGAATTGGATTGAGCACGATATTGAAGACTATAAAAACATATTCGAAGTTTGTAATGGAAAGGAAATTGCCCTTGGCCATTGTGCATTGATTATGATTAAGATCCTGAATGGCTTATCAGAAATGAGGTATACGGAATTTTACAAATACGAGAGACAGATTTTATGGAGCGCCATGGAACTTTTTTCCGCCCATTGTATCATACAATTGCAGGCTGCTCTGAACTGTAAGGATATAAAAGATAAGAAAAAACTTATATCAGATATTGAGGATTCCATTGCCAAAATCATGGAGGTTTATAAAAATATATTTGACGGTACTGCGAATGCAGAACGCCAGATGTTTCAGAGCCTGCCGGCGGATATGAACATGTATGAGCTTTCCCCTAAGCTGTGCGCCTTTTATTCTTCCATGCTGGAAAAGGCGGTGGAACTGTTTAAAGAAGACGGGAAAAAAAAGGAAGAAGGATATGCTTTTGTGATACATCCGACTCTGGGTAGCGTTACCGAGGCCAAGCGCCTGCTGAAAAAGCGGGAGGCTCCCGGAAAAGTAGTGGTAATCTATATTTCCGAAAGCGAAATAGAGAGATTCAGTCTGGTGCCCATATTTCTGATGCACGAAGCCTTTCACGTAATTACCAGAAATGAAAGGCTGCGGCAGAAAAGAGCATATAATTTTGCGGCGAATATGATGGAATATATGGAACGGTTTCTGTTTCATGGAGTTCAGTTTTCCGTGGAGCAGGATGACATGAAAATAAGAGAAAGGCTTATGGCATACTGGTTCCGGGATATATGGAGGCTTAAGGAACAGTGGGAAGAAAAATCCGCTGAAAGTAAGGAATTCTACAGTGAGGAAATGGATAAGGCATTTAAAAACAAGATAAAAAAATGCTTTGTGGAAATCAGTAAAAATCTGGAAGATACGGTATATGAATGCGTATATAAAGAATACGAGAGGAAAAGTTATTCCCGTTTCCGAAAAGAATATGCTCAGGTGAAAAAAAGCATTAAGCAGATACGGGATAATCTGAACAGGGTCATACTGGAAGGGAAAGATACCGATATGATATATCTGCTGATGTTTCTGTATCGTGAGACCTACGCTGACGTTGCCTGTATTCTGACTCTGCACCTGGAAGCGAAACAGTATTCAGAAGCGTTTGTAAATTCCATACAGCTTGCCTTTGACAGGAAACAGTACGTGGACGTTACCAGATGGGCCCGTGAATATCTTGTTGCAAAAACAGTGCTGAAGTTTTTGCCGTCTGAGAAAAGAAAAAGCTGGGAAGAATATCTGGAAATACTGGAAATGCGGAAAGCAGAGCTGCCGAAGGTGCAGAAAGGACAACAGGAGTCTGTTGAAGAAAAAGTTGACGAAGAATTGGAAAAAAACGGAGATTATACTGGACAAAATGATGGGAATTGTGCTAGAATGATGAAAATAAATCTGTCTGACAAAATGTTAAACAGATTCCAAAATTATTTGGAAGAATGTGCCAGGGTTTTTTGCTGCAAACTGAGCGAAAGAGATATGGCGGCAACTGCATTTCGGAAATCTGTAAGGGGTATTTTAACAGGGAACCAGAATGATTTGCTGCTCAATATCCTTTCAGGAAGGGTGGAGCAGTAGTATTTTGTGGCTATTAATGAAGATGAGGAGGAGAATGTGATGCGGACTGTAGTGGAAAATGGAACGAAGCTACGCGAGCCCTACAAATTTGATGATACGGGGATTGTGTATGGGGAAGGATGTCTGCCGGAGCTAAGGAGTTGTTTTTATGATTGCGGGGCAGATTTCCCGGCGGGGTTTTCCGGCTATACCGAAGAAGCGGTAAGCGATTTTGCTGACAGCCTGCTGGTGGAATCTGGTGTTTAATATGCGATATCTGACCAACATGGAAAAGGTCATTATATGAATGTTTACCGGCATTCATATAATGGCCTTTTCCATGTTTCAGAAAATACTTTCTCCTCAGACAGTCCCTGGAACGGTATAACCAGTTTATTTTTGCCTTTCTCAACCACCTCTTGAGAGAACTCAACCACCGCTTGCTGTCCGAATTCCCTCAGTTTTGGTAGTATGGATTCAGCAGCAGAGAAACCAGAAAAGCAAAGGAGGAAGGAAATGAAAAACTTACCGGGAAACAGAAAATTTGAGAAAAGTATGGCAAAAGAATGGAACCATGTTATGATAGCAGATGAAAATATTTCTTATCATGGTGGGCTGGAGCAGGAAGCCATCAGAACCATGCGTTACACTGCAGGAATGGAACTGGAGCGGATAAAACAGTTACTGCGATAATCAAAAAACAGGAAAAGGAGAAAAATTATGTTTGATACAAGAAAAGTCGGAAAGAAAATTGCAGCATTGAGAAAAGAGAGAAATAAAACCCAGATGGAGCTGGCAGACGAAATGGGCGTCAGTTATCAGGCAGTGAGCAACTGGGAGCGGGGCAATTCCATGCCGGATATTTCAAAACTTCCTCAGCTGTCACTGATTCTGGGAACCAGCGTGGATGAAATTCTGGGCGAATCCAAAGAAGCGCAGCTGTTAGAACATGTGATTGCCGGGACAGAACAGACATTTCTGAAAGAACAGGAGACAGAAGTGGAGACCATAGCAGGGGTTGCGCCTCTGATGAAACCGGAACAGACGAAAAAACTGGTGGAACATGTGGTGGAATCCAAAGAGGAACAGGGAGAAGATGGCTTCAAAGGAGAAAAAAAGAAAATTTCCGTAAAAGAACTGACAATCCTGGCGCCTTATCTGGAGGAAAATTATCTGGAAGAACTGGTGGAAAAATACGGGATTTCGAGTGATATGCACAGTCTGGCAGCCCTGGCGCCTTATCTCTCAGAGAATGCTCTGGATAAGATTGCCCTGGAGTCAGAAGGAAGTATGAAAGAGTTGGCAGCCCTGGCGCCTTTTCTCTCAGAGAATGCCCTGGATAAGATTGCTCTGGAGTCAGAGGGAAGTATGAAAGAACTGGCAGCTCTTGCCCCATTTCTTTCAGAAGAAACATTGGATGAGATTGCCCGGAAAGTTGAGGCAGATC
>OFGX01002066.1_pt1 | contig 11002 bp, 13 predicted proteins | sample 1521831 | NCBI WGS metagenome assembly OFGX01 (sample SAMEA3504080, study PRJEB24116) | mouse gut metagenome | biome: mouse gut; feature: mouse-associated habitat; material: faeces | place: Denmark | collected 2011
TACCAGAGAGATGGGTTGAACCTGCATGCTTACTGTAGGAATAATCCGGTGAGGTATTATGATCCGAGTGGGTATAGCAAGACACCCGAAGTATATAATACGGGGTGTCCGGGGGCGACGACAAATGGTGATGTTGGCAAGAAAAAGGAGAAATTGAAAATGATGATACAAATGAAATGTTTAGAAGAAAAGGAAAATCTAAAATTCCCGAACCAATGCCTAAACGACAGTTACAAAAAATAGTAAAAGGATTCAAAAGGCAAGGTGGAATTATTCAGATGGATGATGCGACAGATGCATATTTGGAATCTAAAATGGCTGAGGCAATTACATTAAATAAAGATACAATATTACTACGTCAGAACCCTACCAGAGCTAGAGCGTGTCTGAAAATTGCTTTCCGTCAGATCAACATTAGAAACATTGGCGTTAATATTGAAAAGTAAAAAAATAAGACTCAATCCTTTAACAGCAATGGATGATCTTCAAGAAGCAGAAACGGATGATGAAATAGAGTATGGAAAATATGTATTTATCTCATCTTGGATGGATCAGCCATTAGAAAGTATAGCAATGTGGAAATTATATTCCAATATGAATAGTGGTGTAAGAATAGGATTGCAAAGGTATCCATTTATAAAGTATACGATTACAAAACAGGATATGAAGAAAGTATTTCCTAATGCTGAAGTGAATGGAACGCAGATAGATTTGATTGTACCAATCGAAGAATGTTTTAATGACAATTATTTTATTATAAATTGTGCATATGAACAATCTTTAGAAAAGGTTGAATACACAGATGATCCAAAGTGTTTGTCGCCAAAAATGTTTGCGATAGGAAATGAAAAAATTGAGCTGGCATCGGCCAAATTGGGAAAATATAAAAATACATATTGGGAATTTCAAAACGAAGAAAGATATATTTTAAGATTTCTGCCAGTGGATGTAAAACAGATGCTTGGCCCGGCTGTAAATGCAGCAGATATCGTTTACAAGTCTTTTATTAATACAAAAGATTTTCTGCCATATTATGATTTAAAAATTAGCGATGAAGCGTATTGTTCGATGGAAATAACTCTTTCACCACAATTTTCTGGTGGGAACAGGGTTATTTTGGAAAGTTTATGTGAGAAATATAATCCTAATATGAGGATTTCGGAAAGTGCGTTGAGAAACCGGGTGAGGCTATAATCTGATTAAGAAAGTAGGATACTAATACCATGGATAGAAACGTAAATATCATTGTCGGTCCGAAGGGTGAGAAGATTGTCCTTATTAACGACATCCGTTTTAAAGGTAAAAAGCGAGAAGACTGGAAAGAGGTAGAGGACTATCTCAAAGAATATGTCGGGGAGTTTTACGAGATTGCGGAAACATCTGAGAAGATATTCATTTCCAGCAGTTTTCCAGATGAATATGCCGGTTCAGAGAGCAGGATTGCTCTGAAAGGTGCTGTTGCGAAGGCAAAGGCCAATGCGGCGCAGGGGATACCGGAACTAATCCAGATCGCTACGAATGGGGAATACTCAGAGAATACGAAAAAGAAGCATGAAAAGGACGCTAAATATGGATGGTATCGGTATGATGTGCGGTTTGCCCTGCCGGTATATGATGATAAGAGCGGCGAGGTCTGCCGGTACAATGTCTTTTTTGCCCGGATGCTGGTGCGCCATGATGCGGATGGGAAAAAGTATCTTTACGACCTGCTGGCAATAAAAAAAGAAACGAGCAGCCCGCTTGAGTAAAAACTGTACGGTGAAAACCCATCTCTTTTACAAATGATTGTATCGGAAGGATGAGGTTTTGTCAATAGAAAAACCGAAGAATTTCTGTATACAAAAAATTCCATATGGAGATTGTTCTTTGGCATCGGTTAGAAATAGCTGGTGCTTTTTTTATGCCTGCGGCTCGGATTCGTCCGGGCTTTTTTCATGCCGTTTTTGTGGGGAGGTGGTCTTGGTGGCGAACTGGATCAAGGACATTACGATGGAGATTGGCGGCGATACTACCAAGCTTCAGACCGCCTTGAAAGGGGTCAATTCGGAGATTCGGAATACCTAATTCCAACTGCGGGATGTGGAGAAGCTGCTGAAACTTGACCCCGGCAATATGGAGCTGCTGGCTCAGCGGCACCGGCTTCTGGGGCAGGCGGTCTCGGAGACCAAAGAGAAGCTGGAAACTTTGAAGACGGCGGCGGAGCAGGCGAATACCGCCCTCGCCAATGGGGAGATATCGCAGGAGCAGTATGATGCGCTGCAGCGGGAGATCATAGAGACGGAGAATGCCCTGCGGAATCTGGAGCAGCAGGCGAACCAGTCGGCTACGGCGGTGCAAAAAATAGCGGTTTCGGGGGAGAAGCTGCAGGCGCTGGGGGACAATATTTCTTCTGTGGGAAAGAAGTTCCTGCCGGTTACGGGGCTTGGGACGGTGGCAGTGAAGACGGCTGCGGATTTTGATTCCGCCATGAGCCAGGTGGCGGCGGTCTCCGGTGCTATGGGAGACGATTTGGAGGCTTTGAATGATGGAGTTCTTATTTTTCGATTGTGCCGGAAAAGACGCTCATTATTTTTGACGAGGTACAAGACTGCCCCAAGGTTATCAACTCCATGAAGTATTTCTGTGAGACTGCTCCGCCGCCTGGCTCAGCTGGCTCCTACGACCTTCGGAGAAGGCAATCGTTTGTTCACCGAGTTCAAAGGCGCACTGACTGAGAATTTTGTGCTGCAGACCTTAATCACGCAGTTTGAAGTGGTTCCCCGGTACTGGAGCCGGAATAATCCGCCCTATGAGGTGGATTTCCTTATCCAGCGGGAGAATGATATTTTCCCTATAGAGGTCAAGTCCGAGACCAACGTCACCAGCAAGAGTTTAAAGAAATTCAAGGAGCTGTTCTCGAATCAAGTCAAGCTCCGTGTACGGTTCTCCCTAGACAATTTGAAGTTGGACGATGATGTGCTGAACATTCCGCTGTTTATGGCTGACCAGACGGATCGGCTGATTGGGCTGGCATTGGAACAATGACAAGTTGACACACATAATTAACGCCACAAAGAATCGTAGATATCCAATGCCCGGAAATCCAGCTCCCGTTGCTACAGCCTTCCACTGGCTGCGTTCTTCAAATTTTGTCAGATAAGATGGTTTGTAAGCTTGTGGTTCATTGGTTTGCTGTATCGGGAAATCTGGGATTTTTAGGGAGGTATTTCCATATTTTTTAAGCGTACTATCTGGGAAATTTGAGAGAACGCAAAAAAGAATGGTTTAAATGTATAGTTGTGGTTTATGAAATAGGTGATTTTGTGATAGAAATAAACCGTAGCAGCACATAATTTTCTGTGCTGCTGCGGTTTGTTGGGTAATAGATGTATTTGTTTTAGTTATAAATGATGGTAGGGATTTTATTTATGTAACTGGAAAAATGGATGGAAACGTATGTTATTTATGTGGACATTTTGCGTATGTAACAGTAGCAACATATTCTTGATTAATTACTTTTTTACATTTAGTACATACGTCTGCTGAATAAACCGTATATGTGCATCCGCCGTCACTGTGGGTAGAGTGCCTGTAAAGATTTCCATGTTTATATGTATGAAAACAGAGACCTTTTGTTTCTATTTTTGAAGTATCAGGATTTTGAAAAGTTGCGCCGTCTTCTGTAACAAAGAAACAATCGCAGTCTGCAAAATAATTTTCATTGAAATCGGTAAAGGCATCAGTTTCGGTTTCAAGGGCAAACATATACATATCTGTGCTGTTTGCCAAATCAGAATCATATTGTTCTACCTGAAGTGGCTCATACGCCGCTACAGGTAAAGTACTGCAACATACAATTATTGCGGCACAGAATGTGGAAATAAAACGTTTCATTTTTCTTGGATATTTAATCATGGTAATCCTCTCTTTCATTATTTTATTACTATTGCTTCCAAAGGAATTGCTGCATTTTGTAATGGGAGTGGGAGTAATGTTTAACAGTAAATTTCCGTATAATGTTCTTTGTTCTTTTGAGTAGCCATGCAAGACATGTTCGTCACAGGCCAGTTCGCTTACTTTGTTTATTTCATAAAACAACAAATACACCATTGGGTTTAGAAAATGTAGCGCTATGATGAAAAATGCTAAAAGACGGATGATGTAATCACCGGATTTGATATGCCAAAATTCATGGAGTAAGAGCATTTCATACTCTTGTGAAGCGTGACCCTCTGATATTACAATTTTAGGTTTTATGAAGCCATAGCAAAATGGAGAATATGGCTGTTTTAAATAAAGTAAGGAAATTTTTCTGCGAATATGAAGTTCTTGCTTGAGTTTGTTGGCTGTCATTGTAAGGGAAGCAGGCGCCTCTGAAAGATATCCTTCCAATTCGCGTAATTTACAATAATTTCTGTAATGCTGAAACAGGATAATTATTGTTATAACAGTTCCAAATATAAATGACATAACAATCCAGAGAGAATGCCCTGGAAAAACATATCCTTTCGGCGTATTATAAATTTTATCACTGATATCATGGATCCAGGTTTCTTCCGGAAGAATATTTACAGAATAACCAGGGATAAATGTCTGAATGATATCGCGGATTATGGAAGAAAAGTATGGAAGCGGTATCAGATAAAAACACATGGCCAGTTTTAATAGCCGATATCGAAATACCGCAGTCGCGCTTTTTCGCCAAATAAACAGAAAAATATAATACAGTGCTAATGCTATACTCCCACTTAGTCCCATGTACATAATGATGTTACTCATTTTTAAAACTCCTTCCACCATTTTCCTTTTGAGGAACATCACAGTATAAAACCCATCATATATACCATATTACAATTTTGTCATTAATTCAAGAAAAATGTAGAAATATTTATAAAGAAAATATAAAATCGTCTAAAAGAACTATTAAAAGATATATATTTAATGAAGTTAAAAATATAAAAGCGATTATGAAATCGATCTTAACGTACTCTCTTTGACATGAAAATGGAATATGTCTTTTTGTTTTGCTGTAAATACGCACGTTACTTTTCTTGCTATTTATGGGTGAATTACGTATAATTAAGGGCAAAGTATATGGATAAAAGGAAGTGTACAGGATGAAAAAAAGAAGAAGTTTTTATTTGGTGATTATTACGTTGTTTGGTATGCTGGCGGCCGGATGTACGGTGGGGACAGAGAGTACCGGCAGCCAGGATTATGTATCTGACGTATCGATGGTTCCGGATTTTTTGGGGGAACCGTATATTGAGTTAAACGGGAATGAACCGTTGTTTACACAAGAGGATTATGTAACGGAGCCGTTTGAGCTTTACAGTGATTTGGACGGGCTTGGCAGGTGCGGCGTGGCATACGCCAATATATGCCGGGAATTGATGCCAACGGAAAAGCGGGAAGCAATCAGTTCGGTAAAGCCTTCGGGCTGGCGCAGCGCGAAGTATGATTTTGTGGATGGCAAGTATCTGTATAACAGGTGTCATTTGATCGGTTTTCAGCTTGCGGGAGAAAATGCGAACAAAAGAAATCTGATTACAGGCACGCGGTATATGAATGTGCAGGGAATGCTGCCGTTTGAAAATATGGTGGCGGATTTTGTAAAAGAAACGGATTACCATGTGCTGTACCGTGTGACGCCGGTTTTTAAAGATGATAACCTTGTGGCGTCCGGCGTAGTAATGGAAGCGTCTTCCGTGGAGGATGAGGGCGAAGGCGTCAGCTTTCATGTCTATGTTTATAATAACCAGCCTGGCGTTGCGATTGACTATGCAACCGGGGAGAGCGCGCTTTCTTCGGATAAAGAGCTGGATGACGGGAACAATAATCAGGATGCGGATGATAACGGGACGTATGTTTTGAATGAAAATACGCGCAAATTTCACCTGCCGGACTGCGAAGGGGCGAAGAGCATGATAGAATCCAATAAAAGAGAGTATACGGGCAGCAGAGAATCTCTGGCGGACGAAGGGTATGAACCCTGTAAAACCTGTAAACCATGATGTGCTTTTTTTATTCCGTTTTACATATGTTTGTGGATGGCGTATGTGCCTATGCAATGTTTGGGACGTATGTTTTACAGGAAAACGGAAATTTTTATTTGTTGCTGTATAATTTTTGCGCTTTTGCGCTCCAGATGCCGATTGGCGCGCTGTTCGATATATTTGCGGTAAAGATGAAACAGGCCGGGTGGGATATTCCATTTGCAGCTGTGGCGGCAGGAGTTTTACTGACACTTACAGGCGCAGTTACACATCCGGCTGTTCTGGGAATTGGAAACGCGTTATTCCATGTTGGCGGAGGACTGGGAACCATTCGGGAAGATATGTTATCGGGTTGGCACGGCAGGAGGCTTGGAGTATTTGTAGCGCCAGGGGCGCTCGGGCTGTTTGCAGGGACATGGATGGCAAAATACCGTCTGGGAACGGGTGTAATTGCAATGGCAGGCAGTGTGATGTTTTGCTTGTACGGAGTACTTTTTTGTGTGAAAAAGTATGTTGTATTAAGGCCTGTAAAGCAGTTTGCGTATCAGCGTCAGAAAAGCGCTGCATCAGGAAGCGGCAGGTTTTGCCTGGCAGTTTGTTGTTTTATCGTGGTAATCCTGCGCTCATACATAGGCCTTGCGGTCGCTTTCCCGTGGAAAACCACGGCCTTATACGGGGGCGCTGCCGTGCTTGCTGTGACTGCCGGAAAAGTGGCGGGCGGGTTTTTTGCGGCGCGGTATGGATGCCCAAAAACGGCTCTCCTGTCGCTGGCATTTGCTGCGGCCTGTTATTGGTATTCGCCGATATGCGCGGTGGGCCTTATGGCGTTATTTTTATTTAATATGACAATGCCCATGACGTTGTATCTTTTGGTCGGCGCATTTCATCCGATGGGAGGATTTGCGTTTGGGCTGCTTACATTTGCGTTGTTTTTGGGATATCTTCCGGTTTATTTTGGCTGGAAGCTTTGTATTGGCGGAACGGCAATCGGATGTGCCGGAAGCATATTGTCTTTGCTCTTGTTGCGCTTTGGTATGCGAAAAGGAGGGCGGGATGGATTTTATTTCCCTGACTAATATGTTTGGCGTTTCCCTGGCAGTTACAATTGTGGCGGAACTGGCAGTTGTTTTTATTTTCAGCCTGCGTTCTTTAAAAGCATTATGCCTTGTAATACTGGTAAATGTGCTTACTAATCCGCCGGCCGTTCTTTTATACTGGCTGGGACGGCAATATCTGCCGGATATCCCATGGCTTATACAGCAGCTTGCAATTGAAGCGGCGGTGGTGTCGGCAGAAACTTATATTTTTTGCAGTTTTGCAAAGCTGCCCCGTTGGAGGATAAAAAATCCGGCTGTCCTTGCCGCAGCCGCAAATATCGGTTCCTGGCTGTTTGGTTTACTGGTAATGTAAAAGGAGGATTTTATGAAAAAATGGATTTGCATAATGGCTTTACTGTGTTACTGCGTTGTCTGTATACAGCCGGTAAGGGCGGATATTATATGGGAACCGGAAGATGGGTTTTACAGCAAACATATAGATGAATGCGTTTATGTGAACCGTTTGTATACGGCAAACGGTCCTGATAACATTGTAATTATATATAAAAACCCTGAGTCGCCGTCAGTTGTCAGTCGTCTTACAAATGGGGAGCGGATGAATATTTCCTACGTTTATACGGATCAGGACGGGATCGAATGGGGGTATGCGGACGAAACAGGCTGGACGCCTATGGCATATTTGGAAGTCGTATATGACGCAATTTCTTTTGAAGAGGCTTACGCCGATGAAATCAAAGAGCAAAGCGGCTCTTTGGATGCCGCTTATATGGAAAAAGAAATTTTACTTTGGCAATATCCCGGTTCTGAGAATTTTTATGCCGTATCTCCTGGGGAAAACGGCACAAACCTGCCGGAGTACAGCGCTGTTTTTACCGACGAGCAGGGAAGGGACTGGGGAAATACGGCGTATTACTACGGCTATAAAGATGTCTGGATTTGTCTGGACGAGCCGGACGCGCCGTTTGAAAAGCTTTATCCGGACAATGCGCCCGAGCGCAGGAGGCCTAATGCAGAGGATGCGGTTTTAGAGTCCGGCGCAGGGCGTATCACTCCGAAATGGAACAGCGGCGTCATTGTTTTTGTTTGCGCGGCGGTAGGAATTTTGGTGTTTGTTACGGCGATTTTGCTGATAAAATGGAAAAAGAGGGAAGAAAAATGAAATATGAAACGCTTTTATTTGATCTGGACGGAACCCTGACGGATCCCGGGGTTGGGATTACCAATTCCGTAGCGTACGCTCTGGAAAAATATGGGATTGTGGTAGAAGACAAAACAGAGCTTTATCAGTTTATCGGGCCTCCGCTGCATGAATCGTTTGAACGGTTTTATGGGTTCGGGAAGGAACATGCGATGGAAGCGGTGGCGTTTTACCGGGAGTATTACCGGGATCGGGGGATTTTTGAGAATGCGGTGTATGAAGGGATCCGGGAACTGCTCTGTGAGTTAAAGCAGGCGGGCAGGACTTTGCTGGTTGCGACTTCTAAGCCGGAGCCGTTTGCAAAAATAGTGCTGGAGCATTTTGGGCTTACGGAGTATTTTGATTATATTGCAGGGGCAAATATGGACGGGACAAGGACGAAAAAAGACGAGGTGATTTCGTATGCGCTGACGGCGGGAAACGTTGCGGAATGGCCGAAGGCGCTGATGATTGGAGACCGGGAATACGATATTTTGGGGGCGAAGCGGGTCGGGATTGATTCAATGGGTGTTTTGTATGGATATGGGAGCCCGGAGGAATTAAAGCGGGCCGGGGCGGATTTTTTGGTGAAGGAAGCGGGGGAGATTGCGGAGGCAGTGCTGTGAGGGGCTTTGTTATAATTTACAAAACCTTTACAAATCCATATGGCATTCGCCGTGAGCTTCCGTTATAATTTTTTTAGAAAAAAATAGGAAAGACAGGGCGGTTTGTGACATGAAAAAAATACTCGTAATTGAAGACGAAGCGGCGATTAACGATCTGATTTGTATGAATCTGGAAATCGCGGGGTATGAGGCGGTTCCTTTTTTTGACGGGGCGAAGTTTTCCGAGCATTTGAAGAGCTGCCGGGAGTATGATCTGGCGCTGTTAGATATTATGCTGCCGGGAAAGGACGGGTTTGCGCTGCTGGAGGAGTTAAAGGCGTGCCGTATCCCGGTGATTTATCTGACGGCAAAGGGAGATTTGCCGAGCAAGGTAAAGGGGTTAAGGAGCGGGGCCGAGGATTATATTGTAAAGCCGTTTGAAATGCTGGAGCTTTTGGTGCGGATAGACAATGTGCTAAAACGTTTTTCCGCGGAGGACGAGGAGGAAATCCGGATTAAGGATGTGGTGATTGACGCAAAAAAACGTACCGTCTTAAAAAACGGTGCGGAAGTTCAAATGCAGCCGATGGAGTTTGACTGCCTTTTGGCGTTCTGGAAGTACAGAAACCGGGTGATGACGCGGGAGCAGATTTTAAATTTGCTCTGGGGTGTGGAGTTTGGCGGGGAAAGCCGGACGGTGGACGTACATGTGGGGAATATCCGCAAGAAACTGGATTTTGCGGATGTGATTATTACGGTGCCGCGCGTGGGGTACCGTATGGAGGTTTCAAATGAATATGGTAAATAAAATTGCACTGACTGCGTCAATCCTGTTGTTTGTATTGGCGCAGGCTTTTTCATGTTACGTGATTTATGTGGGCCATCAGGAAAAAACGGAGCTGATGCGGGAGTACGGGGGAAATCTGTTTGATCGGTGCACAGGGGAATTTATGGCTCAGATGTCGGAGATTGGCAGCAGGGCGCCTGTGGACGAACGTGTTGCGACGTATTTTTTCAGGGATACTATGCCGGAGGGTTCTGCTTTGTACCGGGGGGAGGAAGAACTGTTTAACAGCAGCAAATATGAATTTAACGCCGGCCGGCTGGCGGAGGATCCGCCGCAGTATCCGTGCAATGTCAGGATGGAGAAGATAAACGGGCACAACCTGCAGGTATTTTATATGAAATACGATCCGGACAGATACGGCAGCCGGGAAAGAGGGCAATACATGCTTTTGTATGTGACGGATATTACGGAGGTTTACAGGAAGACGGCGGGGCTTGTCGTCTGGGAGTTTTTGGTGGCGTTTGTATCGTCGGCGTTTGTCGGGATTTTACTGGTTTATCTGATAAAAAAAATCACAAGGCCGCTACAGGCTGTCAATGAAGCGCAAAGACAGCTGATCGGGAGTATGTCGCATGAACTGAAAACGCCGCTGACGGCGATACGCGGTTATTCGGAGACGCTTTTGGGGGTGAAGCTGTCGAAGGAGCAGACGGAGCGGGCGCTGTTGTATATTAACCGGGAAAGCGCAAGGCTTTCAAGGCTTTCGGAAAAGATGATGGAACTGACGCGTCTGTATGAGCCGGAGTGCAGGGTGACGCTGCGGGAGGTTTCGGTGGACGCGCTGTTTGCGGCGGTGGCGCAGAGCGTGGGGCGCGGGCTGTCGCAAAAGGGACTTTCACTGGTTTTGGAAGGGGAATTTGCAGGGATGAAAAAGCGTTTGGATGAGGATTTGATGACCAGTTTTTTGATTAACCTGGTGAATAACGGCGCGATGGCGTCGCAGGAAGGCGCAAAGATTTATATGGGGGCGGATACGCATTCGCTCTGGGTGCGCGACGAGGGATGCGGGATTCCGAAGGATGAGGTGGAAAAGGTGAAGAAGGCGTTTTACCGGGTGGATCGGTCGCGGTCGAGAAAAAGCGGGAATATGGGGCTGGGGCTTGCTTTGTGCGAGCAGATTGCGGCGGCGCACGGCGGCGGGATGGAAATTGTGAGCGAAGTGGGGAAGGGGACGAAGGTGATCTTTACAGAACGTTTACAACGGGATGAATACCTGGTAACGAAAAAGGTGTAGAGTGAGTGTTGCAGGCAGAGAGGCCGTGTGTTTTGCAGGCGGCGCTACGGTGAACAATGTTGGCAAAGTTCCGTCAGCCAGAGGACAGGGGATGCGGCGTTCGCTG
>OFGX01002069.1_pt1 | contig 10977 bp, 8 predicted proteins | sample 1521831 | NCBI WGS metagenome assembly OFGX01 (sample SAMEA3504080, study PRJEB24116) | mouse gut metagenome | biome: mouse gut; feature: mouse-associated habitat; material: faeces | place: Denmark | collected 2011
GCGTGTGCTGCCCACAGACTGAACTCCATGATGCAAAGGAGTGCGCTGGCAGTTGCGTTCCTTTACGTGGCGGCCATAGAAGGTGTGCAGGTCATAGTCGCCGTAGAGATAATCGATGCATACGCTCTGGAGGTTTTCCAGATAAATGTCTTCGCCGCTGTGGTTCTCGACGCAGACGGCCCGCGTGATAATGTCCAGGTCTTCCATGACGCCATAGTAGAGATGTACATAGAACATCTGCCGGGTATCCTCAAGGGTGACGACCAATGTATCTGCCTTTGTATTGGAGGAGGATACGCCCGGCAAAGTATCATAGATTGCCGGGAGCCCGGGAAGGGAGTACTTGCCCTCTAAAATCTCATGTTTCAAATAACGCAGCTCACATGCAAATGTTCCGTCCGGATAACGGACTTTCAAAGCCGTAGAGCGGTAGTCCCCGCTGCCGTAGGTAGGGAATTCTTGCGGAAGGGCATCCAGAGAATAAGTCCGGTCCGCCCCCGCATCGTAAGGATTACCAGAGAACCCCCGGTCTGCATATGCAATCCGGTAGGAATAGTCGAAAGCAGAACCAGAACCCTTCATACCAAACCAGGTATGGAGTAATACTCCATACCTGTCTGCTTTCATCTGGTACATACTATGGGCTGTTGTCAAAGTAAAAAGTCTGCTCGTGCTGTCAAATAAAATAGCCATAAGTTTGTCCTCGTTTCAGTATTAAGTCTTATTTTACCGCACCGTTTACAACACCGTTGATGATCTGCTTCTGGCATACAAGATAGAAGATCAGAATCGGCAGCAATGCCAGCAAGTAAGAAGCGAATGCCAGGTTGTAATTCGTACCGAACTGAGTCTGGAATGTAAGCTGTGCCAGAGGCAGAGTATTCATTCCGCTTCCGCTCATGATAACCAATGGTGTCATAACGTCATTCCATGTACCCAGCGCTGTCAGTACCGCAACGGTAGCATGCATGGGCTTCATGATCGGAAAGATGATGCTCCAGTAAGTACGGAAAGTGCTTGCTCCGTCCACCCGGGCCGCTTCCTCCAGGGCTACCGGGATATTTACCAGATATCCGGAATACAAGAGCACGTTCATGGGCATATAGAATACCACATAACAGAGGATCACGCCTACCAGATTGTCAATTCCCATCTGCGCCGTCTGCTTTACCAGAGGCATCATCAGGATCGCAAAGGGTACGAACATCCCGCTTACGATGTACAGGTATGAGAAATTGTAAAATTTATTTTTTGCTTTATTTCTTCCCACCGCATATCCGATCATGGAATGGATCAGGATGGATATAACCACCGTGATCACCGTGATCATAAAGCTGTTAAACAGGGAACGCCAGAAATCTGTCACACGCATTGCCTCCGCGAAGTTCGCAAGGCTCCAGCTCTTCGGCAGGGACAAGATTCCGGAGATGCTGTTTGTCATCTCGCTGGGCTGCTTGAATGCGATCACGATCGTCATATAGAGTGGAAAAGCTACAGTGATCAATCCAATGATCAGCAGAATCGTAATAGGCCAGTTTACTCTCTCGTTTACTTTCTCTTTCATTATAACTGCTCCTCCCTCTTACTTGTAAATGTCATCTGAGCTACGGAGATCACTACAATCATGATAAAGAATACAACTGCGTTCGCACTCTGGAATCCGAACTGTCCGCCTGACATACCGTTGTTGTAGATCAGGTAGGAGATGGACTCTGTACTCTGTGCAGGACCGCCCTTTGTCAACGCCATGATCTGATCGAATACCATCAGGAAGTTCTTCATACACAGCACCATGTTGATGCTGAAAAATGGAAGGATCAGCGGGAAGGTCAAATGCTTGAACTGGGACCATCCGGTAGCACCGTCAATGGAGCCTGCCTCATATACGTCCTCCGGCACCGTCTGCAGGCCGGAAATGTAGATGATCGTATTCATTGCGATGGACTGCCATGCACATACGATCATGATTGCAACCCATGCCCACTTTGTACTTGCCAGCATACTGGTTCCTTCTCCGCCCATCATCTGGATCACTGCCGGAAGGATGTATGTAAAGAAATAGTTGAAAATATAGCCGACTACCAACGCGCCGAGGATGTTCGGAATAAAGTACAGTCCGCGCAGCGCGCTCTTAAATTTGATCTTGCTGTTCAGGCCCAGCGCCAGGATCAGGCTGATCACGTTGACCGCAATGGTGGAAACCAAAGCCAGCTTAAAGGTGAACCAGTAAGATCTGCCGACACGTCCGTCCTGGAACAGGTCGATATAGTTACGGAATCCAACCCAGTTATAGGAGCCGTATCCTTTAAAGTTCGTGAAACTGTAGATTGCGCCCTTGATCAAAGGCAATGTATTAAACAAGAAGAACAAAATGAGGATCGGTATCGTCATCAGTAAAAATGTCCGTTCTCTGTCATTCATTTTTTTCATTTTCTTCCCACTCCTTTCCGATTACTCATTTCCGTGTGCCGCTTCATATTCCTCTACCAGACGAATAATGTCGCGGTTGTAACGCAGCCAATCCTTATCAAATTTTGCAAGGAACGCATCTACATCCTGGTTGATCAGGAATGTCTGGATCTGTGCGTCCACTGCCATCTCTGAAGGATAGTAGTGATCCTGGTAGTCAGACATGATACCCTGTTCAATATACTCTGTCATACCGTCCACTTCACTTGCAAGCTTAAAGCTGTCATCCTTACACGGTACTGCATTCTGGTCATCCAGGTACATCTGGATGTTGTCGTTATCCAAAAGGAAATCAAGCACTTCATAAGCCGCTTCCTTATTTTTACATTCAGATGTTACACAGAACTGAAGGTCTACACCGGAGTTCAGTACGTTGCCGCCTTTTTCATCGCTTCCCGGCATTACAAAGGAGTCAATGTTCATATCCGGATTTACGGATTTGATCTGAGGTACTGCATAGCTTCCAATGGTATACATTGCGCACTCGCCGTTCGCAAAAGCGGTACAAGCGTCATTGTAGCCATACGCAAAGGGTCCTTCTTCACCGTATTCTACCAACTGCAGCATTTTCTCCGCAATCTCACGGTACTCATCCGTAAATTTGGTCTCACCGCGGTTCACCTGCTTGCACACATCAGCCGGCGCCAGGTCTACTGCCAGGGCGTTCCACGGTGCCAGACAGGTCCAGGTATCCTTGAAGCCGAAGTACATTGGCAGCACGCCTTCTGACTTGATCTCTTCACACAGGTCCATGAATTCCTCCCATGTCTCCGGGATCTCCCATCCGTGCTCCTCGAACATATCCCTGTTGTAGAGCACTCCGGCCGCGTTCGCCACATAAGGAACTCCGAAGGTTCCTTCTGTCGGAACGAACTCCAGATTCTCCAGGATGTCCAGGTAGGACTGCTTGATGCTGCTCAGGCCCTGGTAATCGGAAACATCGGCAAGGATATCAGAATCTATGAAATAAGAATAGTTGATATCTCCTCCGATTCCGATGATATCCGGATAGTTCTCACGGATAAACCGGGTTTTCAAAATAGTCATTGCGTCATTCGGTGAGTCGATCTTGAGTACGATGTCGTCATGAGTCGCGTTGAACTCTTCTTCCAGCTTCTCGAATACACCCACTGCTTCCTGCTTGTACTGCACCAGCTCGACCACGGTCTTGCCTGCGTTTTCATCTGTCCCGCATGCACTGAGACACATTGCGATCAGCATGATGCCTGCCAGTAGTACACTTACTGCTGCTTTTCTTTTTCTCATTGCTTCACTTTCTCCTTTCCCTTACAGAAACATCTTTGGTTTCTCTGATGAAAATATTATACATTCCATAATGCGACTGATAAATAGCCACATTTTAGGCCTTTTATACCTTTGTGCTATTTTATTAAATTTTTATAAAAGTCACCTAGCATTTTGGTATATAGTGAAAAAATACACTTTTCCAAATACTTTACTCTTGCATAAATGGCGCGGTGCGTGTATGATAAGTACGATCCAATTCTAAGTAAAGGTTTTCAAAGAGTCAAAAAGCATAAACCATAAAATGGAAAAATTTCTACAGCAACAGACTTTACCGGTCAACCCGGTTTCAGGAGGTTATTATGCATGAATTAATTTTTTCCGTATTTCCGAACGAGAATTTTGTTGACCTTGGGTTGTACCAATACGGCTGGGAGCAGTGCGAACCATCCCACTCCTACGGTCCTGCCGCCAGAAATCATTACTTATTCCACTACGTCATTTCCGGAACCGGCACGCTGATGTCGGATGATTCCAACGGCGTCACACAGACCTTTCAAGTCAAAAGCGGCCAGGGATTTATGCTCTTTCCCGGTCAGATCACTACCTACATAGCGGATAAGAATCTCCCCTGGGAATACGCATGGGTTGAATTTGACGGCCTTCGCGCAAAGGGCGCGGTGGAGCTCGCCTGTCTGTCCATGAATCAGCCGATCTACCATGCGCGGTCCAAAGATATGCGCGAAAATATGGTAAAGGAAATGATGTATCTTGTAGAACACAAGGACATGCCCCCCCCTGCACCTGATCGGGCACGTATATTTGTTTCTGGATTTTCTGACCCGCTCCGCCGTCCACATGACCGCTCCGAAGACCGGACGTCTGCGTGACTTTTATATTAAGGAGGCGCTTACCTATATGGAGCAGAATTTCCAGAATGATATCTCCGTGGAGGATATCGCCGCTACCTGCGGACTGAACCGCAGCTATTTCGGAAAGATCTTCAAAGAATCCCTGGGCAAGACCCCCCAGGAATTTCTGCTGAACTATCGGATGGTCAAGGCCGCGGAGCTGCTCAAGCTGACCGGGCTGTCCATCGGGGATATCTCCAATGCTGTGGGCTATGCCAACCAGCTTCATTTTTCACGGGCATTTAAAAATATGTACGGTCTTGCCCCCAGGGAATGGCGGAACCAGAACCGGTTGATGATCCCGACCTGAAAACCGGCTGCCGCCTTTGGCGCTTCATACCGGATATACATACTGAAAACCTGCCGCCGGCAGCTTTTCTACATACGATGGTATAAAAAAACGCCGCTTCTGTTTCGTGAAGCGGCATTTTTTGTATTCCTTATATATCCGTTTTCTTTTATTCCAAATTCATGTTTTTACTCTTCATGACGTACAGGACTCCGATCATCAGCAGGACACCGATGGTAAGCGGGAGCAAAGGCGTCTGCGCAAAGCCCGCGATGACATAGGTCACGCACGAAACCGCCGCAACGGTCACCGCATAGGGAAGCTGAGTGGACACATGGTTCACATGGTTGCACTGAGCGCCTGCGGAAGCCATAATGGTGGTATCGGAAATCGGTGAACAGTGGTCGCCGCAGACGGCGCCGGCCATGCAGGCGGAGATGCAGATGATGGCCATGGGATTGCTCATGTCGAACACGTTCTGGACGATGGGGATCAAGATGCCGAAGGTGCCCCAGGAGGTGCCGGTGGCAAACGCCAGGAAGCATCCTACCAGGAAGATGATTGCCGGAAGCAGGTTCACCAGGCCGCCTGAGCTGGATTTTACAATCTCAGCCACAAACACATCCGCCCCCAGGCTGTCCGTCATGGCCTTCAGCGTCCACGCAAGCGTCAGGATCAGGATCGGGGACACCATGGCCTTAAAGCCTTCCGGGATGCAGGCCATAGACTCGCCGAACTTTAGCACCTTTCTCACCGCATAGAATACAATCGTGATGATAAACGCAAAGAAACTGCCCAGCATCAGCCCTACGGAAGCGTCGCTTCCTGAAAATGCCTCTACAAACCCGGCCCCTTCAAAGAAACCACCCGTATAGATCATTCCGATCACACAGCAGAAGATCAGCACGACAATCGGAAATACCAGGTCAATGACCCCGCCCTTCGGATTGCTCTCCTCTTCTTCCGCATTTGCATAAGGCCTGTCGGGCGTTGTGTAGAGATCCCCTTTCAGGGCATTTTCTTCATGCTTTCTCATCAGGCCGTAATCCGCGCCCATAATCGTCAGGGCAACCATCATGACAATGGTGAGCAGGGCGTAAAAGTTGTAAGGGATCGCACGGATGAAAATGGACAGTCCATCTTCCCCTTCCACAAATCCGGTCACTGCCGCCGCCCAGGAAGAAATCGGCGCGATAATGCAGATCGGAGCCGCCGTGGCGTCAATCAGGTAGGCCAGCTTGGCCCGGGATACATTGTGCTTGTCCGTTACCGGGCGCATCACGCTCCCCACGGTCAGACAGTTAAAGTAATCGTCTATAAAGATCAGCACTCCCAGAAGCACCGTGGCAAGCTGCGCGCCTACACGGCTCTTGATGTGCTCGCTTGCCCAGCGTCCGAATGCAGCAGACCCGCCGGCCTGGTTCATCATGCATACCAGGATTCCCAGAAGTACCAGAAACACCAGGATTCCTACATTGTACGCATCCGACAATGAGCCGATGATCCCGTCCTGGAACACATGGGTTATCGTCCTCTCAAAGGTAAATCCGGAGTAAAATACACCTCCGATCAGAATCCCGACAAACAGGGAGCTGTATACCTCTTTCGTAATCAACGCAAGCACGATGGCCACAACCGGAGGGATCAGCGACCAGAAGGACGCATACATGGAGGGTACATACTCTTTGGCCTCCTCCGCGGCAAGCGCCAGCATCGGACAGCACATGGCCAGCAGCAGGGACGCGGAAACCGCCCACATCATTTTGTGTTGTATTCTTTTCATTTTCCAACCTCTCTCTTCCTTAGAAATGTTTGATAGTTTTCACAGCCTCTGTGGCATACGGAAAACCGCCCCCGGAAATGGCTGCTTATCCGGAGTTTCCTCATCAGATACTGATAAAAAAAATACCATGAATAACGTCATGCAAAAAGCAGGCGCATTCATGGTATTATTCCTGTATATTCTATATTCCTTGTATCTCCCGTGATAGCGCTCCACTGATGTGACAGTCCGCAGCATATTCTGCTGCGGCCCAGAAGCCGTCTCACAGGGACAGACACGTCTCCTTCGGCGGTCTCCCCTTTCCCATTTTGCAGCGGCAGCGCCTGTCGGGCTGCCTGGTCTCCCTGGACTTTACTGCGCGGACAGCACACAGGGCCGATATAAAAGCCTGCGCATTTTTTCGCTGTCCTTCCTGGTACTGATGAATCCCGCACCTCTATCAAGTCTGTTATTCAATTAATAAAGTTGTATCACTTCTCACAGCAGATGTCAAGAAAGAAAATTCTTCCAGCATCCCCTGAAGCCTGTTCTTTGTGAAAGTTACGGCCTGACCGGCCGCGAACTGTAATTCCTTATTCTTTAAACATACGGAATACATGCACCAGTTCTTTCTGGTTGTCCAGTCCCAGCTTCTTCACGATCCTGCCTTTTTGATTCGCAATGGTCTTGGGGGATGATAAAAGCGTGTTTTCTTTTCCCATCATGATATGAAACACGGCCTTTTCTGCTTCTGAAAGGCAGGACAGCGCCGCCGATGCGATCAGATATTCCTGCGCGGTATGTCCTTCCGCAGTCGCACGGATATTTTCCACCAAAAAAGACATCTGGCTTTTGAATATGTAACCCGATGCAAATGCTTCCTCCGCAGCCTTGAAAATCATATCCGGCGTCTCAAGCGCGGTCAGGATCAGCACCTTCGCGTCCGTCCGGATACGGATCTCCCTTGAAAGCCGAATCCCGTCCAGATTCGAAACGCCCAGATTCAAATCCATCAGCACGATATCCGTATGCTCCTCCACTACCTTAGAAAGCACCTTTTCCTGATCAGGGCCGGCAACCGTCACTTCGATATCCTTATGCTTTTTCAGTAATTTCTGAACCAGGTATACAAAATCCTCGTCATCCTCTACAATCAATACTTTTATCATTTTCCTTCTGTCTTCCCCCCCCCTAAATCCCCGGGGTAAACACAATGTGAACTCTGTACCCTGCCGCTCCGGCTCTGTAGAGCTTTTTACCTTTATATAGCCGTTATGCCGCCTGACCACATCCCTGCAGTAGGCCAGCCCCAGGCCGAAATGTGAATAATCCACATAACTGGTATAGTAAAAGTCAAAAATACGCCCCAGATCCTTTTCCGGTATTCCACGACCTGTATCAGATACACGGAGTAAGACAATATCTTTCTTTGGTCTCTGAGCCGCGAAGGTCAGAGTGCCTTCTTCTCCCATAGAGTCAATTGCGTTTGCTGCCAGGTTACATAATACCTCCTTCATGTGATAAGGGTCGCAGTATAAAGCGGAAAGATCGGGTTCTACTTCAATCTTTACCGTCCCTTTCCACTCTGCAAGTTCGCCTGCAATCTCTTCAAAAAGCGCCTTTATGTCAATGCATTCGGGTTCAAGCTGAATATCTCCGGAACACAGGTTGCTCCGACGGATAAATTCTTCGATATGGGTAACGGAGCGGTCCAGAATATCCAGTTCATCTTCTGTTTCCGGGATTCCCAGTTCTCGGATGAACTGAGTCCCCAGGCGAAGCTTCGCAGTTTCATTTTTCAACATGTGGATAATATACCTGATATCCTCCGGAAGCTGAACCTTGTCCTCCGACCAGTCAAAATACTGCCTGTTCAGCCGCAATCCCCAGATTCCTTTGTGGAAAAGAAGGTAGAGATAATAAAACAGCAGCCCGAAAATAATCAAAACATTGCCCTGCCAGAGCTTGTAAAGCTTTTCAATCTTGAGCATGGGGACAGGGAATATGCTCAGCAGCCAGTACCAGAGCGGCAGAAGCACATATATGGCTATAAACCTGCGCTGATTGATCTGGCAGCTTTTTCTTTCTCTCACAAGGGTCACCACAACCAGCAAGGTCATAAACAAACCATACAGCAGGTTGTAAATACCTATTACCATAAAGGCTTCTTCGTGGGTCTTAATGATTGCCTTTGTCTGACTCCAGGGATATATAATCGCAAACACAAGCGACGGTAAAAAAACAACCACTCTCAGAACCTGAAACACCCTTGGCCTGCGCTGTTCCATGCTGCCGAAATATAAGCCGCAGAGAACTCCGCAGGGCATCGCAAGATAGTAGAGCACCGCCGTCAGAACCGAGTTGATCAGTTCGTCTACCTGATATCTCACTCCCATGAAACAGGTGCATACACCTGAGAAAAAACCGCCGTAATATATGTATTCTTTCCATACTCCAAGACTCAGCAAAATGCCGGTGATGCAGCACCATTGGTTCACCTTGTTTCCGGGGCTGGACAGCAGGATCATCAAGTGCAGCACCCAGATCAATACCGTAAAGAGCAGCAAAAATGTGACCGGCAAGCCTTGTTCTACCATACCTAATCCCCCCAAGCCGGACAAGACAAGACCTCATTCTTTTTTATGTTATAGTAACACAATAGACGTGTCAATAATATTCCTCCCCAATCTTCCCAAACTTTATAGGACTTCGGATTCCCGGCCGGTTTTTTCCAGGCTTCCAGGTATTTACTCAGCTTCGGATCAGTGCTTCCACTTCTTCCTTCTCCGGCATGGCACGGATCGCGCCCTTTCTTGTTGTAACAATGGCCGCCGCCGCGTTTGCGAAGGTCAGCATCTCTCCCAGCTGCTCCTCCGTCAGGTTCTCAAAATCGTGCTCCAGTATGTAATAGAGAGAACTTCCGCAGAAGGTATCCCCGGCGCCGGTGGTCTCAATGGTGTTGCACTTAAATCCCGGCCTTTCCACGCGCAATCCCTTATAGTACGCACGGCTTCCGTCCTTTCCCATGGTCAGCAGGATCAGCGGGATCTGGTACTTTTCCTGAAGGAAACGGATGCCCTCATCGTAGTCCTCCTTGCCGGATACGAACTGGATCTCATTGTCGGAAATCTTCAGGATATCGCAGAACCCGAAGCCGTACTCCATCTGTTCCTTCGCCAGCTCCAGGGAACTCCACAGCGGCGGGCGCAGGTTCGGGTCAAAGGAAATCAGAAGCCCTTTCTCCTTCGCTGCTCTGAGCGCTTTTTTGGTGGCCTCCCGCACGCCGTCATGGGTCATGGACAGGGTTCCGAAGTGGAACAGACGGGTCTGCGCCAGAAACTCTTCATCTACCTCTTCCGCCGTCAGCATCATATCCGCCCCGGGGTTCCGGTAAAACGAAAATTCCCTGTCTCCGTCCGGAAATGTGTGGACAAAGGCCAGGGTCGTGTTCACCTGCTCGTCTGTCAACAGGTTGGACGTATTGATCCCCACGTCTTCCAATGTTGCCCTGAGCAGTGTCCCAAACTGGTCTTTCCCTACTTTGCCAAGAAACGCGGTCTTTTTTCCCATCTTATTTAAAAGTGCCAGCACATTGCACGGCGCCCCTCCGGGGCATGCCTCAAACAGATTGTTGCCCTGTTCGCTTTGGCCGCTCATCGTAAAATCAATTAAAAGCTCACCCATTGCGATCACATCAAATTCTTTTCCCATCGTTCCTTCTCCTTTCACGCCAGCATATAAATATGCTGCTGTTTACATCCAAAATCGTACGGGAACAAGCCGGTTAAAATAGCTTTTGTACCTTCCGGACATTTTTTACGATATTAGTATAGCGGATTTTCACACAGAATACAATGATACAAATCATATTCCATATTTTTTTACCTTATCAGACATCATTTTACCGGAATCAGCAGCGTCTGGCCGATATAGATCATATCACTGGTCAGTCCGTTCAGCTCCCGGATCGCCTCCACCGTGGTTCCGTACCGTCTGGAAAGCCCCCACAGGGTATCCCCTACCCGGACCGTATATTCAATATACGGCTTGACGGAATCCGACGGAATTTTGAGCACCTGCCCGATATAAATCATGCTGCCCGTCAGGCCGTTCAGATTTTTGATTGCATCCACCGTGGTTCCATACCTCTGGGAAAGCAGCCAGAGTGTGTCGCCCGGCTGAACCACATATTCAATGTATCCCGTATCCGGCCCCGGTACGGGCACATTTTCCCCGATTCCCAGATAGACGTCATAGAGAGCCCTCCAGGTATCCGGCCCCACGATTCCGTCCGCGTCCAG
>OFGX01002073.1_pt1 | contig 10957 bp, 7 predicted proteins | sample 1521831 | NCBI WGS metagenome assembly OFGX01 (sample SAMEA3504080, study PRJEB24116) | mouse gut metagenome | biome: mouse gut; feature: mouse-associated habitat; material: faeces | place: Denmark | collected 2011
CAAGTTTATCCGCTTCCAGCAGCTTCATCAGCCGTTCGCGCCCCTTTGTGGTGTTGTGCCTTACGTTCCCCCGGTGGCGGTTCTGCTTCGCGTAAAGCTCGCAGACCGTCATTTTCTTTCCAATCGTTTCGAAAAGAGCCTTGATATGCCTGTATCAATTATAGCAGATTCATAACGGTTTTTCACTGTCTTTTTTGACAAATCAGTTATTCGCCCCGGCGTATCAGCTTTCATTTCTGTTACGCTTTAAAACGCTATTTTCGGGGATAGCAATATAAACCTTATCTCCTAATCCCATGTCTGCAAGCCGCCGAAAACAAGCTGAAAAGACTCCCTACTGCGTAACAAGCCCCATAATAAATTGAGGTCGAAAGCAGTTTACTGATTTCACCCTCTTGACTGCCCAACAGCAAAGGCGGGAAAAGCCGTCAAGGGCGCGAAGCGCGAAGTTTACCCTTGACAGCTTTTCCTGTCTTTGCTGCTTACCTGTCGAACCGGAATTTCAATATGGATTCTGTTAATCTTGCTAAATGTGGAAAAGAAGCTGGCGGTGGCGGCAAAGCTGATACGCCAGGAGCGGGATGCCGGAGGCACGGAAATCGCCGCCCGACTTCACAATCTGAACCGTCCCGTGAAGAACAGGAAGGGAGAAATCATCAGGAAAGAGGGCTATCTGCCCTGGCTGACCGCCCATCCGGAGCGGATGGCGCTCCACATCAAGATCAAGACCTGGCTGCAGGACAGCGGATATCCACTGGGGACAAGGAACAAGACAGAGAAGCCGCCCAGGGAACCCCGGAAACAGGACTTCTCCCTGTGCCGTGAGCCGTGCTCTCCTCTTCCACGCCTTATTTCAGGCTTATGTTTTCCCGGTCATCAATTCCCGTAAAATTTACGAATTCGCAGAAGCGAACCTGTTATGCTATTCACTGCAAGGCACGCACTTTGAAAAGCCAAATGGCGATAATGACCGTCCGAAGGGATACTTCCCAGCAAAATACGCCGCGGTGCCAGAACCGGGTGCAGGCGTATCGAGGGAAAACAACGCCGCAGAAAAGCACTGGGGCAGGAACGGCATCGGGTAGAACGGCACAAATTCATATGCTAATAGTTGTTTTTTAATTTTCTATATGCTAATATTATAGCGGGTTGAACAAGAGTAAATCGCATGCTAAAAACTGTAATATTTACGAACGCGCACAGGGAAGCCTGCTATACTATTCACTGTAAGGCACACACCTTGAAAATCAACGACATGGTGCGGCTGGGAGAGGAGGAATCGCTGTGGAACGTTATTTTACAGACGCGGTATATGCCCGCAGGGTCAGGGACAGGCCGCCGGAGCTGGAACAGGTGGAAAGGCATCTGTACGCGGAGCTGTCAGCCCATATCTCCGGTGAGGAATATCTGCGGATAGAGGAAGAACTGAATGGCTTTTATGAAGAGCTGGGCAAGGAACTGTTCGGTAGAGGATTCCTGGAAGGGATGCGCTTTTTCCTGCAATGTTTCGCATCATGACATCGCCGCCAATGTCCTGATGGGCGTTCTGCGCCGGTTCACAGGCGCATTCTTGTAACCGGGGCCCGGTTTGCCGGTCAGCCGCAATGCATGCCCGTTTTTTCCGGTTTGGGACTTCTGGAATTCGACCCTGAACCGGCAGCCGTTGTATGCTACAGAGCCTGGGCCAATATCGCCGAAGGCTATGGAGCAGACGCTCCCCTACCGGGATAGAGCGGGTCGGACAAGTATCCGCCGTATTGTCAAACCTCATAAAAAAATATCAAACAGAAAGGTCAAGGTGAAGATTATGATGAAAACAATGATAACAAGATTTCTGGCCGCGCCTGTGGCATCGGCAATGATGCTCGTTACCTTGTGCGGATGTGCCCCGGCAGATACTGCCGACGCAGCGCCCGCAGCATCTCAGTCCGTGTCCGTCAGCAGCCTGTCTGTTGAAACGGCAGCTCCGTCCAGCACACCTGCGGCATCCGGGAATACGGTCAGGGACCGTTTCAGGCACGCAAAGGAGCAGGCCGGTTCCAGCGATTCTTCCGGCAATCCTTCCAGCACGCCGACCGCAAAACCGGAGGCCAGCCAGGCCGGCCCCGTGTACGATGTGGAGAAAGTTTCTGAACTGAAAACAATGACTGCGAATGTGGAAAACCGCCAACACTACTGCCGCGTCTATGTTGAAAGCGACCACAATCCATATGATGTCGTATGGGATTACGGCAAGAAATACCAGGTTTTCGTGGACGCCGTGGATGACGCCGGAATGTGGAACGTCCTGTTCGATGCGGAATTCTACAAGGAAAGCTATCCCATGCTGGCCATGCTGTACCACGATGATGACGGCCTGCTCCTGGAGCATTTCCAGACTGTCGGCGTGCACGAAGGCCGCCAGGGCAGCAGGGCGTTCAATGTCGCGGCTTATATGGAAAACTGCGGCCAGTCCCTGGTGGACGCATTCGGCGACCACTATGAATGCTATTATTTCTACTGGGCGTTGAACCAAAAGACCGAATCCGAGGTTTCCACAGTTTCTGACGGCCATCCGCTCCAGATGTGCGTAAAGCTCACAGTGCTGCAGAAATCGGAATTCAGGCAGGTGAACAAATATCGCGAAGAAGCCGGCGTCGACCCTGTAGAGCTGGACCCTGAGTTCCTGGCGTTCGCGAATTACCGCGCGTGGCTGGACTTCACCGGGGATTATACCGCGCACGACTGGCTGAAACAGCACGCTGATGACGCCTATGATTACCTTGCGGTAATGGGTTCTGACACGCTGACGGAAAATACCGTGTGCGGTAAATGCTCCTACAGCGGTCCCAGCGACAAGGGTTACTATCTTAGTTATTACAATTCCCCTGAGCACTATGACGCGATGGTGTCCAAATATGCTGCTTATTTCGGCTGCTCCAATGCCTATTGGGGGCCTGACAACAGCGGCAGATGCAGGTACTGCCAGTACGATATCTATACCAGGGGCCTCTCGACCTATATGAACCCCTGAAAATAATCCAGATCCCGAAAAGAAAGGAGTGATCTTATGTTCGGAAAGTTTCACGCGGATGAGCTGATGTGGACCATCGGCTTCATCATTGGCCGCGGCGTTTTGTGCGTGGCCGGTTTCGCCGCCGGCTATGTCGGCATCAATGTCATAATCGGCGTTCTGCGCTGGTTCGCGGGCCTGTAACAGGCACGGCCGTCCCGGCTGGCACATCCGCTGGCCGGGGCGGCATCCGTGACCCGACAGAATGGCAGCGCGATGGCAGCGCGAATGAAAGAATGTACAAAAATATATCAAAGGAGGAGTCAGTCAGATGGAAAGCACCGCCAGGAATTACAATGTTTTGATTTATCCCTGTTCAGAAACAGGGGAAACGCCAAGCTCCCAGATCCACATGGAAGTGGCCGGAGACTTCAAGGCATTTTATGAGGATGCAATGAAGTGGATCAGGGTGTTTCATGAGAGCAGGCATTCTGAAGAAAAAGGGGAAGATGCCAGGTTCCGGGTACACGATAATGAGGGCAAAGAGGACATTCCCGTCCGCTGCGACGAGGCGGAGATCATTCTCTCGCTGCTGTATTGCTGTCAGGATCACGAAGTCCATGTCAGGGAAATCTGTTATCAGGGAAACAGCTACACGGACATATCGGATATCCGGTTTTCAAATGGGTTTGTCGCAAACAGGGAGCGGTATGCCAACATCTTCCGCACAAATATCCGATTGCGTGCAAAAAAGAACGGCCTCGATATAAAGGTGTATCTGTTTGGGCCAGAGCTTTTTTATAATGCATATGACGAACTCTGCTGTAACGGCTATCCTCTCTCCCACGGCATGGTAGAAATAGACGAAAGACAGATGTGTTATGCGGGAACCTATATTTATTGGTGCCATGAAGAGGAAGAAGACCTGGATTTCCCTGAGAACACCCTGCCGAAAATCTACGATTATGATGACGGAGTAGAGGTTTTCTTTGAAACCGATGGAAAAAGCATTACATTCAGCGCCCTGATGGACGGTAAACTGTATAAGAAGATACACAAAGATGACGAAAAAGTCGTTTTTTATTCTGCGCTGTGCGAAGGCGCCCTGTTGGACCATGGCAGATATTATTACCTGAACCAGGGCGGCAAACGAAGCTTTTGGGAATACAGGGACGTACAGGATGTGGTCTTCAAGAGGAACAGCGACGGCGAATACCGGTATGTGGGAGATAACAAGGAAGTCGCCGAAAGGTGGTCAGGCGCGGCTTTCGTTCCTCCGCAGACAGCGGGTCCGGGCAACCCGCTGGATAACCCGCTCTTATTGTGCAGGTTGTATATTATGGCATTTTATGAAAAGCGCCCTGCCCAACTTTCTGAAGAGCCAGAAACCGACGAGAATTCCGAAGAACCAGAAACCGACGCGAATTCCGAAGACAAAAAAATCTGGGCGGAGTTCCGGAAAATCCTGGGGAATATCCATGCTAAATACGGATTGACGGCAGCGGAGAAGGCCGCCTTTAGGATCACGGCAGCTAACGATGAAGTGTCACCGGCCGAAATATTATATGCAGCCTGTAAATTCTTTTCACTGGAGAAAAAGGAGCTGGAAGAGCTTTTCACCACAGAGGAACTGCGCAAAGAATATGGCGTGCTGAAGACTGCTGCCGAGGACGTGCTGAATCTCTGCGCTGACCCGGATGTGGCCATATTCGGCGAGTTGTGTGAGATTTTTGCGAGGGATTTTTCCTATATCAACCGGATTACCATTCCCTGGAATAAAAAGGATATATTTATTCCCATTCCGGATGATGACGTACAGGACGGGACGGCTTCTGAATATGATGTAATCCTTACAATGGTAGCATATGCAGGAAAGCTCCTCTATAAACCAAATACATGTGAGCAAAGAGATTTTCTTTCCATAATAAAGTACTATAGAACAAATAAAACCGAGGATGAATCTGCGAAAAAGGAAATCGACACTGTCATAGCCCTGCGAAAAAGGCTCCGGGCGGGGCTGCAGACCAAGGTCAAGGGCCAGGATATGGCGGTGGAGAAGTTTGTGGACGGCTATATCCGCTATCAGCTCCGGGGGAAGGTGCCAGGCAAACCCGCAGGCCTTTATCTTTTTGCTGGGCCTCCCGGAACCGGCAAGACCTATCTGGCGGAAACCTTTGTAGGGCTTAAGGATATGAGGGATGCGGGATATTGCTACAAGCGCTTCGATATGTCCGCCTATGGAAGCGAGAACAGCGATATCGTGACAGGATTGGTCGGCTTCGAAAAGACGTGGAAATCCGCGCAGCCCGGACAGCTCACGGATTTTGTCAAGAAGAATCCCAAATGCGTCCTGCTTTTTGACGAGATAGAAAAAGCGAGCCTCCAGGTCAGATTCCTTTTCCTGAGCATCCTGGAAGGGGCAGTCCTCACAGATAAATATTATAATGAGCAGGTCTCCTTTGAGGACGCAATCCTCATATTCACCACAAATGAGGGCAAGGATCTCTATGAAGATAACCGCGAAACGAATCTGACAGCGCTGCCGGATTCTGCTGTGATAGAAGGCCTTCAGGCATCAAAGTTTGCGCCGGAGCTAATCTCCCGCTTTATGTCCGGAACGATTGTCATGTTCAACCATCTGGACTACTTTAATATGTCCAGTATTTTTGAGCATTCCGTGAATACAGCTGCCGCTCAGATATGCAGGAATCAGGAGGGCTTCCATTTTGATCTTTCCTATGACGATAAACTGCCGAAGCTTTATCTTCTGAGCAAAGGGGACAGAATCGATGCCAGATTTGTCAGTGCAAACGCCCAAAAGACGGTGGAAAATTATTTCCTGGAAGCTGCGGAATTCATGGGCAGACGCTGTGCAGGCAGACTGAAGGAAATCAAGAAAGCGACTGTCTCGGTAGAGGTAACAGAGACAATCCGGAAATATTTCGAGATGACGGAGAGACCGAGAATCCTTCTCTATGCGGAAGGGGACGCGGGGGTATATATAGGCGATACTGCCCGTCTGCGCAGCGGTTTCCTTCCGGAAAAGGGACTGGAGGAACTGGGACAGATGGCGGACTGTGACCGGGCAGAGATGGAAGGAAGCGAAAAAGAGCCCGGAAAAAGCTTCCGGGAATTCCTTCAAAGCTGCAACTGGAACAGCCACAACAGAACGGACAGATATGACGCGATTCTGATAGATTTGGGCAATGAATCCAAAAACTACAAAGCGTCAGAGGGCTATAAGTGCCTGACGGCTGCAGCGGAAGCAAAACCGGACATTCCCATAATCCTTGTGGACAGAGGGACTGTGGAGGACAAGGCTCCGCTTCTGTCGCTGGGCGTCACGGATTTCGTGCGGGCAGTGCCGTATGAGCCGCAACACACGGACAGGAACAATCCGACAGGCCTGGCGCTTGACGGGAAGGAGCTGGAAGCAATTCTTGGCAGACAGCATTTTGTAGAAATGGCGAGGGCGCTCGTCCGGGAAGGAAAAAGGCTTTCCGGTGACGTTGCTTACGATTACAAGGAAGAATCCGATGAACTGGAAATCCGTTTTATCGATCTGCGGGAAACGGAAGCGGCGACGGAGGATGCCGAAGCCAGGCGGCAGAACAGAAAATATCTGTTGGCTGAGAAGCCCCAGGTGCGGCTGAGAGATATCTTCGGCAATGAACTGGTGAGGGAAGCGGTAAATCGCTGCATCGACAATATCAAGAACCCCGAGAAATACCGGGCCATGGGAGCGAAGCTGATGACGGGCATATTGATGTACGGCGCGCCGGGCATGGGCAAGACCATGTTCGCCAAGGCCATGGCCTTTGAATCCGGGGCGGCGTTCATCTCCTCGGTAGGAGCGGATTTCCTGAACGGAGACGGTGTCGCCAAAATGGAGGAAATGTTCCAGACAGCACGCCGGAAGAGGCCCTGCGTCCTGTTCATCGATGAGTTTGACGCCATTTCCAAAGACAGACGCGGCCCCATAACCAGCGGACAGGAAAATGTGCTGGAAAAATTCCTGAAGGAAATGGACGGCCTGGAGACAGATAACGATGGAGTTTATGTGGTGGCAGCAACCAACTATCCCCTGGAATGGCTGGACGAGGCAATCATCAGGAGATTCAGCGCCAGGATTCATTTTCCGTATCCTGATATGGAAGAACGCCTGAGATTCCTTCTCCACGTTTTAGAGAAGAAGAACCTGAAAGATAAGGTTTCTAAAAGAGCTGCCAGGACATTGAGCCTAAAGTCGTATGGAACGCTGACAAACTATTCGGAAATCGAGACCTTTGTGGAGGAATCCATCGCGGAGGCGGTATACAAAAACGAATCCGTCACAGAGAGGTTCCTGCTCAACCGGATACATAACGAGACAGACGGGGCTGCCCGGCAGCATAAAGACCCAAGGGAATATATAGCTACCGCTTTCCACGAAGCAGGACACGTAGTGCTTCAGTATCATTACGGCATGGAAATCGATTATGTGACAATCGTATCCAGGGGGATGTATGGCGGCTATGCCATGGGACGGCCAAGATACCATACCGGCCAGAATCTCCTGGATCGGATATGCATCAGCTTTGCGGGACGTATTGCCGAGACGATTTATGCGGGCAAGGAGCTGGGCATCAATATAGGTGCGGGAAGCGATCTGCAAAACGCCACTCATACTGCCTATGATTATGTCTGCCGGTATGGTATGGGCAATCGCATCATGGTGATACCTGAGAGGTTCGCGTCACAGACAGGTGCCTACCCGGAGGGCGTGCTGCCGGAGTCTGAGAAAGAAGCCATATGGGCATCCGTGAACCAGATCCTGAATCAACAGTGGAGCGTCACCATACAGCATCTGCGGAAATACTGGGACGAGGTGGTCGCTCTTGCCCATTCACTGATCTATATGCAGGAACTGGTCGGCGAGAAGGCGGAGGAAGTCATTCGGAGCAAAACGCCGCATATAGAGGAAACCTGCTTTTTGGATGCGGACAATGACTATATGAGAACGATAACGGTTGGCGCAGAGGCCATGGTTCCTTTTGGATATGCTGTCTATCCATACTATCCCTATTCCCAGATCAGGACCCAGCCGGAACAAGAGGATATGCCCGAGACAGACGGCAGACATTATTTTTACGCGGTCAAAAAGGGTGAAAAACCTCTGGGCATTTCCGACAATCTACAGGAGGCGTTTGCCACTGCCTATGAACAAGGCGCAAACTGCCGCCGGTTTGTCAGCCAGGAGGCTGCGCAAAGATATCTGGATATGCTGGAGCTGAAAGCCTTCCGTCAGGGCGAGAACCGTTTCTGCGGCTTTTATGCGGACGCGCTGTCAGAAATGATAGATAGCCAGGCAGTTGTGAAGGATTTGATTATCCTGAAAGAAGGGGAAATCGGCTGGTATCAGGTGAAGACAGACCAAGAAACAGGGGTAACGCACCTGGCCATGCTGAAAAGGGAATATACCGACTGGCATCGGGAGAAAGCAGCGGAAGCAGGAATGCCATTTTCGCTGTACCTGATAGAAGAACTGGCCGAAAGGTTCCTGGAGGAGCAGGAAAATGCTTACCGGGTCATTCAGATATACGATAAGGCGCTTCAGGAGGAACTGCTGTATTATATGGGTGCCATGGAATATCAGGCCAAGCGGTATCGCAGGAATTTAGGCTATAAGGATTGACCGCGCATCATTCCTGGCCGATAGGCAAATGAAATTGACATCAGGAGACTGCCGCAGAGTTTTCCATGCGGCAGCCTTTTGATGAACCCGCTATCCTATTTCCTGTAAGGCACACATCCGGGAGACCGGATAGTCGTCCGAAGCAAGAAAACCGGTCCAAAGAAATCATCATTCTGTGATTCATATCGCAATATTTCTAAGCAGAAGGACGGTAAACAGATGAAGCATAAAATCATAGACCCCAAATACCATTTCATAACTCTGTTCGATGACGAAACAGGAGCCTATATTCGAAGCGGCATAATCAAAAAAGGCCGCGATACAGGCGCAGACCCCTTTATGGCATCGTTCCCTCATCTCATCGACGTGGGGGTGATGGGGCACTGTATCCATGGGAAAACAGGGCTGTGCCGGAAAGCGGGAATCGGCTGCTACCAGAACGGCACAGTGACGGAAAAGCCCAATATGACAATAGACGATTTCCGATGGATCGCGGAGCAGTGCCGGGGCCGGACAAACCAGTTTGCCCTGGGCGGGCGGGGCGACCCGGACCAGCACGAGCGCTTTGAAGAGCTTCTTCAAATCTGCCGGGAAAACGGCCTGGTTCCCAACTTCACCACCTCCGGCTATGGGCTTACGCCGGAATTGGCGGCCGTCTGCCGGAAATATTGCGGGGCGGTCGCTGTGAGTTGGTACCGCAGCATATATACGCAGAACGCCATCCAAATACTCATGGATGCTGGAGTGAAGACGAACATTCATTATGTTCTGGGCCAAAACAGTATCGACGAAGCCATAGAGCGCCTGGAGAGGGACGATTTCCCGGCTGGCGTCAATGCCGTTATCTTTCTCCTCCATAAACCTGCCGGCCAGGGGACCCGGGAAAATGTACTTGCACGGTCAGACCCAAAGGTGAAACGGTTTTTCGCGCAAGTAGACAGAAACCACTCTTTCAGGGTAGGCATGGACAGCTGCAACGTGCCGGGGGCCATCCGCTTTTGCAAAAACATCCTGCCCCAGTCTCTGGATACCTGCGAGGGCGGGCGGTTCAGCTGCTACATCGGCGCCGACATGGTGATGTCAACCTGCAGCTTCGACCAGGAGGGGCGGTATGGGGTGAAGCTCAGGCCCTGCACAATCGAGGAAGCATGGAACAGCGAACCCTTTGAGCGTTTCCGGAACCGTATGCGCAGCGCATGCCCGGACTGTAAAAAACGGGAGCTGTGCCTGGGCGGCTGCCCGCTGATGCCGGAAATCGTTTTTTGCGGCAGTGAACACAGGAAGCGATTACAAATCCATAGAAAAATTGAAACATGAAAGGAACAGGCGACTATGAAAATCAGGACTGATTTTGTGACCAATTCCAGCAGCAGCAACTTTGTCACAATAAACATTAAAAGCCCTAAATTGGTGGAAATCATGCGTACGGCAAGAGTATGTAAAGAAAATGAGAAACCAGGTAGATGGGGCTGCATTGACAGATTAGAACTTGACGAATCAGAACAAATGGTAAAATGGATGCTGGAGATATCGAATATCATCTCCCGCGGCGATGAGGATATAGAGCAGACGGACGATGAGGATTTGGAGTATATCGGCTACCCGCCGGAGAATTTAAGCGTTTTATTCAAAAGCTTAATCCGTCTGCTGAAAGAAGTCGGGGAATACACCCTGTACCAGCAGGGCTATGATCTGGCAAAGATCTGCAGCGCATTGGAGAAAAATGGCGAAGACATTCTTGCAGATACGGAAATCGCTGACTGGATCTATGACACGGAAGGCCATGGGGAAGCCAATCTGTTCAAATGGTTCTGGATTCTTTCAGGAGATATAGCCAAAAAGGAGAATCTGGATTACCGCCCCTCATCTGCGTCACTTCTGTGTTCTTTCCACTATGATAAAGAAAATGGGGAGTCCATTAAAGGAGAATACTCATATAGCGAACCCTGTGAGGAGGATTTTACCGATAACGATTTGGATATTGCTTTTTCGGAGGATGGTTTCAAATATGAAATAGATGATTGGGAAGAGGATGAAGAGGATGAGCTGATTGAGGACGATGTTACTGAGGAAGAAGAGTAAAGCTCAGGCGGAACGACTGTAGAAGCTTCTCCCTCACTGCCCCATCCCGAAGCTCCGGGCGCAGTTCCTTCTGGATACCGTTCGTCCGCCCCTTCCCTCCAGAGTCATTGCTTCCTTCATCGGTGTCGGGTAAAGGATTGACTTTACAGCCAAGCCCTCCCCAAAGAACGGAACGTGCAGCTTTCACCGCATTCCGCTCACGCATCTAT
>OFGX01002074.1_pt1 | contig 10947 bp, 7 predicted proteins | sample 1521831 | NCBI WGS metagenome assembly OFGX01 (sample SAMEA3504080, study PRJEB24116) | mouse gut metagenome | biome: mouse gut; feature: mouse-associated habitat; material: faeces | place: Denmark | collected 2011
ATTTTAAGATAATCAACCAACTTATAGAAAAAATTCTTGTTTCTGAACCCGTAGAAGTTGACGGGCAGAAAATTCAACGACTTACTATCCATTACAAGTTCATAGGGGCATTGGAAACCCTTGAATAATGGATATTTTCTAAGTCACCTATTCCAACTATCCAACAGACGCGGGGCGCGAGGGTGAATTGATTTTCCGCTTTGTCTACGAAGCGGCGGGCTGCAAGAAGCCCATGCGCCGCTTGTGGATTTCCTCAATGGAGGACGGGGCAATCAAGGCGGGCTTTGCTTCCCTCAAAGACGGGCGGGACTATGACGCGCTCTTTGCGTCTGCCCTCTGCCGCGCAAAGGCTGACTGGCTTATCGGCATTAACGCCACCCGGCTTTTCTCCTGCCTGTATGGAAAGACCTTGAACGTGGGGCGCGTCCAGACCCCGACCTTAAAAATGCTCACCGACCGGGACGCGGCTATCTCCCATTTCCAGAAAGAAAAATATTATCATGTGCGCCTTGATTTATCCGGCGCGGAAGCGGCAAGCGGGAGGATTTCCGACAAGGCAGAAGCCGACGCGCTGAAAGGGGCTTGCGAAGCGGGAAAGGCGGTATGCGTTTCCCTTACCAGAGAGAAGAAAACCGCAGCCCCGCCGAAGCTCTTTGACCTTACCTCTTTGCAGCGGGAAGCGAACCGCATTTTCGGCTACACCGCGAAGCAGACCCTTGACCTTGCACAATCCCTTTATGAAAAGCGGCTCCTTACTTATCCGAGGACGGACAGCAGCTTTCTTACTGACGACATGGGCGGCACCGCAGCGGGCATTATCGCGCTGCTTTGCGAAAAGCTCCCCTTTATGGCGGGCGCGGACTTCACGCCGGAGATTGCAAAGGTATTAGACAGCAAGAAAGTATCAGACCACCACGCAATCATTCCCACTATGGAGCTTGCAAAGGCTGACCCGGACGCGCTGCCGGAAAGCGAGAAGAATATCCTTACCCTTGCGGGGGCGCGTCTGCTTTTTGCCACCGCCGAGCCGCATATTTATGAAGCGGTTACGGCGGTTTTCTCATGCGCCGGGACAGACTTCACCGCAAGGGGAAAGACCGTACTTGCGGAGGGTTGGAAAGAGCTTGAACGCAGATACCGGGCGACGCTGAAAGATAAGCCCGAAGCAGAGGACGGGGAAAATGAGGGCGTGACGCTGCCGGAGCTTTCCGAGGGACAGAACTTTCCTAACCCCGCCGCAAAAGTAACGGAGCATACCACAACGCCGCCGAAGCCCCACAGCGAAGCGTCGCTTCTCTCTGCTATGGAGCGAGCCGGGAACGGGGACACCGACCCGGACGCGGAACGCCGGGGGCTTGGCACTCCCGCCACCCGCGCCGCCGTCATTGAAAAACTGGTAAAGGGCGGCTTTGCAGAGCGCAAGGGGAAGCAGCTTATCCCCACGCAGAACGGAGCCGCCCTTATATCAGTGCTGCCGGATATGCTCACTTCCCCGCAGCTTACCGCAGAATGGGAAAACAATCTGACGCAGATAGCAAAGGGAGCCGCAGACCCCGGCGAATTTCTGTCCGGCATTGAAGCTATGGCGCGGGAGCTTGTGCAGACACACGCCGCAGCACTGGACGGGAAAAAGGATTTGTTCCGGGAGGAAAAGCCCTCTGTCGGCAAATGCCCCCGTTGCGGTTCTCCCGTCCATGAGGGGAAGAAAAACTATTATTGCAGCAACAAAGAATGTGCCTTTGTCATGTGGAAGAATGACCGCTTTTTCGAGGAACGCAAGACCGCTTTTTCCGCGAAGATTGCCGCCGCGCTCCTTAAATCCGGCAAGGCGAATGTGAAGAAGCTCTATTCCCCGAAAACAGGCAAGACCTACGACGGAACTATCGTTCTGGCTGACACTGGCGGGAAATACGTCAACTACCGTATCGAAGTGCAGAAGAACTAAAAACTTGAATAGCAAGCATAGGAAGCGGGTACCCACTTCCGTAAATCCCCGTTGCGACGCTGACGCGCCGGACGGGGATTTTGCTTGTTGGGAAGTTTCCCAAACCCTCTTTTTGCGGAGGGCTTCACCCTCTGAAAATTTTCATAAATCTTTGGCAGAAATGCGGGTGTACCGTAGTAGGCTATGCAGCCAAAAAATGCAGCTTATGACGCTGACGCAGAGAAAGGAGGTTTTCATTTATGGCAAGTTTACGGGACACTGTAAAGGACTATCAAGACGAGCTTAGGGACGGTATCGCGTGGGTAGCGTTCTGGAAACAGGGGCGTTCATGGAACGCGGAATATTTTCATCTTGATATGGACGATACGCTCTACCCGGAGGACAGGAGCCGGTTAGAGGAAATCAAAAGCACCGACCCCGCCGCCGTTATCCTAAACGGCTATTACTGCGGGCATTTAGGCGAGGACATGAGCCTTGACGAGCTGACCGCCGGAGTGCGTTACCACTACGAAAACAGCATGAACGACATTGACGGTTTTATCGGAGCGCATGACGACAGGCTTCCCCCGGAGGTTATCGAGGAAGCGAGGGCAGCCGCCCATGAAGCGGGGCTTCCCTTTTCCGAAAAGCCCTACCGGGACGGGGAGGATTTTAACCCCTATGTATTTGACGGGAGCATGAGCATTGAGGATTTTGAGCTTATGCACCGCATGATTGAAAAAGAAAGGAGCGAACAAATGGCAGAACCGATTTTAAGCGGCTATCTTTCCAATCTTGGGAAGTACACCGAGGGCAGACCCGCGGGCGAATGGGTGACGTTCCCCACGACTGCCGAACATCTGAAAGAAGTCTTTGACCGTATCGGGATTGACTTCAAGCATTACGAGGAATGGCATTTCACAGAATTTCAATCCCCTATCCCCGGCTTGACGGAGCATTTAAGCGAGTATTCCCACCCCGACGAGCTGAACTATTTAGGAAAGCTCTTGGAAATGCAGTTTGACGACGACCGGGAGAAATTCATTGCAGCCATTGAATACGGCGACCATGCCGACAGCTTACAGGACATCATCAACCTTGCACAGAACCTTGACTGCTACTGGCTTTATCCGTCCGTCCACAGTGAAGAAGAATACGGGCGTTATCTGGTTGACGAACTGGAAGAACCGGAGCTTCCCGAAGAAGCGAAAAAGTATTTCATGTATGAGGAATACGGGCGGGACGCTTCCATTAACGACGACGGTATGTTTACCGAAAAGGGCTATATCTACAACAACCGCAACACCTTTACAGAATGGTACGACGGGCGCGACGTGCCACAGGAATACCGGGTAACGCCGCAGCCCCCGCAGCCAGAACGCCCCGACCCGGAAAAAGAAGATTTTGACGCTGCCGCAATGCAGCCCGCCCTTGCTGCCGAACCGCGCCCGGTTATCCCTATTATCCCTACCGCCGACACTTCCGACGGGAAGCTGAAAGAGATTACCGCCCACCTGGAACGCGGCATTACAGAACTGTTTGACAGTGAACGCTATGCGGACTATCTGCGCGTCATGTCAAAGTTTCCGACGTACAGCTTGCGGAACACCGTCTTAATCGCCATGCAAGCCCCCGACGCTACCCATGTCATGGGCTTCAAAGCATGGAAAGACCCGCTTATCAACCGCCATGTAAAGGCAGATGAAAAGGGAATACGGATTATCGCCCCTACCGAAAAGACCATACGGAAGCAGGTGGAAAAACTTGACCCGGACACGCAGCAGCCCATAATCGGCGCGGACGGAAAGCCCGTCACCGAAGTACAGGAAATCAAGATACCGAAGTTTATTGTCGTTTCTGTCTTTGACGTGGCGCAGACCGAGGGAAAGGAGCTGCCCACCCTTGCCGCCGAGCTGACGGGCAATGTGGAACAGTACCCGGATTTTTTTGCCGCCCTTGAAAAAACGTCGCCCTTTGCCGTTGGCTTTGACGAACTGACAGGCAGCATAAAAGGACGCTGCAACTATGAGGAAAGAAAAATCATTATCAACGAGGGCATGAGCGAATTACAGAACATCAAGACCGCTATCCATGAAATCGCCCATGCGACGCTGCATGATACCGCTATCGACGCGCCGGAACGCCCCGACCGCCGCACCCGCGAGGTACAGGCTTTATACCCATGTTTTTATAATGTTGAGCATTTAAACTATTTCCCATAAAACCTCACTTTCTATTTAAAAAGATGAGCATTATCTGATACAAGTATCTTTTCAGAAGTGCGAGAAAACCCAGGTCAGCATTTTTGCTTTCCTGGGCTTTCTCTTGAAGACTAATCTTCGGGGATTTCCTTTTTTTCCAAGTTTACTTCCAAAACACATTGGTTTCCAGAAAAACGGGCATTATCCCAACCATAGTCAGACGCTTTTTTGCAGAACCAGTCTTGGATTCTTGAAGTAATACGTTCCATCTTCTCTCCCGTATATTGCTTATAAATTCCAAGCACTTGAGTGGGACTTACAATGATACTTGGATTGTTTGGAGAACGGTCATTAGGATCCGGGAACACAAAAGGTCTAGCCATTTTACTCATCTCCTATTCTTTGGTGCAATATATGTACCAATATTTGGTACAATAAGTGTACCAAATGTGCGCTTAGGTGTCAAGATAAAAAAACATGAATAAACGTGATTCAAACATCAGTTAGAAACAGAACATTCTTAGTCAACGCAATCCACAAAACCTTGCCATTTCATCTTCGTTGCCCTCCCACATTGGCGCCTCATCAGATACGGGTGTTGGAACAGATTCCATTGTTCCCCGAAGCTGTTCAACAGATGGTTTTGCATAATAGTTTTTAGTTGTTTCAGTCCTGGCATGCCCTAACACTGTAGAAACAAGCTCAATGGCGATTCCATCCTGGTAAAGATTTGTGGCTCTTGTGCGGCGGAACATGTGGCAGTAAACCGAAGACGGAAGGCTGATCCCTGCTTCACTGACCTGGGCAGCATACTTTTTGATAATCCGCTGGACATTCCCTATAGACATCCTGTCTGTTACGCCTTTTATTGTTGTGGAAAATAAATAGGATTCTTTGGAAGAATTATTGTGGTATACACGAATATATTCCCTGAGATGTTCAGCTGCTTTAGCGGTCAATTGTATGGTTCTCTCTTTGTTGCCTTTGCCAGTTATGAAAATATTGGGATATTTTGATTCCATTGCAACATCACATAAGCGAATGTTAAGCAGTTCGCTGATTCTTACAGCTGTATCGTAGAGAAGAACCAAAATAGCACGGTCCCGTACACCGAATTTCGTATTTGGCGGCGCGGACAGTATTGCAGCAAGCGCATCATCGGACAGAACAGGCTTTTCCTTTTTTATGGTCTTGCAGGGTGAAATCTGACTGACTGCCAGGGCCGCTGACTGGACTGATATGTCCATATCCGAGGCATAGTTCAGATAGGCGCGGATAGCTGCCACTCTAACGTTTACAGTTGATGGCTGGCTGCCGTTTGCAAGCAGATATTCCCTGAAATTATAAATACATTCTTTGGTACAGTCAGAAAACCGAAAAGTGCTTATGGATTTACCTGATGCTCTTACAAGGTAGTTTTTAAATATTGTAAGAGAATCCCTGTAGGATTCTGCTGTGGCCTGGCTGCGTCCGGCCTGCTTTACCAAATAAACATTTAGGAAGTTCCATGTTTGGGAAAAGAACAGCTGGCTGGCCGGTATCTTTGCTGATTTATTCTTCATAAGGAACCACCTCCGGAATGACCTTTCCAGACACCGAATCTTTTTCCCGGATGGTATCAAACGCCTTTTCTACGAGATGATAGTAATAATACGTTTCATCAGGGCTTTTGTGCCCAAGATACCTGCTTAAATATGGGAGCATTGTGTTTGTATCAATCCCCTGGCGCATCCACTCATTAAATCTCTCTACTACAAAAGCATGGCGCAAACAGTGGGGCGTCGGGTGTTTATCAAGCGTCCTGGCGACTGGAAGCATAGCCCAATGGCGGTTAAAACTTGACTCTACCCCTGTGCACGAAACAGGCTTACGTGGATCTTTTCCTGGAAAAGCCCAGTCAATTCCGGGAAAAAGCTTTTCCTGGCATTCTTTATAGTTTTTAAGTACCGGAAGGCTGTCCTGCGGAAGATATACAAGGCGGTCTTTTCTGCCTTTTGAGTTAAGGACAGTAAGGATCCCTTTCTGCAGGTCTATGTGCTCCCACTTTAGGAGCCGCCCTTCTGACAGACGCAGCCCGCAGCAAAAATACAGGAGAAAAAGGATCTTGCACTCCCTGTCGAGCCTTAACTGCTCTGAATTATGGGATGTGCGGATATCCATTTTCTGCAGCAGTTCTTTAACTTCCTCTTTTGACGGGATGTAAAGAGCCGGACGGTAAGCCTTCCGGAAAAAATCAGGGACGTATGCTTCCTGGCCAAGGGAAAGGATATATTCACTCAGCACTTTCACCATCGACATACGGCGGTTATGATAGGCGTTCCCTTCGCCAGGCCTGGCTTCAGACCATTTGGCCGCCATTTCATAGGTGATGGTGGTCAGTTCCGGGTAATTCTGTACACAAAAGGTATCAAGGCGTTTTAACAGCTTTTCTTCGCAATTATAGGCATATCCATCCGCCCGTTTTTGCCGTATAAGCCCTTCGATATGATGTGCCAGGCCACTCTCAAAAATGTATGTCATGACAAAACACCTCCAAATCCCAGAGGGCAGAGCCTCATTTTATCTTCGTCACGTTCAAGATATACCTCGGCAGTTTCCGGACGTGCATGCCCGAGGGCGCTGGAAATATCATCAAGTTTGCTGCCTGCCCGGAGCATTCTTGTGGCAAATGTCTTCCGTGTCATATGGAAACCCTGACCAGCGGATAGTTCAAATCCATATTCGGCAAGTATTCTTTTTAAAGCCCCACGGCACGCCGTTGTGACTTTAAGCGGAATATATGGCGCCTGATGGCGGATAAATATATATCCGCTGCCTGCGGCAGCCGATTCCGGACGTCCATTCATGATGTATTTATATACAGAATTACCTACATCTGTTGGGACTGGAAGCGTGATTGCTTTTCCTGTTTTCTGCTGGACGAAGGAAACCGTTTTGTTTTTCCAGTCAAAGTCATTTACCTGAAGCTTTAGGATGTCTACTCCCCTGATGCCCATCCGAAGCCCGAGCATAACCATGGCCGTGTCCCTGAGTTCTATGGGCGTGGATGCTTTCGCACGGTATTCATATATTTTCCCAACCATATCATCGTTCAGGACATCAACGATGCTGCGACGGGGAGCACAGCTTGCGGATACTGCAAAAACAAGGGTTGGCGGAACCAGCTCCTGGCCAGCCATGTAACGCAGAAGCTGGCGGAGCTTTGCCCCATATGCATTTTTGCTTTCCGGGGTCGAGTGGACATCATGGTTACGGAATGCTTTCACTGCATCAGGTGTTATGGACGCCGGATGATCTATCCCATTATCTTCAAGATATTTGAAGAAACTGCATCCGGCAGCCCTGCACATAGTAAGTGTACTATCAGCCATCCCATCCCGCCTGCGGCTCTCTATAAAATCATCAAGGATGCTTTTGCTCCATGGCGGCAGATGATCGGACGCACGCTCTGCGTCAGCAGACATATTAGATTCCATTGTGCCCTGGAGATACTTTTCAAACATTCTGATCGTGTGTGAACGGCGGGCCGATACAGGATTGCTGCCCTTGGCCTGATCCGGACAATCCGGAAGCATATCTGTCCATAGGGTTACAGTTTCTGCCGAATGCTCCAGGCGGTTCAGTTCCAAAAACATAAAATACCATGTGAAATCATTGCGGTAAACAGCTTTTGATGATTTCATGTATTTCCAATCGTTCAAAGCGTCAAGATACTCTTCCGCTTTATGTTCAAGGGATACACTGGGATGGAATGCGGAGCCTGTTTTGGAAAGCCTCATGCCAGGCAGTATTTCAGCGTTTCCGCCAAAAAGAACCAGCTGATAACACTCCGGCACATCACCCCGGAGGTGAAGGTATTTCATAAGAGCCGTCATGGCGCATACGGCGTTCTGGCGTCTGACGGGAGAGCCGCAGGATTTGCAGTAAGTATTCCAGTATTCGATAAGAGTATCTATGGTGACTGCTTCCGGCTCTGTAATTCCAAGGGAAGTCGCAAGCCTGAAAAACTCTTTTGTGGCAACGGAATACGTATGGTAATAGCTGGGGTTCTGGTTTGCCGCATAGTATTCCTCCAGCTCATATGCCAGGCGGAAAAAGGATTCCGACATCCCGCTCCGGCAGAAAAAACTGTATTTTGAGCGGCAGAAAGGACTTTCGATATCTCCAAAGAGCAGGTAATGCTCAAGGCGGAACAGGGCATTTCTATATTGGGAACACGCCTCATAGGAAATTTCCTGTTTCTTAATCTCAAGCCAGTCCAGCGCGGCATCCATTGAAAAAGGAATGCCCTTATCCATCAGGTGTTTGAAGAACGTGGTGTAACAGGTTCTGTGCATGTCTATATTTTTACATGCGCTGTCTGGCTGCCTCATCATATTGAGGACTGATGAAACAGCATCTAAATAGTTTATTTGCATATCAAATGCGCTCCTTTCCGGCTTCCCTTCGAGGGGAAAACCTGAGAACAGCGTATCTGATAATGCTCATCTTTTGTACAAGAAAATGAGGATTTATGGGAAATAATATAAAAAATCAACATTATAAAAACATGGGTATAAGGCCTGCACCTCACGGGTGCGGCGGTCGGGGCGGTCAGCCAATTCCTCCGGCGTGGCGTCCTTGTCAATGGCGTGGAGGGTGGCGTGGGCGATCTCATGGATAGCGGTTTTCAGGTTTTGCAGCTCACTCATGCCCTCGTCGATGGCGATACGCTTTTCCTCCAGGTGATAGTAGCCGTGCGCCTCGCTCTCGATGTTCTCAAAGGCGATGGGGACGGGGGAAGTCCGCTCCAGGGCGGTGAAAAAGTCCTGATACCGCTCCACGCTGCCGGTCAGCTCGTCCACGGCGATGTCGGGTATCTCCCGGCCCTCGGTCTGGGACACGTCGAACACCGACACCACCTTAAAGGCCGGGACGGTCACTTCCTGTTCCTCGGTCAGCGGCTTCCCGTCCGGGCCGGGGATGGGCCTGCCGGTGGCGTCCAGCTTTTCCACCTGCCGCCGCACCTTGTAGGGGGCCGGGGCCAAAATCTTGATGGCCCGCTCCCCCCGCTTCACATGGCGCTCGAACTCGTCCTTCCACTTGTTGTAGCCCGCCACCAGGGAGGCGTCCGGCTTCTGCATGGCGATCAGGAGGGTATTGTTGAAGCTGTAATTGTGGAACTTGGACATAGCCGTGAGGTAGTTTTTATACTGCTCACTCTCAAAAAGGGCCTGAATACCGGCTTCCAGCCTGTCGGTGATCTCTTTCATGCGCTCCGCATTGTTCCTGCCGGTCAGCACAATGGGAATGACGGGCTGGGAGGCCGGGGCGGTCTGCTCCGGCTGGGGCTGGGGGCGGCTGGCCTCGTCCCGCTCCACCTGCGGGGGCGGAAAGGACAGCACCCGGTATTCCTCCGGGATGATCTGGCCCTCGTAGACCTGCTTCCACTGGTCGCCGCTCCTGACGATATAGCCGTACTCGGTAAAGGCCCCCTGTTCCAGTCCGGCGATGTGCTTTCCCAGCGCAGCCGTGTCGATGGCGGGCTTCCACTCGTCCGGCATATCCACCATGCCGGAACGGTTCAGATAGTAGTCCCCCAGCGCCGCCACGGTATGGATGTCGGGGAGATTGACATAGTAATCCAGGTTGTCGGGGTAGTCGATGATGCGGCTGACCGTCCGCATTTCGGTGTTTTTCTGCTGCAAGGCGGCGTTCAGTGTGCCGATCTCGTAGGCGTCCAGCTTTTCCAGCCGGGCGGCAAGGAAATTCAGCTCGTTCACGCCGGAGGCCAGCGCCAGGTCATAGGGGATAGCCAGGTGTCGGCCCTCCGGGGAGGAAAAGCCGCTGATGAAATAGTCCCAGGGATTATCCTGCGTGACGCCGATCTGCCCCATCGCCGCCCGCACCTGTTCCGCCGTGGCGGGCAAGTCCAGCCAGACGCCGGATTTACCGTCCCGCTGGGTGGTGTGGTTGCTCAACTGTATGTAAAATACTTCGCTCACTCGGTCGCTCCTTTCTTGGTCTGGAATGATATTTGATAGGGGCTGTTCCCAGGTATTCCCAAAGCCCCGAATAACGGTCTGGCCCTCCGCACCGTTCTCCCTGAACATTTCCAGCGTGGAAAATGCCCGTTCAAACTGTTCCACATTGGCGCTCTCCACATTGGGGGCAAAATGGATAACGCCGTGGGGGTATTGACGGCCTGCGCCTACCCAGCCCCGGATGAAGCTGTCATAGGGGGCCTTTGCACCGCTCTTGCCGTGTTCCTCGGCGTGGCTGGCATAAAGCTGGCTGCCCTTGTACTGCCTGCCTAAAATCAATTCCCCCGATTGCGGGGAGAACATGAAGCGCCGGTTCTCGATCTGGCGCATATCAAAGGCCGTCTGCCCTGTGTCGATCAGCATAAGAGGGGAAATGATTTCAATAGCTTTCTTTTCTATGGCATTCCCTCCTTTCCGTTCCGAACAGACAAAATCCCCGCCCGGCGCTGTCAGCCGAAACGGGGATTTCTGCCTGTGCTATATCAGGGCGTCACTTTTTCCACTCCATGCGGAAATTGACATACTTGCCGCCGGTATCGGCCAGAAGCACCGTGCCGTCGTAGGTCTTGCCGGTCTTGGGGGAGAACAGGCCCTTGATCTTCACCTTTCCATGTTTGAGCAGGGCGGCGGCGATTTTCGGGGTGAACGCCTTTTTCCGTTCCTCAAAAAAGCGGTCATTTTTCCACATGACGAACTGACAGGCCCGGTTGCCGCAGTAGTAATTTTTCTTGCCCTCGTAGACGGCTTCGCCGCACCGGGGACACGTCCCGACGGCCACACGCTCGGTCTGAAACAACTT
>OFGX01002076.1_pt1 | contig 10943 bp, 7 predicted proteins | sample 1521831 | NCBI WGS metagenome assembly OFGX01 (sample SAMEA3504080, study PRJEB24116) | mouse gut metagenome | biome: mouse gut; feature: mouse-associated habitat; material: faeces | place: Denmark | collected 2011
CGGCGTTAAATATTTGGGTTCCCGGTTTAAATCTGCCGCAATTTTGTTCAGAAAATGCTCTGCCAGCACCGGAATATCTTCCCGGCGTTCCCTCAGAGGCGGCAGCCAGATGGGAATTACATTGAGACGATAGTACAAATCCTCCCGAAATTCTCCCTTTTCCACCAGTTCTTCCAGATTCCGGTTGGTGGCGGCGATAATCCTGGCGTCCACCTGGATGGTCCTGTCGTCTCCCACCCGCTGAAATTCTTTTTTCTGAATTACCCGCAGCATTTTTGCCTGCATGGATTTGTCCAGTTCTCCAATCTCATCCAGAAAAATCGTTCCTTTATGGGCAAGCTCAAATTTTCCAATTTTCGTCTTAATGGCTCCTGTGTAGGCTCCTTTCACATGGCCGAACATCTCGCTTTCCAGCAGATTTTCCGGTATGGCCGCACAGTTTACCCGGATAAAATCATGGCTGGCCCGCCCGCTGGAATAATGAATGGCTTCTGCTATCAGCTCTTTGCCTGTGCCGCTTTCTCCCCGGATCAGCACGTTAAAATTATTGTCCGCTGTCTTTGCCGCAAGCTGCATGGCGTCATAAAGTTTGCTGCTGATACCCACAATCCGGTTAAATGCCGGGTTCAGCTTGTTGCGCCTGTTCAGCTCTTCTTCCAGATATTCCGTTTTGGCTGACAGATGGTGAATGCGCTCCACCAGTTCCTGTACCTCGCTCAGGCTTTTCACCACGGAAATGCCCCCCATAATCTGCTGATTTACAATGATGGGGACCACATTCAGCACCAGATTTTTCCCGTTCTTTTTCTGGCAGATGGTACCCATGATTTTCTGGCCTTTTTCCAGTACCCTGGCAGCGCTTCCTCCGTCGTCAAAAGCCAGTATGTCGGCGCCCTCCTGTACCTGTTCCCCGGTGATATCCTGCCAGGCCCCGTTTACATAGGTAACAATGCCCTTCTGGTCAAATACGCAGATCCCGTCCTGTACAGCCTCCAGAATCTGATAATATTTTTCTTTCAGTTCTTTTACTTCTTCAAATTCCCAGCTGATACGCACCAGCTGAGACACATCTTCTAATGTGGTAATGGTTCCCTTTATTTCCCCGTTCTCCAGTATGGGCCTGGTATTTCCCACCATGGTAGAAGTTCCGATGGTCTGGGTATAGACGGTCATAGGTTCTTTGTCCCGTATGGCCCGCAGCATTTTACTGCCCCCAAACACTTCTTCGGCCCTGCGGCCCAGTGCTTCTCTCTCCGGAATGCCCAGCAGCTTTTCTGCCTCCCGGTTATAAATTATAACGGTTTCCTGTTTGTCTGTCACCACCAGTCCGCTGGCAATACTGCTGTATATATTTTCCGCAGTGATTACGTGTTCCTGTAAAAGCGTATCCACCTGGCTGAGTTCCGCCTGATTCAGATTCAGATCATTTTCCAGAAAATCTCCTTCCAGAAACCCTTTCATTTCCGCGGCGGCTTCTTCCACCTGCTCTCCCTGGGTAATCAGAATGATTTCCTCATTTTTTTTGATTTTCATGGAAGTAACCAGCAGAAGGCTGGTCAGGGGCACGTCATGAAATCCTTTCCGCCGGATATGGAAATTCACATGGTATTTCCGCCGAAGCCTTTCCGCTTTTTGCACCAGCATGGCTGCGATTCTCACGTGCAGTCCTTTTTCACTGCGAATTTTCACCACTGCTTCCGTTCTGTCTTCTCTCATCACGCTTTCCTTCTTCCTGAACTTCAGTGATATTCTTTCCGCTGGCGGACATTGGGAATCTGAAGCTGTTCCCGGTATTTCACCACCGTCCGTCTGGAAATGTCTATTCCCATGTTTGCCAGTTCCTGCACAATCCGGGAATCACTGAGTGGATTTGTCTTATCCTCTTCCTGAATGATTTTTTCTATGCAGGAGCGTGCATTTTTCTCTGCTCCTTTGTTGGAGAAAAAATATTTCAGTTCAAAAATTCCCCAGCGGCATTCCAGGTATTTTTCTTTCAGCGCCCGGCTTACCGTAGATTCATGAAGATCTGTGTCCTGTGCAATATCTGCAAGATTCAGGGGACTTAAGTACATTTTTCCTTTTTCAAAAAATGCTTCCTGCCGTTCCACAACAGCTTCTGCCACTCTGCGCAGGGTTTCCTCTCTCCGTTCCATGTTTCTCAGAAGGATTCTGGCCTCCCGGTACTGTTCCTGCAGATATTCATAGTCTGCTCCCGATTTTTCCCGGCTCAGAAGGGGCAGATACTCCTGATTGATTCTGGGAAATGAGATTCTTTCCCGGTTTAAAATAATCTGATACGTTCCATGGTTGTTCCGTACCGTAATATCAGGATAGATAAATTCTCCCTGGGTTCCGGTTCCATACCCACGTCCCGGCACAGGTTCCAGTTCCCGGATCCGGGCAATCAGCCCCTGTACCTTTTCCCGCTTCCATCCGGTTTTGCGGCATATCTGCGGTATTTTATTATGTATGATTTCATCTGTGCAGTCTGCAGCCAGTGTGTATAAGTCTTTTGTATCGCCTTCCAGCTGTGCAATCTGCAATAAAAGGCATTCCCGCAGGTTCCGGGCAAACACGCCGCATGGCTCCAGTTTCTGCAGAGTGCGGATTTCTCCTTCCACCTGCTGCTCTGTCAGACCCAGAATACGGGAAATCTCCAGACTGCTCATTTTCAGGTATCCGGATTCTTCCATACACTCTATCAGATATTCTGCAATTTTCTGTCCTGTGGAATTTAAGTTCCATGTATAAAGCTGCATCCTGAGATGATCTTTCAGACTGGTTCCGCAGCTTTTTTCATCTACCAGCCCGTTGATATACTCCTGCTCCTGTCCAAAAACACGGGGTTCCCCGGCCATATAATATGTCTTTCTCTCCCACTCCGCGGGAATCTCTGCTTCCGGTTCTTCCTGTTTCTCCTCTTCCGGCTCCTGACAGGTCAGCATGGGATTAGACAGCACTGCGTCTTCAATATACTGCTCCAGCTCAGGTCCGCCCATCTGCAGCATAAACAGAGACTGTTCCATCTGAGGCGTCAGGGCCAGCTTCTGTGTCTGTTTTATTGTAAGTTCCAGTTCCATGCTGCAGTGTCACCTCCTCAGTGCATATTACTGTTCAGCTGTGCAGTACGCCAGGTTCCGCACTCAGGGCTCCTCCCGTCCTGCCCAAAGGCAGGATGGGTCCCTCCTCAGTGCATATTATATCATAACTATACATGTATTTGTTGCTTTTTTCTGTTGATGTGAAAGATTTTTAACGGTATAATCAATAACAGGGGCAGGGTGACTACCATAAAAGCCCCGCCTGAACGAAAGGAATTTTCATGAATCAGAAAGAATTTGAAGAACTTGCAGAATTATTTAAAATATTCGGAACGCCTACCAGACTCCAGATTATGTACGCTCTGGTAGACCAGGAGAAATGCGTCTATGATATTGCAAAGGAACTGGGCATGTCCCAGAGCGCCATCTCTCACCAGCTCAGTATTCTGAAGCAGAACCGGCTGGTCAAAAACCGCAGAGAGGGAAAAACCATTTATTATTCTCTGCTGGATTCCCATGTGCTCACCATCATTGACCAGGGACTGGAACATATCCGTGAATAAAAAGAATCCTGCAAAGCAGGATTCTCTGGCCCTGTTCCGGTAAATGCCCCCTGTCTATGACATGGGTTTTTCTTCCCGGCTGCTGAAATGACGGTAAGTATAATCATTATTACTTCCCTTTTTCCAGCCCCGGCAGACCGTTTTATTTTTCCCGGTCTGTTTCGCCTCATATAATGCCGCATCCACTTCCTTAAACAGCAGAATGCTGTTTTTATCCTGAGGCTGTATCTCGGTCATTCCCAGAGAAATGGTTATTTTTCCGGTAACGCCTTCCACTGTAACCTGTTCCACCTCCCGGCGAATCCGTTCCGCCAGATTATAGGCTTCCATCTCACCTTTTCCCACCAGAATCAGCCCGAATTCTTCGCCGCCGTATCTTGCGGCTATATCGGTTTCATCTATATTGTTCTGAATCAGGGAAACAATTTTCAGAATTACATTGTCCCCCGTGGCATGTCCAAAGGTATCATTGATTCTCTTGAAATTGTCAATATCTATGATAATCAGCGACAGAGGATAGTCCTTGTCACATTTCTGAAGCTGATCATTCAGTCTGTCATAGAAAATTTTGTGATTGTAAAGGCCGGTCATGGAATCCCTCTGGGAAATTTCCAGAATCTCTTCCTTCTCCTGATGGATCTTCTGGTTCTCCTTTTCAAAATTCACCACCACAGAGGTCAGTACCTTGCTGAAAGAAAAAGCCACCATGATAAAGCCCACAAAAATCACAAGGTATACCTCTTTGCTGTTGTCAGGCTTAAACTCCGTGGAGGGAATAATCCCATAATTGATGGCTGCATAAACCAGAATCGCCATCACAAAAGCCACATAGCGAAAATACTTTTCCCGGTATACATTGGCAAAAATTACCGGGTAGGTCAGTACCATGCACATATAGGGCACAGAACTGTGTACAGCCACCACAGTCCCCAGAAGCACAAACTGCATCATCAGAAACACTACCGTAATCACCTGTTCCCCCAGAATTTTCGAAAGACAGCGGAAAGTCAGCTCCATGCAGGCGGCTTCCAGCACCATCAGAATACTGGGTCTTAAAACAAAAATTTCCCAGTACTCTCTTTTACTGCATTCCGGTACCGGCTGGAAGAAAACAAACAGCAGCACTTCAATAAAAATAACCAGACCTGTGCTGATCCAGATAAAGCGCATTACCTTTTTATTCCATTCTGATATACTTACATATGCAATATTGCTGCTATCGTTCATAATTATGTTCCGGCCTTTCCCGTTCTGTTCATTTCTCTTATTCTATCACGAAACGACTATTATCGCCACTGTTTATTTTACTTTATCACGATTTGTACCCTTGACAGTTCTCTTTTTCTTATATAAAATAATAATAATTACTGATATTATTTTTTATAAAACAAAGGAGGAGAAATATGGCAGTTTACAAATGCAGCATATGCGGAGCAATTTTTGATGAGGAAAAAGAAGGAAAAAAGCTGGAAGAACTGGAGGCCTGCCCGGTCTGCAAACAGCCCATATCCAAATTCGAAAAAATTTCAGAAGATGACAGCACAGAAGAAGCAGCAGCCTTTGAAGGGGAGCTTGCCTATGACGCCCGGTTTGAACGCCATGACAAATCAGCCCGGTACATGGAGGAAATCCACGAAATGGCTGTTACCGGAAAAAGCATCGGCGGCTCCATGGGAACGCTGATGGCTCTGCCGGGATGGGATGATATTTTGCTTCTGGGCGCCCAGCTTGCCCGTTTTCCGCTGAATGAAGAAGATCCGGTGGATACCCGGACCGTTATCGGAAAACATGCCGAAAAACCCATGATACTGGAACACCCGGTCTACATATCCCACATGTCCTTCGGAGCCCTTTCCAGAGAAATCAAGGTTGCGCTGGCCAAAGGCTCCTGCATGGCAAAAACTGCCATGTGCAGCGGAGAAGGCGGTATACTGCCGGAAGAACAGGAAGCCGCTTACAAATATATTTTTGAATATAATTTTTCATATACGTTTCTGTTTAAAAGATTAGAATGTTAAATTAAGTCCAAGCGTCCAAATACGAGATGCAAAATTTCCGGTTTCAGGGTCGCCATATCCTTCCCAATCTTTAGCCCATACAGCAGCGTTGCGAACAGAGCCATACACTTTCACACGATCGATTTGTACTTTTTCCGTCCAAGCCCTTGGCAATGTGTAGCCGACAGATATATTTTCTAAACGAATGAAAGAACGATTATATAATCTACGTGCACCTTTTGCACCTTCCGGACCTTGCGCCTCGATACGTGCATATTTATTAGTCGGATTGTCTACAGTCCAATATTCCTTCGCATTCTTGTTCACCAATCTGTAAGTCATGCCACCACCGTCGTCATCATTGTTCAAATACATACTTTCCAGACTCTTATGCCCCATACGAGAGTAAATATTCAGAGAGAGAGTCAAATCTTTCCACAAGGTGAAATCATTACGCAATGCCCATGTAACCGGAGCGGCAGTTTGTCCTTGGAACACTTTATCATCATTATTATAGATAACCTTTACTAAATTGCCATCAGCATCGTATTGGTCGTTAGCCGGATTGTTCCATACTTTCGGGTCACCAGGAACCTGCCCGTATTTTTTAGCTTCTTCAACCTCATCTTTCTGCCAGATTCCTGTTACTTTATAATCCCAAATCGCACTAATAGGCTTGTCGATAAACCATCCGGCTGCCACATAGTCCGCTTCTCTGGAACCTACCACAGTTCCATTAGCATCTACTATATCTTGACGATCACCGAACAAATGTTTGATTCTGTTTTTATTATATGAGAGACTGAATGACGAACTCCATTGGAAATTCTTCTTATCAATATTCAGCGTATTCAATGCCACCTCAAAACCACTATTATCCACCTGTCCTAAATTGGTGGTGATATTCTCAAATCCGGTGAAATTAGACAGAGGTTGTCTCATAATCATATCTTTGGTACTCATTCGATAATATTCTAATGTACCTGTGATACGGTCGTTCAAGAATCCAAAGTCCAATGCAAAGTTCCACGATTGTGTCTTTTCCCATTGCAGATTCGGGTTCATCATACGTTGGGCCATCAAATAACGCATTAAATATAAGTCACCTGAAGAAGTGATATAACCTTGCATCTTACCACCCCCCGGATAAAGATTGGCAAGTGCTTCGTAAGGATTTTCCAATGAACGGTTACCGTTTTTACCGTATGAAACACGCAGTTTACCGCTATTCATGATATGAGCATATTTTTGGAAGAAATCCTCATTGGTGAATGACCATGCCAGACCTCCCGAAGGAAACCATGCATAAGGATTATTTGCTCCAAAAGCCGAATAACCGTCACGTCTGATGGTACCGGTAATCATATAACGATCACCGTAAGAATAGAATGCACGTGCCATCAATGCATCAGCCGTTTGATGATTATCATCTGTTCTGAATGTACTGACAGCCTTATCTCCATTCTGGGTGTTATGGAACCCAAGCGCATCAGATGGCAAGATATTACGGGCTTCAATTCGGTCCGACCAATATTGGCGTTCTTCCGCTTCTTGCACAAGTGTCAGAATAACATGGTGCTTGTTGGCAAAAGTTTGATCCCAAGTAATAGTATTGTTCAGCGACCAGTTAAAACGTTTGGCTTGTTCCCGGTTTGTTCCACGGTCGTTAGGATTGGAATTAGGTCTTTCTGCAGACGTAAAATAGCGGTCGTAGAAAAATTGGAAACGAGGTGCAATATTAAACTGATAAGTGATGTTGAAAGGCAGTTTTACTTTAGCATTGAAGATCGTATTCAATGTAGTATACCCTTTTTCCAATTGAATGTATTGCTTCTCAAAATACCAGTTCTTTTCATTAGCACGGTCATATTGATACATCAAGGGGTCTTGTGTATAGTTTCCGTTTTCGTCTTTCAGCATGGCGTATGGACTGTTTTCCATAAAACCACCTTTATCCATGCCGATTTCACCATCCGAACGATCTTGAAAGTTTACATTTGCACCCACTTCAAACCAATCGGTTACTTTTGCATTTAGTTTCAAGTTTGCACGAATAGCCCGATAAGTATCGTCGACAAACGCGCCTTCGTTGCGCAGATAACCTAAAGACAGGTAATAATCCACTTTATCACCGGCACCGCTAATGCTTACATTATAGTCTTGGTTGAAACCTAATCGGAACGCTTCATCTTGCCAATCGACGGTCTTTCCCAACAAAAGATTGTCAAGTGCAGCCGTATCATATCTAAATCCCAAACGTCTTGCCCATATACTAAGATCAGATTCTCCTTCCCGATTAGTCGAATAATTACGCCACTGTTCCAAGGACACTCCCGACAAATTATTAGGATTCCGGAAATACTCCGGCTTTGAAGTATATTCATTACCTGGCCTTGAATAAGCTGCATATTCTCCTGTTTCAGCATTCACCCCATAAGTGTTTTTTTCTTTCCAGTCTACATAGTGTTGCAGATATTCGTCCGTAGTTTGCCATCTATCACGATAGGCAGCCTTTTGAGTCAAACCTACGCTAGCTGTGAAATTAACAACAGGCTTGCCTTTTTTACCTTTTTTCGTTGTGATGATGATTACACCGTTAGCAGCCTGTGCTCCATAAACAGCAGCTGCCGACGCGTCTTTCAAAACATCTATTTGCCCAATATCATCCGGATTAATTTCCGAGAGTTCTCCTTGGAAGAACATACCGTCGAGGATAATCAACGGATTGTTATGACCACCATCTGTATAAACAGAACGCTGTCCACGGATTTTCATCTCACCGCCGCCTTTTGCGCCTGCATCACCTTCACCATAACCTACCACCAATCCAGGTGTTCCGCGTAAAATGTCTTGAACAGTTTTAGGATTTTCATTAGCAATTTTATCAGGACGAACTTGGACGACCGAACCAGTCAAGTCTTTTTTGCGCATCGTACCATAACCCACTACAACTACTTCATCCAACGTCTCTGAATCATCTTTCATTGTGACGTCAATCAGTTTTTTACCTGCTACCGGAATTTCTTGATTTTTATAACCAATATAACTGAAATTCAGCACAGCATTTGAAGCCTTTACCGCAATGCTGTAGAATCCGTTCAGATCGGTTACGGTTCCATTAGTAGTCCCTTTTTCCATCACATTTACTCCAATCAACGGTTCACCCGATTGGTCTTTCACATATCCCGTAATTTTAGAACTTTGAGCCTGTATTGTACCAAGACAAAAAGTCACCAATAGTAAGAACAACCCTACCCGAGACGTGAAACTTTCTTTTCTGTTTTTCATATTAAATAAATTTGAGTTAATATTAATAAGATAATATTCAAGCTTATATTGAACTTATCTACTTACTTCCATTTTATATCCCAATGCCTATACATTAATAATCATATAAATTTGCGGCAAAAATAAAAAATGCTAGCTTATCTCAAATAGTATTTTTGTCTCAAAAAACAGAAGAATCAGGTCACACGCAATTTTGGGGATATTTGCCCGTATTTAATAATCAATTTTACTCGTCTACAAGCTAGCTAAGTCAGTCGGATAAGTATCGTTGGATATAGATGCTCAATACAGTATGGTGGGGATATATGTCCAGCACGGTGAGTATATATACTCAGCACGGTGGATATATATATACACGACAGTGTGCATATATGCCCATCAAGGCTTTACGTTGTTCGCCGTCAGCAGCAAACAAAGCGGTAGACAATATTTCTCCTATTGCCCCATTCGTTGTAACTACAGATATCTGTCGGGCACCTTCCACCAATTTTCCATCTCGAGGAGAAACAATGTGCCGACGTTCAGAAGAGTCATTACCGGAGGTTGTAAGACACTCATTATGAAGAAGTATATTATTGACGTTCCATCCCGTTCCTACCGGATGATTACCTAATGCAAGGACAGAACTGTTTCCCATATTTATCAATGCATTTTCTATCACACACTCATTCAATATGCTTTTAATTGTTTCCAAAGCATACCCCTTGAGGAAACCGGATAAGTTGACAGCAACTCCCGGTCGTGAAAAATAGATATTATGATCTTCAGCTGATAAATGGACCGATTGTATCGTGGTCTGATTGTAATTTTCTGAATGGACTGTAATATCAAAACACCCCAGAGTCTTCTCATTATATTCCAGACATAAATCAATCATTGAATAGAGTTCTTCGCTAAGAACGACCGGAGAAACAAAAGCTGTCCGGTTGACATAAGCCAATTCACTGGCCGGATCATAAAAGTTCGCCATCTTTTCCAACCGGCACAATGCATCATAAATACGATTGACCACAAGCAACAATTCTCCTTCCGTATTCTTGCTATATAGGATAATATCCACCCGTGTATGCATAGAAAGAAACCAGGCGTAAAGCAGTCCACTGCCTTCATGGGACGGCTTATAGATATGTTGAATAGGGACTTGCATCGTATAGCAGGACAAATTAGGCACGGATTACCCGAACTACACGGTTGCTATTTCATTAGAACAACCGTGAAATCCGCGCAATCCGTGCCTGAATAAAAATTCATAAGGAATTTTCGACGTATCTCCCACAATAATATGGAATACGCCTTATTTCAGTTCTTTAATTTTCACGTTCTTGAACCACACTTCGTCTCCGTGATCCTGAAGAAGTATATTTCCTTCTTCCGGATTTCCGAAATTAGGCCAATTTTTATATTTACTGTATGCTACCAATGCATTCCACATCTCATTGTTACGGTCATATTCAATCAATTTAACTCCGTTCAACCAATGTTCTACATGGTTACCTTTTACGATAATGGTAGCTGTATTAAATTCTTTCTTGTTGAAAGGTTTATTCTTAGGAGCCGGAATCAGGTCATACAACGAACCTAGCTTTCTGTTACCTTTCACACCCAGTTTTGCATCAGGATGTTTGTCATCATCAAGAATCTGGAATTCACAACCGATAGCAGAGCCTGCACCTTTATTCATATCCGGGTTTACGAAATATTTAATTCCGCTATTGGCACCTTCAGTAATCTTAAAATCTACTTTCAGAATAAAGTTCTTGTATTTACGGGTAGTCACAATATCACCGCCATTAGCAGATTCAGCGCCACCACTCTTTATTACTTTCAGAATTCCATCTTCTATCTTCCAGCCTTTTGCAGGGAAAGTAGAAAGTTTAGCTCCTCTCCATCCATCAGTAGTCTTGCCATCCCATAATAGAGTCCATCCTTCTTTTGCTTCATTCGGAGAAATCGTGTTGGCAATCAGATTCACTTCCGGTGCAGCTTGCGCTTCCGGTGTCTGATAGCGCTCTACGTCCGTCGTACAAATGCGGATATTTTTCCAACTAACTGTT
>OFGX01002081.1_pt1 | contig 10931 bp, 10 predicted proteins | sample 1521831 | NCBI WGS metagenome assembly OFGX01 (sample SAMEA3504080, study PRJEB24116) | mouse gut metagenome | biome: mouse gut; feature: mouse-associated habitat; material: faeces | place: Denmark | collected 2011
GGCTGACTCCTGTACGGTTTCTCTATCTTTCCGAGACACTGACAGCTTCAGCCGCAACACTTCCACCCCTTACAATCTCAATCCTGTTTACAAACTTTCTTTTCAGCAATGCGATTAAATCATCATTCCTGTTTTCTGTCTGGGTACATTCCAAAAGGACGGTAGCGCCGTCATAGTCAATTATTGCAGCCCCGAATACTTTTGAAATCCGGAATAGTTCCGTTATGTCCGCATCTGAACAATGCTTCACCTTAACAAATAAAATTTCTTTCATGTGGATAGGTATATCTGTATAATCTACCACTTTGATCACCTCAACACTCCTGCTAAGCTGCTTCTTTATCTGCTCAAAAGTCCGGTCATCACTTGTCAGGCTGATTGTCATCCGTGATATGGTGCTGTCCTCAGTAACTCCGGCTGTCAGACTGTCCAGATTATAAGATTTTCCGGAAAACAAACCCGAAATACGGGCGAGTACACCTATTTCATTTTCAACAAACAGACAAATCCATCTCTTTTTCATTCCCTGTTTTCCTCTCTTTCTAAAATCATGTCATTCAGGGCGTTTCCCGGCGGAACAATCGGCATGACATCGGCTTCTCTGTCTATGATAAACTCAATCACCGTAGGCATTTTTGTATTCTGCTTTGCACTGTCTAAAGCTGTTTTTATATCTTCTGCCTTTGTGACGCGGATTCCTTTTGCACCATAGCTTTCTGCCAGTGCAATGAAATCCGGCGTATATTCCGGACAATCATGACCAGGCTGGCTGCAGCCAATCTCACAGCTTCTCCGATAACGCATACATGTACTCGAATACCGCCTTTCATAAAACATTTCCTGCCATTGCCGCACATTCCCCAAGTATCCGTTATTCAGTATGCAGATAATGATTGGCAGTTCATAAACAACCGCAGTCGCCATTTCCTGGATATTCATCTGCATACCGCCATCGCCGGATATGACAATAACATCCTTATGCGGATTGCCAAGTTTTGCCCCGATTGCCGCAGGATAACCATACCCCATTGTCCCTAGACCGCCCGATGTCAACATTTGTTTATTCTCACCGCTATCAAGAAACTGTGTTGTCCACAATTGATTTTGCCCTACATCCGTAACGACAACAACATCTTTAAACCCTTCATTTATGGATTGAATGATCATCTGCGGCGTCAGACCAACCTTCCCCATATCAATCGGATATTCCTTTTTCCAACGGCTGATTTTATCCGTCCACTCTGAGATATGAAGGGGCTTTGCCTTTTTGAGCAAAGCGTCTATGGCCTTTTTCGCGTCAGCTACAATCGGAACGTCCACATCAATATTGCGGGAAATAGATGCCGCATCCACGTCAATGTGGATAATCTTTGCATTTACCGCAAATTCTTCTATTTTCCCCGTAATGCGGTCATTGAACCGTGTTCCTATTGAAAAAAGGACATCACAGTTACTGATCGCTGAATTGGCAGCATAGCTCCCATGAATACCTATATTGCCAACATATAGCCTGTTAGTTGTAGGAATTGCCCCTTTTCCCATGATAGTTGTAATAACAGGCACACCTGTCAGCTCTGCAAGCTGTGTCATTTCTTTATTTGCATGAGCAATATTCACTCCGCCGCCTATCAGAAAAACAGGCTTCACCGCATGGTTTAAGATGTCCAGCGCCTTATTTAACTGTCCCATGTGTGCAGAAGTATTCGGTTTATAACCCCTGACCGTAATTTCCTTTGGGTAAAAATCACTGCCATAAGCCCTCTGAATATCCTTTGGCAGATCAACAACAACTACCCCCGGTTTTCCTGTCTTTGCAATATAAAAAGCCTTTTTGATTGTTTCCGCCAAATCTTCCCTGTTTCGTACCGTTACGGCATATTTACAGATACTTCTTGTAATACCTACAATGTCTACCTCCTGAAAGGCGTCATTCCCAATAAGGTTTGTCGCCACCTGGCCCGTAAAACATACTAACGGAACGCTGTCATAATTTGCAGTAGCAATTCCTGTGACAAGATTCGTAGCCCCTGGCCCGCTTGTTACAAGACAGACACCAACTTTACCCGTAGAACGTGCATAACCGTCTGCCGCATGGATCAGCCCCTGCTCATGGCGAGGCAGGATCACATCTATTTCTCTTTCTCCATACAGCGCATTAAACAGATCTATCGCCTGTCCCCCCGGATAAGCGAACAATGTGTCAACTGCTTCTTCTTTTAGCGCCCTTACAAATAAATCCGCACCTGTTATCTGTTTCATAGCATCCTCCATTCTTCAATGCGTGTGCTTGCATGCATTATATTTCTTTTTTTGGCACTGCCCTCTGACAGCGCCAAATCTTACGGATCGATTCCTTTTACAAACATCTGCACACTTTCATTAATGTACCTGTCTTTTTCAATCTCTGTAAGCTCTTTTCCAAACGATGCATTCAGAAATGTATAGCCGAATGTTGCCGAAAATACGGTCAATGCCAGAGCCTCAAAATCTTTCTCCGGTATTTTGCCCATCGCGCACATTTTATTCAGATAATCAGTAAATGTCCTCAAAAAAGCCTGGGGAACCTTCATAATAAGCTCTTTGGTTTCCTCATAGAGCTGCGGCGCCCTCAGACCGATTGACAGATTCACGAAATCCGGCGTCATCCTGTCAATATATGCCCTCATGAACATTTCCAAATCTTTCCGCAAATCCCATGTTACATTTTCAAAAATCTCCGGTGTGACATTTGCCCGCCAGCCTGTCTGGTTTGCCCCTTGTAAAACAATATCCTTTTTGCTCTCAAATTTGCGGAACAAGGTACACTCATTTACGCCGGCTACCCTTGCAATTTCTTTCGTGGTTGTTGCGACATATCCCTTGTCACGGACTAACGCCATCGCCGCATCAATGATCTTCTGGCTTGTCTCATCCATTTTCTCCTCCCCCTCTCTGCAGTTTTATCATCAATAATATCCTTTCATGCAAGTACATGCTTTCATCATAGCAGAATAAATATCTAAAGTCAATATCCTATAAATATCCAAACCTTTTATCTGCCCCCAACCCGATACCAGTATTCTGGGATTTCCCTGATCCCGTCACCAAGAATCCGATTGCCCAGATAGCGGAAACTGCCGTCTTCTGCAAATCTTACGGTCAGTTCATGGGTTATGAGCCTGTCATCACATATAACCATGTCACACACTGCATCGACGGTCAGCGTAACCGTTCCGTCTTCATTTTCTTTGATATTCGTCACCTCCGGAAGCGATGTCCCGAAGAAATTCGGATCATAATTTCCACATCCTAGCCGTTCCCACGTGTATCTCCGGCTTTCTTTATCAAATGCGGCATATTCCCGTATCTGTTCTGCTGTCACTGGCAGATACTCCATGAGCAGACTCTCAAACTCATCCTGCGGGATCCCATCCTGATCATCTGCGGGCAAAAAGGTCTCCTGGTATTTCATCTTATACAGATATTCATACAGTCCATTATAATCCAATTTCTCCATATGTTCTGCGTCCCAATCAGAACACAGCAGATTATTCCCTTTATACCCGATATCTCGGACGCATTTTTCAGACAGCTCTTTTTGTTCCTCAGTCATTGGTTTTATCCGGAGCAGACAGCTTCCATCCACGATCTCCGTTACTTCCGGCGGTTCGGGAACGCACATTTCATAGCAGAACCAGCCCTTGTCTGTGTAACTCCAGTCCTTTATTTTGGTATAAGAAATATACTCCACCCTTGGATGGTTGTCTTCCCGCCACGCTGCCCTTGCACTTAGGACATACATATCATTCCCGTCAAACGTATATTTTCTTCTTCCTATCCCTCCATCAGACTGTATCTCATAAACTACCGCAAATCCACTGTTTCCTTTTATGCATTCTTCCAGGAAGCCATCCATTTTCTCATAATTTTCCATATTGGAATACAACAGAGTTGAATGGACCGCTTCCCCTGTTTCCCCGGCTTTCTCCTGCATCATCTGAATGGTCTCATCAGAGAATCCGTCTGATAAAGTGTACACATCAGAAACCGCCTCCGCCATCCTGATACAATCCTCCTCTGCCTCTTCCCTTTCCTTATCATCGACCGGAAGATTGTAGCCTTTTTCCCATTGTTTTGCATCTTCTTTCCTTTTCTGTGTTTCTTTTTCTAAAGAAGATTCCTTCCTGTCCGGAATCTCTGCGCAAGCACACAAAATAGCAGCAAGCACAAACACCATAACCAAAATACATTTCTTCTGCAACGGCATATTATCTTCCTTTCACTCTATTACCGGAATTTCCAGCTCCTTCTGCTCTATCACGTTAGAAAGATATCGAAAAGTCCCGTCTTCAAACGGCTGTACAACAATCATATTAGTAAACGCATAATCCGAATTATAATCCGGCCATACACCATCGACAAACAGCGTTATCGTTCCATCCCCGTTTTCCGTATAATCAACCACTTCTCCAAAAGGCGGGTATGGACTTGCATATATCATTTCATAGGGGTAACTGCCACTGCCTGCATCATAGCCGCATACCTTTCGTACCTGTTCTACAGATACCGGAAAACATGCGGTCATGACCTGTTCATACACTTCTGCAGGGACAGTCCTGTCCTTCGTTCTGAAAATCTCACCTGTGTAAATGCGATAAATATCTTCAAACATACGAGGCATCAGAATATCCTCCACATTGCTGCTGTCCCAGTTTGTCACAAGCAGATTATAATTTACATAGCTTAGGCCGGATAAATACTTTTTGGTTAATTCCCTGCACTTGTCTGATATGGGACTTGTTCTAAAGCACTGGCGCAGGCTTGAATGTGGAATCAGGATTTCATATGAATAAATAAAATATCCTTTTTCCGTTAATTTTATTTCTGCTATGCTGTTTTCCAAAGTACTCCTTATCTCAGGTATGCCGCCCTGCTGCCAGCCTATCCCTACATAATAGGTCTGCAGTTCATCCATCCTGTACAGGAAAGTAAATGCACCGATCAGGCCGTCCGGATTCACCTGGAAGATTGTGAACATGGACTCTTTTTGATTCAGATAATCGGCGTAAAATGCGTGGAGCCTTTCCGGATTTACCATATTGCAGTCCTCCGTAATGCTTACAAACCCCGCCTGTCCAAGAAGTGAGACCACTTCCTTACACTGCTCGCCTGTAAACTCTGCAATATTCGATGAAAAAGCAGGACCGTCAGCAACCTCTATATTCTGATAAATACCTTTTACCTGCTCTGCTGCCGTCAAAGCTGTCTCCTGAATCTGCTTCTTTTCTTCCTCTGTAAAAAGGCAGACTTTCCTCTCCTGGGTAACTGGCGCCTGGGAATCAGAAGATTTTGCAGTGATATTGCCGATATCTATTTCGTCCCCGTCTATCTCGTCAGCATCTATTCCTTCCATATGATTAACAGGAACTTCTGCCTTTTGCGCCCTGATTTCCTCTATGTTTTCCTCTCCTGAATTATTCTGCTTTGGTCCTTTTAAAACTATGACACAGGCGATAACAATAACCAGCAATTCTATGATGAAAACGCCCTTTTTTTGAATCAGCCATTTCACATTTTCCATCATTCCATGCCTCCATACATCTCTTCCCACTGTTCCGGAGTCAGACGCGGCTTATGCCAAGTTCCCTCCTGATTCTCCTCTGACGGTATAACCCGGTTAGATACATACTGCACCCCTCCGCCTTCCAAAGGGCGGACCACCACCTCGTGGGCATATACTTTGGAAATGCCTGCATAAGGAAATACCACATTTACTGTCAGCGTTATGGTTCCGTCACTGTTTTCCGTATACTGAACTACTTCCGGATATGGATACTCCGGATATTCCACTTCATAAAAGCCTCTCGGCTTATATTCATACGTCCCATCCTCCGGATAAAAAACCGTTTTTGACTGCAATGTACCGCTGTCTATGTTGATATATCTTTGAATGACGTTCTCAAATTCATCCTCCGGTATCCTGTATACCGCGCCGACCCCTAAGTTATCGTCCATACCATATGGGATCTGCCCGCCGTTTACCCTGGGGTAAAACAGGTCATACAGATCATAGAAATCCAACGTCCCAAAATCATTCTCATTCCAATCCACCAGAAACAGGTTGTTCCTCTCATAACCGGCAGGAAGGATATACTGCCGGTTCAGCTCCCTGCATGTTTCGTCTAAAGGCAGCACCCTAAGCGCAGCATACTCGCTGGCTTCACTCATAGTGAGCACATATAACTGTTCGGAAAAATAACTGCCGGAAAACATCAGATATCCGTCCTCCGTGTATTCCCACCGGTCCGCATGAAAACCAGCTGTAGACACCTTTTCCATGTCCTGATCCTTATACTTGTAATAACTGGTGGTTGCTTCTACCTCTCCGTCTTTTGTCTTCAGGTCATATTTCACAATCCCGTCCAAGACTCCCTCCAGGTCATTGATTTTAAGAATGGTCAGCTCTCCTTCCTCTTTCGCGTCTACTTTCCCGCAGAAGCTGATGACCTGCTCCGGTTCTGTCATGTCAATCTGGTTCCTTCCGTCAACGGCCGCATAACCATGATTGCCAAATTGGTTTACAATACTGCGGAACATTTCCAAATCCTCCATACGTCCTGCTTCCTCAGCATCTCTAAAAAGCTCATATCCAATCTCGATCACTGGGTCTGCTTTCTCCTGGGCCTCCTTCCCGGACTTTGCCGCCCCGTTCCCCTGTTCATCATCTCCAGATTCCGTCTGGGATGTATCAGTACACCCAGATATACTCAAAAGCAAGATAATAATAAGAGGAAGAACGAACCAGTTTCTTCCCATCTTCTGCTTGTATCTGTCTTTTCCTTCAAACCTCATATCTGCCTCCATTCATCTGTTCTAAATCCCGCGTATCTATAGGCTTCAAAAGAAATACTACGCATGTAGGATTTAAAGTCAAAAAATTTATTAAGCTATTGTCTCAAAATTAATATTACATATGTAGGATTTTAAAGTCAAGAGAAAAATGTAAATGTTTCCTTTTCCTTCAAGATATAGAAACACCGTTAGCGACAGGTTTTGCATGGATAAATTTCAGAATATTGTCATTGAACGGCTGTATATCCTGATATAAAAAACCGATTTCACGAGGCGGAACAGGATTGGACAAGGTGATTTCCATCAGGCAGCCCGTTTCTAACTCCTGCCCTACAAACTGTTTCACAACACAGGAAATTCCAATCCCCATTTTGGCAAATTCAATCAGCATATCCATTTCATTTACCTCAAGAATATGCAGGGGAATGATATTATTTTTTGCATAGTAAGTGTTAATATGCTTCCTGGATATATTATCTTTATCAAGGAGCATGATATTCGCATATTCGCATATTTCATCATTCTGGCAGTCCCATTTCTCCCTATAAGCCGGCGTGCAGACAAAAATATACTCAATCATCCCCAGGGAATGATACATGAACCTTTCGGGATTTGGCGGCTTCACTACCAACGCCAGATCAATGCTGCACTTTTCAATCATAACAAATGCTTCTGCCGAGGACGTACATGTGATTGCCAGATCTGTATCAGAATATAAGCTCAAATATTCTTTCAGATAAGGCCTGAGAAAATGTTTACACAACACATTGCTGGTGGCTATGCGCAAATGTCCTGCATAAAAGGGAGACTTAAGACTTTTTTCCGTATCCGAAAGCATCTGAAGCGCTTTTTTCGCACTGTCATACAGCAGTCTTCCTTTCTCTGTCAGCTCCACTCCCTTTGATTTTCTGATAAAAAGCGTGGTGTTAAGATTCTCTTCCAGTTTCTTTATGGTGATGCTTACTGCCGGCTGGGAAATATACAGCGAAGCGGCCGCTTTGGATATACTTTTCTTTTCAGCAACAGAAAGAAATATCTTGTATTTTGTGAGATTATCAAATGTGTTCATAACTCCTCCATAATTATAATTTATATATCTTTTATAAACCATATATTTAAACTATATTATATAGAGATGTATAATTCAACGTTCTGCTATATTAAACTCAGTGATCGTTCTGTGGAAACTTGTGAAGCCCACAGGCGGGGGAGAGCCGACGGGGATCTCCCTCTTTTACATTACAGGAGATTTTACTATGGCGGCATCAAAACGCCTGTGCCCACGGAGAATCCCCAAAAAGAGAAACCAGGATGCCTATGGAAAACAGGATTTGTTTGCTGTTGTCATTGCTTTCCGCTACTTATTAACAAAAGAAGATTTTTCTAACTTCAAAAGAAAACTTGTTTTGGAAATAGGGAAATTAAATAAAAAGTTCATTTACATTACTGAAACCGAATTGTTGGAGCAAATGGGTTTCCCGAATAACTGGAAGAACATTGCCCGCTATCATACAATCCTATAGAAAGGAGAAGATGTTTCCTCTTATGAGCAAGCGTCTTCCTTTTTTATTATTTCTTTTCTTTTTTTTCTTTTTTTTTTTACATTTCAAATGTTATTCCCTTTTCTATTTTCCCCTCCAAAAATCCCAGTCCTCTCCCCTCTATCCCTGCTTTCCAACACACCTACTCCCAATTCCTGGCCCAGGCATTCCCAAAACTTGGTCATAGGAACTTTACAAGAACAAGTGTCTCTCCTCCCATTGATGACATACTAGTCCATCCTCTGCTACATATGCAGCTGTAGGCATAAGTCACAACTTATGTTTACTTTGATTGGAGATTTAATCTCAGGGAACTCTGGGAGTACTTGTTAGTTGTTTTTCCTCATAGAATGTTCCTTGTGTACTTTCTCTAGCTCCATAATTAGGGACCCTGTGCTCAGTCCAATGGATTTCTTTGAGCATCCACTTCTGTATTTGTCAGGAAATGGCAGATCGTCTCAGGAGACAACTATATCAGTCTCCTGTCCCTAAGCTCTTGTTTGGCTGTTCAACAGTATCTGGGTTTGGTGGTTGTTTATGGTATGGATCACAGAATGAAGCAGTGTCTGGATTCCTTCAGTCTTAGTTCCAAACTTTTTCTCTGTAACTCTTTCCATGGATCTTTTGTTCCCAATTCTAAGAAGGAACGACATATCCACACTTTGGTCTTCCTTCTTGTTGAGTTTCATGGGTTTTGCAAATTTTACCTTGTTTTTTTCTGAGCTTCAAGGATAATATCCACTTATCAGTGAGTATATATCATGTGCTTTCTTTTGTGATTGAGTTATCTCACTTAGGAACATATCATCCAGATCCATCCATTTGTCTAAGAATTTCATGAATTCATTGATTTTAATAGTGATGTAGTATTTCATTATGTAAATGTACTATATTTTCTGTATTCATTCCTCTGAAGACAGGCATCAGGTTTATTTTCAGCTTCTTGCTATTATAAATAAGGATGCTATGAACATAGTGATGCATGTATCCTTATTACAAGTTGGAATATCTTCTGGATATATGCCAAGGAGGACTATTGCTGGATCTTCAGTAGAACTATTACCACTTTTCCGAGGAAACCCCATCTGCTTTCCAGAGTGGTAGTACCAACTTGCAATTCCACAAGCAATGGAGGAGTGTTCCTACTTCATCACATACCCACCAGCAACTATTGTCATCTGAGTTTTAGATCTTAGCCATTCTGACTCTGTGAGGTGGAATCTTAGGGTTATTTTGACTTTCTGTTCCCTGATGATTAAGGATTTTGAACATTTATGAGGTGCTTCTCAGCCATTCAGTGTTTCTTAATTTAGAATTCTTTGTTTAGAACCGTCCCCATTTTTTAAAATAGTGTTATCTGATTTTCTGGAATCCAGCTTCTTGAGTTCTTTGTATATATTGAATATTAGTCCCTTATCTGATTTAGCATTGATAAAGACTTTTTCCCCGATTTGTTCTAATGATAGTGCCCCTTGCCTTACAGAAGTTTTGCAATTTTTGAGGTCCCATTTGTCTATTTTTAATCTTATAATAACAGCCATTGCTGTTTTGTTCAGGAATATTCCCCATTTAACCTTGTCTTCGAGGCTCTTCCACACTTTCTCCTCTATAAGTTTCAGTGTCTCTGGTTTTATGTGCAGTTCCTTGATCCAATTAGACTTGAGCATTGTACAAGGAGATGAGAACAGATCAATTTGCTTTCCTCAATATGCTAACTGCCAGTTGAGCCAGCACCATTTTTTGAAAATGCCATTTTCTTTCCACTGGGTGGTTTTATCTCCTTTGTAAAAGATCAAGTGACCACATGAGTTTGGGTTCATTTCTCTGTCTTCAGTTCTGTTCCATTTATCTACCTGTCTAACACTATTCCTGTACCATGAAGTTTTTATCATAATTGCTCTGTAGTACAGCTTGAGGTCAGGCATGGTGATTACAAAAGACATTCTTCTATTGTTGAGTATAGTTTTGGATATAGTAGGTTTTTTTTTTCAAGATGAATTTGCAAATTGCCCTTTCTAACTCAGTGAAGAAATGAGTTGGAGTTTTGATGGTGATTGCAATGCATATCAGATTGCTTTTTGAAAGATAGCCATTTTTACTATATTAATCCTGCCAAATCATTAGCATGGGAGATTTTACCATCTTCAGAGATCTTCTTTGATTTCTTTCTTGAAGAAACTTGAAGTGTTTATCATACATATATTTCACTTTCTCAGAGTCACACCAAGGAATTTTATATTATTTGTGACTACTATGAAGCATGTTTTTCCCTAATTTCTTTCTCATACTATTTGTCTTTTCTGCAGAGAAATTCCACTGTTATGTTTAAATTTATTCTAAATTCAGCTCCTAAGCTGAAAATGTGTATCAGGATTAGGTTTTCTCTGTTGTAATTTTTGGGGTCATAGATACATGCTATCATATCTTCTGGAAATAGAGAAATTTTGACTTCTTCCTTTCCAATTTGTATTCATCTGTTTTCGTTTTGTTTTGTTTTGTTTTGTTTTGTTTTTGTTGTTGTTGTTTTGTTTTGTTTTATTTTGTTTTGTTTTGTTTTGT
>OFGX01002083.1_pt1 | contig 10922 bp, 9 predicted proteins | sample 1521831 | NCBI WGS metagenome assembly OFGX01 (sample SAMEA3504080, study PRJEB24116) | mouse gut metagenome | biome: mouse gut; feature: mouse-associated habitat; material: faeces | place: Denmark | collected 2011
TCTTCCGCGAATTTTGCTTCCAACTGATCTGCGTGCTGCCGAAATTTCATCCCCAAATCAAACCCATTCATCCCCGGAAGTCCCGGATAATTGTCCACCTCATAGGTATTCAATACCTGACCGCCGCTCATTGTGGCTTTCTCCAATACCAATGTATTCAGCCTGGCCCGCTGGGCATAAATAGCCGCCGCCAGGCCGGCCGGGCCAGAACCGATAATAATCAAATCGTATTTATTCGTCATTCCCATACTCCATTTCCAGGTCTTACCTTTTTAGTGTTAAGTATATCATAACTTTTTTTAAAGATACATACTCTTATACAAATTGTAATGGTTTTGTAAAATCTATGAAAACCTGGCACGTAATCTTGTTATTTCTCTTACTTTTTGCCTGTTCTTCTTTTTCCTTTTTTATATTGTGTTGTAAATCCTTCTATTTCAGTAAGAAGAAACCTGATTAAATTAGCCTGAATGGCTGTTTTTTGCTTTTTCTGTCTCTTATTATTCTTTAAATCTCTTTTTTTCTGTGCTTTTTTGCTGTTTTTCGGTTTCTTTTTGGGACATTCTTTTTTATGGGGCTGATTTTCTCTTTTGGATCGGTTTCTCCCTTTTTCCCGAAACTTAATTCTCTCTTGTATATTGTTCTCCTTCTGAATCCCACCCTCTTTCTGGTACCTGATCTCATTTTGAAACACATTCTCCCTTTGAATACTGCTTTCCTCTTGAATGCCATTCTCCTCTTGAATGCCGTTCTCCTCTTGAATGCCGCTCTCCTCTTGAATTTCGCTCTCCTCTTGAATGCTGCTCTCCTCTTGAATTCCGCTCTCTCCCTGAATGCTGCTTTCCTCCCGAATGCTGCTCTCCTCTTGAACGTTCCTCATCCTACTGATTGGGCCTTCTGTTTCTAAATTATCTTCCTTATGCTGAACCAGCGCCCCTTTTTCGTCTGTCTCCAAGCACATGCTTCCCTCAAACAAGCTTCCGTCTTCTGTCGCCCGGTACAGTTCATCCTTCCAAACCACCCACTGATTTCTGGCCATGGCTCCATTCTCATTCAAAAAATACCACTTTCCATCCCCACCTATCTTCCAGTTATTGTATACCATCATTCCTGCTTCGTCAAACCAGTACCAATCTTCTCCATCTTGATACCAGTCATTACGTACCGGTTCACCTGTATTTCCAAGATAAAACCGCCATCCGCCTTCCTCCTGAACCCACCCGGATTTTTTCTCTGGTATGGGATCTATCACATTATAATATAAGGCAATGGTTTTGGCCTCAGCTTTTGCAAGCCGGTCAATATTATCTTCATTGAGCAGCCATCTCACAATCTGTGTATTGGTATGAAAAGAATGTTCCAGAATCAATCCTGGAGTCCCTACTGCTGTGGCGCCTCTAAGAACCCCATAATAATCTCCATTTTTTCCCCGCCTGTGTTCAATCCTGGCCGGTTGTCTCGTTCCTATAACCTGCTCCACACACTGAGCCAGATCTATGCCTATTCCATCTGCGCTCCCATTAATTGCACAATATGCTGCCGGATAGTCTATTGAATCATTCACAGTTGTCCCCACTGCATTGGTGTGATCTGATATAAATAATGCACATCCCTTTGACGCTGCTCCCCGGCTGTAAAGTCCTCTGTCACTGCTTTGATCCGACCTTGTCGTAATCACCTCAATCCCATATTCCTCCAAATACTTTTTCTGCAAAAGATGCAGCTTCCAGGTAAAATCCGACTCATAATACCTACTGTCTGCCGGACTTTGGTTGTACTTGCCATAATGACCTGCATCTATACAAATCTTCATAACTGCAATCTCCTTTTTAAGACAATGCTGCCTTACAGGATCTTCTTTGTTCCTTTTCAGGCATACCTTACCATATGAAAAAAAATGACAGGTTGTTCCAAGACCTTTTTTTCATTTGTAAAATGTGGTATAATTAAGAAAGCACACTGATGTGTGCGCAAAACATCACCCTAACGGGTGGTGACATTCTATAATAGGGAAAACAACATTGTATGTAAGACATTAGACAGGAGATGATTTTATGGCAAGAAAAACCGTTCTTGTAACAGGCGCTTCCCGGGGAATCGGGAAAGCCATTGCAGTAAAATTTGCAAAAAAAGGATACAATGTTATCATCAACTGCGCCCACCGGGAGGCAGAGCTTTTGCAGGCACAGAAAGAGATTGAAAACTATCAGGTAAACTGTACTGCCTTTTTAGGAGACATGGGAAACTTAGAAACCTGTGAAAATCTGTTCCACATCATTCGTAAACAGTACGGTACCTTGGATGTTCTGGTCAACAACGCAGGCATTGCTTATATCGGTCTTTTACAGGATATGTCTTCAGCCGACTGGGAACGGATTTTGAACACAAACTTAACCTCTGTCTTTAACTGCTGTAAACTTGCCATTCCTATGATGCTGTCAGCAGGACAGGGCAAGATTATTAATATTTCCTCTGTATGGGGCAATGTGGGAGCTTCCTGTGAAGCGGCCTATTCTGCCACAAAAGGCGGCATCAATGCTCTTACTAAAGCTCTTGCAAAGGAGTTGGCACCCAGCAACATTCAGGTAAACGCTGTGGCCTGCGGCGCCATTGACACAGAAATGAACCGTTGGATGGAAGAAGATGAACTGATCGGACTGGTAGACGAAATCCCTGCCGGACGCTTAGGCAAAGCAGAGGAAGTGGCGGATCTGGTCTATCATTTAGGCTACAAAAATGCTTAGGTGATCGGACTGGATGGCGGATGGACTTAAAGCCGAACTACAATGTGAAGCCATCCGATCCATTTTATATCAATATATATTCCAACATAAAAAACGGGCCGTCGCAAATCTGGCAATGCTGCAATGTAAGGCCGTTATCTGAAAAATACAGATACCTTTCATTATAAAAATATGCCGTTTTGCGACAGCCCCTTTTGGGATTTTCTGTCTATCTATATTTTATGTAAATCTCCTTCTGACTACTATAATAGGGATTTTCTTCATTTACTCCCTGTAATTCCATCTTTGTATAATCATCTGCTATACTGTCAAAATTGCTCTTTTTATGTATGAGTAACTCCAAAGAAATCTTGTTGTATCCGTTTTCCTTATAAAAGTGCATTATCATCTCTGCCATGTAAGAACCATGATCTTGTGTGTACCGCGCTACGCCGTTTTCCTCAATCTTTGCCCTAAAATCACACTCATGAGATAAACCGCCGCCTGTAGAGCCATCACAATAATATCCATTTACATAACCATCTTTTATACTCTTGATTTCTATAAAGAGATTTCTATAATCACTAAGTTTCACTTTGCTGTTTTTCATGGACTCATAGTACTTATCATCATCCGTTTTACGATGATATTCACTACCAAACCATTCCGCACAGCCATACCATCCCACAAAGGAAGTATCAGAAAACTGTGCTGCCTTTTTAATCTTCACACCATTCCCATCCACCTGGGAGCCATCCGGCGTAACTGTATTTACGTACAGCGCTCCGTCATTGCCAAAGTAATAAGATTTACCATCCAAAGTTCTCCATGAACCGGAAACCATCGCTCCATTCTCATAATAATACCACTTTCCGTTCCGTTCTGTCCATCCATTCTGAACTGTCAAAACGGTTCCATTGCCAGAAGTCTTTACCCCTTTACTGTCAACAGTAAAACCATCTGGTGTTGTGGTGGATATGTACATGGCCCCATAAGGCACATTACTGTTTAAAGAATACAGCCACTTTTCCCGCTCACTGCTGAAATAATAATTTCCCACGTTTCTTACAGGCTGGAAAAAATATTCCTTTCCATCAATCGTCTGCCATCCACGAACCATTTTTCCGTCTGACGGATTCAGATAATACCAATATCCATCCGCTCCATCATGATGCCAGCCTGTTTTCATGGCTTTATTGGAATCATCAAAATAATACCAGTCCTCATTGCTATCTACATACCAGCCAGAATACTGATTTCCCTGTGAATCAGTTAGATAAATTGCCCCCCCTGATCCACAACCGTTCCTTCTGGTAATGCCTGACCTGCAGCATAGGCAAAACTGCTTCCGGTAAATGCCACGGCAGCAGATAAAGATGCTGCAGCCAGCCTTTTCATTAACCTTTTGTTACTCATTAAATGTACTCCTCTCTAAAGTTATTTTTCACGATAAGCATATAAAAAAATCCAACATTTGTCAACATCTTTTGACGGCAGAGGACGACGATACATTTCCCAGAAAACTATTTTAGATAGGTTTTCATAAGAAAGCCATCGGGATTCCGTTATATCATATAGTTTAACCAGGCAGACAAATCTGAAGTGTTCGCTGTCGTACTAATAATCATATTCTTAAAACCTCCGTATCTGATCCTCCCCGTCATCCGTATTCTCAATCTTTCTGATGATCACATAATAGCTGTAGGCATCATTGGCCTTTACCAGCACCCGGTCTCCTACCTTCCTGTGCAGAACCGCTTTCCCAAGAGGAGACTCTGTACTGATCATATGATTCATAGAGTTCCCCCGTATACTTGTAACCAGCTTATAGGTTTCCTCCTCGTCATCATCCTCCATATACAAGGTCACCGTATTATTCAGCCCAACCTCATCTTCCTTTGATTCCTCAGAAATAAGAACCGCGTTTTTCAACATATTCTCCAGATACCGAATCCGGCTTTCATTCTGGTTCTTCTCCCGTTTAGCCGCGTGATACTCAAAGTTCTCACTTAAATCCCCATGCGCCCTGGCTTCTTTCACAGCCTCCAGACAGTCCTTTCGCACTACCAGCTTCCGATGTTCGATTTCTTCCTGAATCTTCCTCACATCACTCTTTGTCAGCTTCTCCCGCATATGCTCCTTTTCTCCTCTCCACTTACCCTTAAGTCCATCCTCAGGCATGGTTTCCCTGCATCTTAATCCCTCTCGGCATATCACCTATTTTATCTTCTTCCCACCTCTTTTTCAAGCTGTTTCCATTTTTTGTCAGTAAAATTCCTAAAAATCAACCAATACTATATAAGGCAGCAAAATCATCCCCCATACAAGGAAACCATCAAAACATCAAAAAGGAGGAACCTTTTCACTCATGAAACTTTTGAAGCAAAAAAACTTTTTAAAACCAAAAAACACAGACAAACCAATGAATGGCCCTTCACGATGTTTTGTCTCCTTCTTTGCTATGTCCCTCTTTTTGTCTGCTGCCTTTCTCCTGGCTGGCTGCAGCGCTGCTTCTCACAAAAGGATAATCAGAATCGGCCATAACCAGTCCACCAGCCATCCGACCCACATTGCCCTGACTGCCTTCCAGGATTACATCCATCAAAATCTGGGGGATCGTTATGTGGTGGAAGTCTATCCCAGTGAGCTTTTAGGTTCCCAGACAGACATGGTACAGCTTCCCCAGACAGGAGCCATTGACTATTGTATTGCCAGCAATGCCATTCTGGAGACTTTCAGCAAAAACTATGAAATCTTCAATCTTCCCTACCTGTTTGCCAGCACAGAATCCTACCATCATGCCATGGATGATTCCTCTTTGACGGCTCCTATCTTTACTGCCACAGCAAAAGCCGGCTTTACTGCAGTAACCTGGCTAGACGCAGGCACCCGAAACTTTTATACAGTAAATAAACCTATCGAAAGCCCGGCTGACTTAAAAGGTTTAAAAATCCGTGTCCAGCAGTCTCCTACCAATATTGAAATGATGCGCCTCTTAGGCGGTTCCGCCACTCCTATGGGCTTTGGAGATGTCTATACTGCGCTTCAGTCCAACATCATTGACGGCGCTGAAAACAATGAGATGGCGCTGACTGACAACGGCCATGGAGATGTGTGCAAATATTACTCTTATGACATGCATCAGATGGTTCCGGATATTTTAATCGGAAACAATGCCTTCATTGAAAATCTCACAGATGAAGAACGCAGGAGCTTCCAGGAAGGCTACCTTCTGATCAACCAGGTACAGCGCAGGGAATGGGTAAATGCAGTCCATGCAGCCCGGGAAAAAGCCTCCAATCAGCAGAATGTACAATTTCTGTATCCGGATCAAGCTCCTTTTGTAAAAGCATGCTCTCCGCTTCACCAATCCGTACTGGAAAACAATCCTGCTATCCGTCCCATCTACGACGCAATACAGGAATACAACAAACAATATCCAACTACCACGAAATAGGAGGCATGTATGAATCCCTTAAGAAAGCTTTTAAACCAAGTCCTGCATGTACTGGCAGGCGGCAGCTTCCTGGCCATGACGATTCTGACCTGCTGGCAGGTTCTCACCCGATATGTCCTGAAAAATCCATCCTCCTGGTCTGAGGAGCTGGTATCCTATTTATTTGCCTGGATGGCACTTTTGGGAGCCTCTCTGGTGGCAGGCGAGCGGGGGCACATGAACATTCCCCTTCTTATGGATCGGATGGGACCTGCAGCCAGTAAATTTCTGGCGATCTTTTCAGAGATTGTAGCTTGTCTCTTTGCCGGAATCATTCTGGTGTTTGGCGGTATCCAGATCACCAAACTGGCTATGGGACAGATGACCTCCTCTCTAGGTATCCCCATTGGTATTTTTTACATTGTGCTTCCCTTAAGCGGAATATTAAATATTATTTACACTGTTTTAAATATTGTGGAAATCCTTACAGGCAAAATTCATTCTTTGCCTGTCAACGAGACACTGCAAAACGCCCAAAAAGCAAAAAAGGAGGCATAGCTTATGGCACTTCAGGCTTTACTCATCATTCTTATTGTACTTGCTGTTCTTCTTGCCGTAGGAGTGCCTATTTCCTATGCCATCGGCATCTCCTCACTAGCTGCCATCCTGCAGGTGGTTCCTCTTGACGTGTCTGTCCTCACCGCCTCTCAGAGAATCTTTGTAGGCATGAGCAAATTCAGCCTGACAGCAATCCCGTTTTTTATCCTGGCTGGAAATCTGATGAACCAGGGCGGCATTGCCAAACGCTTAGTAGATTTTGTACTGGCAATCTTAGGAAAGCTTCCCGGTTCTCTGCTTGTGACCAATATAGGGGCTAACGCACTGTTTGGGGCAATCTCCGGCTCGGCTGCTGCGGCTGCTGCGGCCGTGGGCAGTATGGTACGGGAAGGCGAAGAAGATCAAGGCTATAATCTGGCATTATGTGCTGCCACCAACGGAGCCTCTGCTCCCTCTGGTCTTCTGATTCCTCCCTCCAATGCTCTTATCACCTATTCCTTAGTATCCGGGGGCACTTCGGTGGCAGCTCTGTTTTTGGCCGGGTATCTTCCCGGCGTGATCTGGGCAGCCTGCTGCATCCTGGTGGCTGTTGTAATAGCAAAGCGAAATGGTTATCAGGGCATCCCCGGAAAATTTGATTGGAAAAATCTTCTGTCAGCAACCTTAAACGCGATTCCCGCCCTGTCCCTGATCGTCGTTGTCATTGGAGGCATCATTGCAGGAGTCTTTACTGCCACAGAAGGTTCTGCCATTGCTGTGGTTTACGCCCTGATCCTAAGCGTATGCTATCGAAGCCTTTCCCTGAAAACCTTCTGGCAGATTCTGGTTGACAGCGCCAAAATGAGCGGTATGATCGTATTTCTGATCGGTGTATCTAATATTATGGGATGGGTGATGGCTTTTACCCAGATTCCCCAGGCCATCTCCGCCGCCCTTTTAGGGCTCACAAATAATCGAATCATTATACTTCTGATTATGAATGGGATTCTTCTGATTTCCGGAACCTTTATGGATGTGACGCCTGCCATCCTGATCTTCACCCCTCGTTTCCTTCCGGTTGTAAAGACCTTTGGCATGCACCCGGTTCAGTTTGGCCTGATTCTTGTGTATAACCTATGTATCGGTAATATCACGCCCCCTGTGGGAAACACTTTGTTTGTGGCCATTAAAGTAGGAAAAACTTCCTTGGCAAAGGTTATGCCCTACATGCTTTTCTATTATGGAGCTATCCTGACCGGACTCATGTTAGTCACATATGTCTCTGGTATTACCTTAGGGCTTCCCATGGCGGCAGGGATGATCCGTTAAACAATAGCAAAACCAGGCACAAGGCCTATCCTGCAGGCCCTGTGCCATTCAAACTTTTGCCGTCAAAAACATACACTTACATCAATTCCCATTTCATGTAGAGAATCCATCGCTCACAAAACTGCCAGTCATATCTTTGCCTTGCTTAAATTTATAGGATGAATTCATTTTATTTATCTATTTATCTTGCTTTTTTTATATAATTATGTTAAATTATTATATATTCATAGGATGAATATATCTATAAATCTATTTTCCAAACAAACTAGGAGGCTACAAATGGAACCATTTGATGTTCTTGTGATCGGCGCAGGCGTGGTAGGCAATGCCATTGCCAGAGAGTTGACCCGGTTTGAACTAAAGGTCGGGGTTCTGGAAAAAAACCTGGATGTGTGCTGCGAGACCAGCGGTCGAAATTCTGCAGTGGTACACGGCGGCTTTGCCTACGATGAAGGCACTTTAAAAGCCCGGCTCTGTGTGGAGGGAAACAGGGAAATGACAAAGCTTTCCCAAGAGCTTGATTTTACCTTTCTCCGGTGCGGCAAAGTGCTTGTGGGAAACACCAAAGAAGAACTTGCTGCCTTAAAGCATACCATTGCCCAGGGGGAGAAAAACGGAGCCGCAGATTTAAGACTGATCTGCAGGGAGGAGCTTCACCGGCTAGTTCCTGCTGCCGTAGGAGAATTTGCCATGTATTCCCCTAATTCCGGCATTTTAGATCCCTTCGGCTACACCATTGCCTTGGCAGAAAATGCAGTACAAAATGGCGCCCGCTACTTTTTTGATCAAGAGGTAACAGCTATCTCCCGACAGGATGGCATCTATCAGATAACCACCTCCCATGGCATCTTCAAAACCCGCTGGGTGGTCAACAGCGCTGGTCTTGGCTGTGGCAGAATCTCTGACATGTTAGGACTTTCCGGATACCGTGTGATTGGTTCCAAAGGGGATTATATTATTCTGGACCGCCGCACAGGTTCCAAGCTTCCCATGCCCATTTACCCGGTTCCCTCCAATACCTACATGGGCATCCATGTGACTAACACAACAGACGGTAATGTAATTATTGGCCCTAATGCAGAGCTAGTCACCGATTTTTCCTACTATGGTGTTTCCCAATCCAACATGGATTATCTGGCAGAGAGCGCTTCTAAAATCTGGCCTCATATCCATAAGGAAGACTACATACGAAACTACTCCGGTATCCTGCCCAAGTGGGTGGACGAAAATGGAATCATCCAGGATTTCAAGATTGAGATTCATCCCGATTTAGCTCCTAACGCAGTAAACCTGGTAGGTATCGAGTCTCCTGGTCTGACAGCCGCCGTACCTATTGGACGCATGGTGGCTAATATGATGCAGGAACATGAAACCTTTTCTCATAATCCAAGATTCCAGTCAAAGCGTACTGGCATTCTCCGCTTTGAGTATCAAGATGATGAGACAAAAGCCCGGCTTATCGCCCAAAATCCTGATTATGGAGAGATCATCTGCCGCTGTGAAAAGATTTCCAAGGCTGAAATTCTTCAGGCAATCCATAATCCCTTAGGTGTCTCCACTGTTTCCGGTGTTAAATACCGCACCCGCTCCATGATGGGACGCTGTCAGGGAGGATACTGTCAGATGCGTATTGCAAAGCTGTTGGAGGAGGAGCTGGGAATCATTCCCCAGGACCTTCGGTATTCCCGCAAAGATTCCTGGATGTTTACGGGAACTGTCAGAGAGGAGAGTTAAACATATGGAAAAGCATGATATTGTGATTGTAGGAGGTGGCCCTGCAGGCCTGGCAGCAGCAGTTAAACTGCACAAAGAGGGAATCCATGACATTCTTCTTGTGGAGCGTGAAAAAACTATGGGCGGAATCCTCCGCCAGTGCATCCATGATGGCTTCGGCATGACCCGTTTTCGCCGCAGCCTAAGCGGTCCTGAATATGCCAAAGCTTTTATAGATCAGGTTTTAGAGCTTCACATCCCTTTCCTTACAGACACCACGGTCCTTGACATCACCAAAGACAAAGTGATCACCTTAGCTTCCCGTAAGGGGCTTAAAAAGCTTCAGGCTAAAGCTGTGATCTTGGCCATGGGCTGCCGGGAAAGAACCAGAGGCGCTCTTGGCATTCCAGGAGAACGTCCGGCAGGCGTGTTTACTGCAGGAGTTGCACAAAGTTATATGAATCTTTACAACCGTATGGTGGGAAAGGAAATCATAATCCTTGGATCCGGGGATATCGGCATGATTATGGCCAGACGCCTTACCCTGGAAGGAGCCCATGTCCAGGCAGTCTTTGAGATCCAGCCCGTCCCCAGCGGTCTTCCCAGAAATATCCGGCAATGTCTGGATGATTACAACATCCCCTTGTATTTAAGCCACACCATCACAGCCATTCACGGCAGAGAGCGGGTAACTAGTGTGACGGTTTCCCAGGTAGATGAAGCTTTAAAACCCATTCATGGAACTGAAAAGGAGTATCTCTGTGATACAGTCATCCTGTCTGTAGGTTTGATTCCTGAAAACGAACTTTCTGTCAGCGCAGGAATCCAATTAGATACCCGAACCAGGGGCCCCCTTGCAGACGAGCATTTCCAGACAAGCCAAGAGGGAATTTTCGCCGCCGGAAATGTGCTTCATGTCCATGACCTGGTAGATTTCGTATCCTTAGAGGCTGAAAAACTGGCAAAAAACGCTGCCTTATATGTAAGGTCTGGCGCGTTGCCTCAGTGCCATATCCCAGTAAAGGCCGGCTTTGGCATCAGCCATACCATTCCCCAAACAATCAGCGGCTTGCAGGATGTGACCCTGTCTATGCGGGTTAATTGCCAATTCCATGACTGCGCCATCTTTGTTAAACAGAAACATGAGGTTTTAGCCTGCCGGCAGATGAAAAAAGCCCTTCCAG
>OFGX01002084.1_pt1 | contig 10920 bp, 9 predicted proteins | sample 1521831 | NCBI WGS metagenome assembly OFGX01 (sample SAMEA3504080, study PRJEB24116) | mouse gut metagenome | biome: mouse gut; feature: mouse-associated habitat; material: faeces | place: Denmark | collected 2011
GCGCCAGGTTCCGCCCAGCCTTTCCCCGAAGCGCCGCCAGCAGCCCCAGCAACAGCAGTAAATAGAGCGACCCCAGCAGCGAATACGGCTGAACCGCCAGATGGCACTGCATGGCAAAAGGAACCGTCAAAAGGGCAAGCCCCCTCCACAGGGCAAGCCCCCTCCCCGCGGGCCGGAGCTTCTGCAGAAAGAAATATCCCGTGAAAAAGGCCGCCAGAATCTGCACGAGATACATCACCTGCGGATTCTCCCCAAGCAGCCGGAACAGCCCGCCGTACAGCGCTCCATCCGGCTCCCCGAAGTCCTGGACCCGGGCGAAATTACAGCACATCCAGACAATCCCCCATATTATCTGGCCGCTGAACCCTATGAAAATCATTCCTTTCATCACGGTGCGCACATGGCCCGCCGCCTTTTTCACAATATGCATGCCGCTCCTAATGACAATCCTTTTCCCTGACTTCTCCCTGACGTTTCCTTTATCGGCAATGTCCTGTCGGATATGCTCCTGTCGGCCATGCCCCTATCAGTCCCTTATCGGCAATGCTTCGGCCTGGAAGGACCGATGCCCCTGCCCGGTCTAGCAGTAGAACTTCCTGACCATTTCGCAGATATAATCCACCTGCCCCGGTTCCAGTCCATAATACATGGGCAGCCGCAGCAGCCGTTCGCTCTCCTTCGTGGTGTACCTGTCCTCCCCGTGGAAGCGCCCGAATTTCCGTCCCGCAGGTGCCGTGTGCAGAGGGATATAATGGAATACCGCAAGGATTTCATTGGTTTTCAGATAATCAATCAGCGCAGTCCGCTCCTCCAGGCCTTGTGTCTTGATATAGAACATATGCCCGTTGTGCACGCACCCTTCCGGCACCACCGGCAGTTCAATCTTCCCGCTTTCAGCCAGGGGACGCAGATTTTCATAATACTGGTTCCAGGCCGCCAGCCTGGCGTCGTTGATTTCCTCCGCAATCTCCAGCTGTGCATAGAGATAGGCGGCGTTCATGTCGCTGGGCAGGTAGGAAGAGCCATAGTTGATCCAGGTGTACTTGTCGATCTGTCCCCGATAATACTTGCTGCGGTTGGTGCCCTTCTCCCGGATGATTTCCGCTTCCTCCACATCCTTTTCGTCCCGGATCAAAAGCGCCCCGCCCTCTCCCATGCTGTAGTTCTTCGTCTCATGGAAGCTGAAGCACCCGAAGTTCCCTATGGTCCCCAGGGCCCGGCCCTTATAGGTGGACATGATTCCCTGGGCCGCGTCCTCAATCACCGCCAGCCGATGCCTGTCCGCGATCTCCATGATCGTGTCCATCTCGCAGGCCACGCCGGCATAGTGGACGGGCACGATGGCCCGGGTCCGCTCCGTCACCGCAGCCTCTATGAGCTTTTCGTCCAGATTCATGGTATCCGGCCTGATGTCCACGAACACCGGGACGGCTCCCCGCAGCACGAAAGCGTCCGCGGTGGACACGAAGGTGAAGGCAGGCATGATGACCTCATCCCCGGGCTGAATCCGGGGGAGCAGCAGCGCCGCCAGCTCCGTGGCATGGGTGCAGGAAGTGGTCAGCAGGCATTTCGCCGTGCCGGTCTTCTTCTCGATCCATTCGTTGCATTTCTTCGTATAGCTCCCGTCGCCGCAGATTTTCTGGTTCGTGACGCATTCCTGGATATACTCCATGGCTTTCGGAGCATATGGGGGTACATTAAAAGTAATCATAGCATTCTCTCCTATAATGAATATCCTTTGATTGTAAACCCAAGCCTGCCTGAGTTTACCGATCCGTTGGGGCCAGGGATATGGCTTGCGGCCTTAAAGCCGCTGTAGCGATAGCAGCTTGTCGCCCATAATTACATCCTCTTCTCTATCTTTCCAACGGTCTTGCTGATGATGTATTTGGGCCGCCCCTTCACTTCCTCGTAAATCCTGGCAATATAGTGGCCGATGATGCCCAGGCTCAGCATCAGGAAACCGCCGATGATCAAAAGCAGTAGGATGACCGTGGTAAATCCTTCCACCGCAGTCCCTGACAAATATTTCGCCAAAGTCTGGATGAACAGCGCCACGCTGAACAGGATGGACACCACACCCATCACTGTCACCAGCTGCAAGGGCAATGTGCTGAAGGAGGTGGCGTTGGTGACGGCGTACTTCATCAGGCTGAGGGAGGACCACTTGCTCTTGCCATACTGCCTCTCCTGCACCTCGTAGGAGACGTATTCCCTGCGGAACCCCGCCCAGAAGCTCAGGGCCCGGAAAAAGGTGTTCCGCTCCGGCAGCTGCAGCAGCACGTCCACTACCTTCCGGTCCAGAAGCTTGAAATCCGAGGAAGCGCTCATGTCCACCTTGATCAGTCGGCTCATGATTTTATAGAACAGACCGGCGGACAGCTTATAGGCCAGGCTCTCCTTGCCCCGGCTCTCCTTGATGCCCTCCACCACCTCAGCGCCGTTGCGCCACAGCTTCCACATCTCCAGAATCGTCTCCGGCGGATGCTGCAGGTCACAATCCATGACCACCACCGCGTCCCCCGCCGCCAACTCCAGCCCTGCGAAGATGGCCGCCTCCTTGCCGAAGTTTCGGGAGAACTCCGCGCCCTTGACTTTCGGGTTCTCCTCCGCCGCTTTCCGTATCAGCTCCAGGGTGGCGTCCCGGGAACCGTCGCTTATGAATACGAGTTCGTAGTCAATCTCGTTTTCCTCCAGCAGCCCGGCCAGCACTTTGGCGGTGTTGGAGATATTCTGTTCCTCATTATAGGCAGGCAGCACAATCGATAATAACATCTCCACTCTCCCTGTTCTTTCCCCGCTCCGCAGGCGGAGATTCTGCGTCCCTTTCACGGCAGCGGTGCAGCGCCCCGGCTCCTGTCAGCGGGACACGTTTTCTGTCTTGATATACATGATGCCGTCGATGATGCGGATGGAGTCCGGCCCGGGGAAGCTGTCCATGGCCACATATTCCTCATGCTCATACATATCCGTCATGGCCTCCGCCGGCAGAATGTTCAGGGTGGCTCCCAGGTAATGCTGCACGAAGATGCGGTAGTTGTCCCCCCGGTACAGCAGAATGTCCCCGTTCATCCCTATCATGTTGGATGTCACGGGCAAAGTGATGTCCGTGGGCGGGAACTGTTCGTCCCCCACCACCCCGATCATGGCGATGGGGATGCCCGGATAGTACCCTTCCGTCTGTTCTATCCTGTCCAGCAGGCGCACGCAGTACGCATACGTCTTCTCATAGCGTTTCTGCAGGTTGGAATAGGCGATATTGTCCGTGACGCTGTAGCAGAACACCAACACCCCCGCAGACAGCAGGGCCGCCCACTCCAGCCAGGCTCCCTGCTTCGTCCCCGGGCTGCCGCCGCTCACCAGCGCCACCGCCCCGACGGCGTACAATACCCACTGGTAGCGCATCAGCAGATGATAGTTCACCGACGGGGAAATCAGCAATATGATATTCGTCACAAACGGCAGCGCCAGGGCCGCCACCCCTATTATAACGAAAAGGAACGGATTCTTCCAGTACTTTCTTCTGCGAATCAGGAAAAGGAACGCCGCCCCCGCAGACAGCGCCAATACGCACACTGCCGTCAGGGAGAACAGGTTCTGGAACAGCACGTTCCCCTTCAGGGTGAATGCCGCAAAATCCCGGTACATATCCCCCAGGGCAGCCAAAAGGCCATCCCCGGAAACCGCCCCCGGGTTCAGACCGTCGATTCCCTGGTAATGATCCAGCTCCTTCCCCTGAATCCGCAGAAGCAGCTGCAGGATCCCAAAGTAAAGCCCGGCCCCCAGCACGCCCATGTAAAGATAGTGCAGCGCCTCCGGGAGTTTTTTCCACAGGAGGCCGCCTTTTCCCTTTCCCCGCCCTTTGGCAGGTACCTTCCCCGCAGGCGCGCTTTCCTGGTCCGCCCCTTTCGCGAAGAGCATCAAAATGGCGAATATCGACAATATCATGGCAAAGGAGAGGTACCCCTGGTAGATTCCCATGCTGAAAGCCAGGCAAGCCGCCCCGGGCAGGAACCCCAGCCTGCACCTCTTCACAAAGAGCACTGCCAGCACCGCAAGCATAAGCGCCAGCATATAGCCGTCCAGCGTATAGACATAGGCGAAAGTGGACGCTAGCGCTGGGAAGGCAGCCAACAGCCCGCTGCCCAGCACCACGGCCCAGGTCTTCCTCATCTCCAGCAGCTCGCACAGCGCAGCCGCCGCCACGCCCAGAAAGGAAAGCCCCAGGATGCCGATCAGCCAGGGCAGAGTATAATAGGAAGAGAACCCGCAGGCCACCGACAGAAACCATCTGCCGGAAGTGATCATGTTCTGGTCGAAATACATGCTGTCCAGTCCGTCATGGTTCGGGATGTCCGACAGCAGAACGGGCATATGAATCAACAATCCAAGGAAAAAGCAGGTAAGGAACGCGATTTTCCACTCCCTCTTTATATGGTTACGTAATCTCAAAAACACTTGTGATGGGGACATCTTCTTCTCCGCCCTTTCTCTCCGTAAGCGCTCCGCCTAAAAAGCCTTTTCCGGCTCCAGGATCTGCGCAATCGCCTGGGTAATCCTGTCCCGCCCCGTCTCGTTGGGGTGGATTCCGTCTATGGTATGCAGCGCCCAGTCCTCCCAAGTCTCGTGGGGATAAAAGTCATGGTACAAATCCAGCGCCTCCACGCCCAGTTCTTTCGCAAGGGCAAGCTCAGCGTCCACATAGTCCTCCAGCCTGCCTCCGCCGTTGTCTGCTTCCTCACAGGTCTGGCCGGCTTCCAGATACCAGCTGTAGGTAGGCGTGATCAGCACGATCCGAATCCCCGGATTGGCCTTGCGCAGATCTCTCACCGCGTTTCTCAGGGCCCCCAGGTAAGTATATTCATCATAGGGATTCCGGGGGTCCTCAATGGGCGTGCCTGCATGATAGTCATTGATGCCATGCTGGATCAGCACAGTCTCCACCCGGGAGAAGTCCACCTGAGAAAGACCCTCCACCGTCTCCGGAAAGCGCTCGGCATTGCTTTCCGGTATCCTGGCTGTCAGCTGTACGTCAAAGTCCCTCGCCAGAACGGATCTGGCAAGTCCTACCAGGGACATGGAACCTTTGGTGTAGTCAAGCCTGCGCTCTGTCTCCAGCCTGGCCGCGCAGGTCCCGCCCATGGCTGCGTTGTACACATCCATGTCCAGAAGCGCCGCCAGCCTGTCCGGAATGGGAACCAGCTCGCCGATGTCCGTGAACACGCTGTCGCCGAAGGCCACGATCTGCACCTGGTACGGCTGCTGCTCCGCCGCCCTGCCGCGGAATGTGGCAAGGTACAGGAGGCCGAACGCCAGGAGGGCTGCGGTTCCGTATGCAATTGTCCGCCTGCTGGGGCGCTTAATTGTTGATTGTTTTTTCATGATTTCCGTTTCCTATCGGCTATACGCCGCAATATACCCTGGCTGACCAAACTTCCCGCTTCTATATGACATGCGCCATTCGATGAGTCTACTAGCTCTACAGAACACCCATGACCATCTACCCAGCCGCATGCCCGGCTATTCACCGTTCTATTTGCCCGGCAATTTGCCCGGCAATTTGCCCGGCAATTTGCCGTGCGATACGCATGGCTCCCTGGCCGTCCACCAGGTTCCTGAGCTTCCCGCTGTACTCCGCCCGCAGCCCGGCGTCCGCTGCCAATCGGGCGATTCCTTCCACTGCCCCCTCCAACATGGCCTCCCCCTGGGTAAGGTAATTTCCGCCGAAGCACACCAGCCCTCTGCGGGTGAACCCTTCCACGATGCGCTCCTGGTTGTCCACAAAGGAGAAACAGGCCATGGGGACGCCCACAGCGCTCAGCTCGTACATGGTGGAGCCTCCTGCCGTGACAGCCATGTCGCTCTCCTGCATCAGCCGCTGCATATCCGGCACATTGCAGCGGATTTCCACATTGGGATGCCGTCTCTCCAGGGCCCGCAGTTCCTCCAGATGCACATTGTATACTCCGCTGACGATGCAGTATTCCAGGGCGGCGGTTCTCGCATCCGCCAGCGCCTTTTCCACGAAACGCCCCGCCAGGCCGTAGCGGTCGCTTCCCCCTGTCGTCACCAGCACGCGGGAAGCTTTCTCCCGAATTTTATATGATATTCCGGCAAATTCTTCTCGCAAAGGCGCATATTTCGTTCCCAGGAGCAGCTCCGCGCCTGTATCGGGGTACAGGGACGCTTCCGCAAAAATATTGTAATTGATCCATAAATCCAGTGGGAACCCGGACAGGCATTTATCGTCCAGGCAGCCCACAGGCATCCACTCCCGCACTTTCCGAAAATATTCCGCCGTGACGAAATAACTGTCCGCCAGGAAGAAATCCAATGATGGACCGTTCTTTCCGCAGCCGGAATCTCCCTGTGGGAAAAGGCTCTCCCGGCACGGCTCGCTTTCCCGGAAATATTCGCCTGGCCCGGCGAAACATCCCTTTGGCCGCTGTTCCGAGAAAAGCCTTTCCAGGATTGCCAGCTCCCCCTCCAAATCGCGGTAATCGCTGTCCAATACCCGGTATGCCTGTCCCTTTGCCAAAAGCAATGGCACCGCGCCCTGGTCCGCTGTCAGGAAGCACACCTGGTGCCCCAGCTTTTTCAGCGCCGCGGCAATGGACAGGCAGCGCATCACATGGCCGGTGCCAATCTCCCGGTTGGCATCCGCCCGAATCACAATCAAAGGTTCCCCTCCCGGGATTTCACCTGAAAGCGCTCCTTGAACCGGGCTATGGGCTCCTCCCAGGCAAAGGGCATCCGGGCCCGGATGGCATCCAGTTCCTTCATTTTATGGCTGGTGCCTTCTCCCTGTTGGGGCACAGGCTCCAGCGCGCCGGCCCTCATCTTCTCCCAGTTTTCCCGGAACAGGGCCTTGATTTCCTGGAGCAGCCTGTCATAGGAGGAAGCGAAGGTCTCCTTCTCCTCGTCAAAGGAAATCTCCCTCTGGCACAGGATGTCCCCGGTGTCCAGCCCTTTGTCCACCAGATGGATGGTGACGCCCTTGGGCGTATCCTCCAGAAAGCTGAAGAAATTCGGGCTCGACCCCCTGTTGTAGGGCAGCAGGGAGGTATGGAGATTGATGACCCGGCCCGGCAGCAGGGAAAGCACCTCCTGGGGAATCAGATGGCGATAGTTAAAACTGATGACGAAAGAGGGGGCAAGCTGCTCCACCATCTGCGCCGTGAGCTTATTTTCTATCTTGTATACCTTCGGCTCCCGCTCTGCCAGCCACTGGTACAAATCCTCCGTATTGGGGTTGTTGGTGGCGAACAGAATGGCGCCTTTTTCCAGCCCGTCAAAAGCAAGAGGCGTCCCCCGCTCCAGGTCTCTGCCCGCGCGCATTCCGATTACATCCCTGTAGTACCTCGGTTTCAGGCCGTAACCGGGACGGATGACACGGGTATTCTCCTCTGTCAGCGCCTCCCCCTTTTTGATGTCCTTCACTGTGAAAATGGAACGGCGGAATACGACGCTGCTCTCCTCCCCGGGGCTGATTCCGTACACAGGCTGCCCGATAGCTTCCTCGGCGGCGCGGATTTCCTTTGCCATGGCAGCATATTCCTCAGGGGTCATGGAGAAGGATGCGTCCGGATTCTCTATCTCCCGGCTGAGACAGAAATGCTTCTCGATGATCTTCGCCCCCAAGGCCACGGCCACCAGTGCGCTCATGTGGCCCATGGTATGATCCGAAAGCCCGATGGGAACCTGGAACCTGCGCTTCATGTCCTGAATGGCGGCAAGGTGCATCTCTCCCGGGTCCGCCGGGTAGGCGCTGGAGCATTTCAGGAGCGCCAGCTGGCTGTTCCCGGTCTTTCGGACAGCCGCCACCGCTTCCCGGATTTCCTCCAGGGTCCCCATGCCGGTGGACAGGATCACGGGCTTTCCCTTGGAGGCCACGTACTCCACCAGCGGGAGATCCGGCATCTCGAAGGATGCGATTTTGTAGAACTGCAGCCCCATCTCCTCCAGGAAATCCACGGAAGTCCTGTCGAATGCCGTGGACAGGAAGTCGATGCCCACTTTTTCCGCTTCATCCTTCAGGATTGGCTGCCATTCCCAGGGCATATAGCCTTTGCCGTAGAGCTGATACAGGTTCTCGCCCTCCCAGGTGCCGTTCTTTACCTGGAAGTACTGGTTGCTGCAGTCGATGGTCAGGGTATCCGGCGTGTAGGTCTGCACCTTGATGCAGTCGGCGCCGCTCTCCTTGGCCGCGTGGATGATCTCCCTGGCCCGCTCCAGGCTGCCCGCGTGGTTGGCGGACATCTCCGCAATCAGGTACGCGGGGCAGCCCTCGCCAATAAATCTGTTTCCTATTTGAATCCTGTCCATAAATTATCCCCCAAGTCTTTCTTCAGCATAATGATTTCCCCGGTGCGGTATTCCTCGCTGAATCCGTTCTTCAAAAACATGGAAACCGCGGGATTGTCAATCGCTATGTCATCGCGCAGAACATCAATCCCATTCTTCACCGCCTCTTCGCACAGCAATGCCAGCCCTTGTGTCCCGTACCCTCTGCCGCGATACAGGGAAGCCACGATGATATCCGCGAGCCAAATCTTTCTTTCGCCATCAAAATGATAGGCTATTTCTCCGATAAATTCATCTGATTCCTGTTTTGCTAAATAACGGTAAAAACGCTTGCCATCATGACATCGTATCCAATGATCATACCATCTGGGCCATTCGCTTTCGGGAAACGGAATGGTTCCTCCCCATGCATGATTATAAGACATTGTTTCTATATCGCTCATAAATTCTTTGCGAAACCAAAGATCCTCTAACCGCGGTTCATATAGTCTAACCATTTTACCCCCAACAGGCACATCATTCAATCATTTCCCCCATGCAGCAGCCGGTATTTCAGCTCGGCGATTTTCCAGTCTTCTTCCGTGTCGATGTCCTGGACTTCCAGTTCCGGCAGAATGAAGGGCAGGGTGCGCTCCATCACCAACGTCTTCTGGCTCAGGAAGCTTTTGGCGTTCAGGCAGTAGAACTGGCCTACGTCATGATAGTAGGGCTCCAGATCCTGAGACCTGGCATTGCGGTACTCCGGCCACAGGAACCGCACCTCCCCATCCCGGATGCACACCCCTCTCTGGGGCGGGAAGCTGAACCTGACCACCGGCTGCACGGCATCCGCATGGGACTCCGCCAACAGGGCCATGGCCTTCTTCAAGGTCTCGGGCTTCAGGAAGGGCGCGGTGGGGTAGATGCCGCAGAGCAGGTCGAACTCCTGTCCCTGTTTCTGATATTCCTCCAGCACCTCCGCCAGCACGTCCGCGGTGGAAGCATAGTCCCCCGCCGTCTCCCGGCTCCGGAAGAAGGGCACCTCAGCGCCGTATCTTCTGGCTGTCTCCGCGATCTCCTCATCGTCCGTGGACACCATCACCACGTCGAAGACCCCCGACTGCAGCGCCGCGTCGATGGAATAGGCCAGGATGGGCCTGCCGCAGAACTCCTTGATATTCTTTCTGGGGATGCGCTTGCTCCCTCCCCTGGCTGTAATGATTCCTATCTGTCTCATATCCTCATCCCTCTCCGTTCTCCCATTCAGCGGCTTTCCTCAGCCCGTTGGAAGCTGCATACGCCGCTCTTTCTCAAAGCCTTGTCCAGGCACATTTCGTATCTCCCTTTTGGGAAAAGCACTTCAAACGGGAATCTGTCTGATTCCGTCTCATTTTCGATTTCGTAATATCTCATAAAGACCTCCACAAATCCCGATCTATGCACTTGATTATGAAATATATGTCTGTTGCCTGCAAGGTACATTTCCATCCGCCCTCAACTCCCACGAAGCCTCCTCACAAAGAGCTGCAACCTATAATACCAGTAGAAGCGCACATCCCACCGGCACTGCATGGCTATCAGGCGGCGCTCCTCCTCCCCGGTCAGCTGTCTGTAATAGGCGTTCTCCCGAAAATGCGGGAAGCGCTCCTCCACGCCCCGGCGCAGCTGCCTGACGAAGGAAAGCTTCGGGCGGGCCACCCCCTGCATGTAGGAGAACAGGGTGATTACATAGAAAAGCTCCGTGAAACGGTACTCGATTTCCTCACGATAAGTCTCCAGAAACCCCCGCTTCCCGCACTCCTCATAGAAAATCTCCTCCGCCCGCATCCTGTCCCTGCACCGCTCCTCCGTGATGCGGTGCACCGTGGAGGTATCGTGCTGGTAATAAAAATAGAGCGGCTCCTCCACCCGCTCAAAATGGGTGAAATACAGCGACCACAGAGGCCCCGCGCAGTTGTCCTCATAGAAGATACCCTCCGGGAAGCATAAACCGTTCTCTCGAATGACGCTATTCCGATAAATTTTTATCACCATGCTGCCAGGGCGCAGAAGGAGCTTCCTGTGCTTCTCCTGATCCAGGATGCCGGTCTGGTCTTTCGTATTGTTCTCCACCACGGTTCCCGTCTCGAAAGTATGGGAAGACACCAGGCTGTAGTCGCAGCCCACCACATCGGCTCCGGTCTCCCGGGCTTTGGCCAGCAGTTTCTCATAATAGTCCGGCGTCACCCAGTCATCGCTGTCAATGAAGCCGACCCACTCTCCGGCGGCCGCTTTCAGCCCAAGGTTCTTGGCGCCGCCCTGTCGTTTGTTCACGGGGCTGGCGATCACCTTCACCTTTTCGGGGTACCGCTCCTGATAGGCCCGAAGGATTTCCAGGGAATTGTCCGCGGAAGCATCGTCCACCGCTATGACCTCCATGTCCGTGATGGTCTGGCCCACCAGAGAATCCATGCAATATTCCAGTTTTCCCTCTGCCGCCATGTTATAGACCGGCACAATGACGCTTAACTGCATATTGGCCCCTTTCCGTCTCCCCTTAGAAATATCATCCGCCTGCATTCCTATGCTGTCAAATGCAGATTCTAAGGAAATGCCTCCAAATAACCTACGCAAGCCTGTTGCAAAATTTACAGATTT
>OFGX01002086.1_pt1 | contig 10906 bp, 13 predicted proteins | sample 1521831 | NCBI WGS metagenome assembly OFGX01 (sample SAMEA3504080, study PRJEB24116) | mouse gut metagenome | biome: mouse gut; feature: mouse-associated habitat; material: faeces | place: Denmark | collected 2011
TGATAGAAATGCAGAATGGGAAAGTGATAGGGGACTACAAAGGTGATTTTACCAAAATAATAGAGCGAGAAAAAATAGAAAGAGAAGTATTAGATACAGAAATAGACTATAAATCAAAGAAAACTAAAAAAGAGCAACCAAATAACAAAAAACCATCAAAAATCGGTAGTAAAAGTATATTTTCATACACAAAAGGCAAAAACAGACTACGGAAAAAGAAAGGCTTAAGCCTAAATAGTACTTTAGGTTTAACAATTGCTTTTAACAACAAAAGTATTGCAAAAAAGATTATTTTAATTGTAATATCCATAGTAATGATTATGATGATTTATTTTGTTACGGCGGTTATTTTTTCTTCTCAAGAGAGTATTTTTTGCAGTATTATGAAAAGCAATGAAATACCTTTTGTAACTATGGATATAGGCAGTAGAGATTATAAATTGAGTAGGCAAGAATATGATAAAATACGTGAATATATAAAGCAAAGAACAGGTGAAGATACTGCATCTGTATCAAGTACATATTTACATAGAAATTTATCTTATATTGAACCTGCGGAAGATGTTGAAATACCATCATATTCAAAACTTATGAATTTAGGCAGAGGTGATACTATTTACCTAGATGATGTAAGTCAAATGGGAGTAAAAATTATTAAAGGTATTGCACCAAAAATAAATGACAAAGGTCAGGACGAAATAGCAATTTCAAAAACATTTTATGATTATTTTTTAAAGGTAAAACGTTTTAAAAATGCCGAAGGAGATATTGTGGATTTTGCTAAGCGGGATATAATAGGCAGTTATATAGAAGAATTCCGTTTTGCTATAACAGGAGTATTTGAAGATTATAATACTATAGATATGGATACCTTAACTGAAGAGTCTGAATTGTATATGTATAATAGTTTGATATATACAATTGTAAGACCAAAAAATGCAGTGGAAGATTCAAAATCTTTAAATACTAGAATGTCAAGCATTATGTTGTATAATAAGTCTTATGGACATGGAATGATGAGCGGTTTTTTTGATATATTCCCAAATGATAATAGTGTAAAAAAATATTTTTATGACTGTGATTTGCTAAAAGAAAATCTTGCGTTAAATGAAGTTTATGTAACTGAATGGTTTGCTAGTGATTATAGATGGGGTACGGGAAAAGAATTGAATGTTGGAGATGAAATAACTTTAGACTTAGTAAGAGTAGGTTTTAATATGGGTGTACCTTATAATAAAAACGAATTGAAAACTAATTTAAAATTTAAAGTAAAGGGTATTATAGATAGTCTTGAAAATGGAGCCGCAGTTGTTGTAAATGAGCAATTATATAATAATGAAGTCAGTTCTAATTATGATGGTGCTCATTATATTGCAATAAATAGTAATTGTATAACTCCAAGTGTTATAAAAGACATAAGAAATTATATTTATATGGAACTTTCACCAAAAATTAAGCAAATAGTTGTAGACGACTGGCAACATGAAAATTTTTGGGTAGATTTTTATATGGCAAAGCATAATGGAAATGAGGAGTATTTTAATGATGTGACAGATATTGCACGTTTTTATATTGCTTTACCACTTTTTGTTATTGCCATTGTGGTTTATATAATATTGATGTGTGTACTCATGTCAGATATGGTTAAGGGTAGAGGAAAAGAAATATTAATTATGAAATCTTTAGGTATTAAAAATACAGAGATTTGGAAAATATTTGGTGCTTTTACACTCTTTATTCTTTTTCTTCAATTTGTTATTGGTTGTTTGCTTGGTGCTGGATTACTTTATGGCTTAAATGTTTGGTGGATGATTTTAGCCGATTATTATATTTATGCTCCTGCATTTTTTGTAAGTGGACTTAGTATTTTTGTAATGTTTGCTTCGGTATTATCTATAAGTGCAGGTGCTTTGCTTTATAGTTTAAACAAATTTGGCGGACAAAACTTGCGAAAATTATTCCAAAAACAAAGAAAATAAAATTTACTAATAATTAAAAAAAAGAGTAGAGAAGTAAAGTATAATCATATCAGCATAAAATTATATGATAATATGAAAATGCATAAAAAAGTAAATGAAAATCGGGGTTAATCTGTATTAATCCCGATTTGTTTATATAATTATATGAAAATATCTAAATATGCTGATATTAAAATATGTGCATATAAAAAATTTAGCATATATAATTTTATTTTTTACTTGTTTAGAATATATTTTTTGGTGCAAATTTTAATAAGCCTAATCTTGTTTTTGCATCTTGTTCTAATGATAAACTTATTGATAGTGCATCTTGATAATTTTCGGCATAAATTGCGCCATGAAGAGTAGCAAGATTAGTCATAAAATCTTTTATTTCGTTATGCGGACAAGTGAGTTCAAGTATATTTCGTCTTTTACTCCACCAGTCTATACTATCTTTTGCAAGTGTTTTTGCTTTTTCATATTCTTTTACTTCTAAATGCTTTCTTATCTCAACGCAACGCAGGCTTATTTCGTTAAAAGAATTGTGGATATAAACTTCGTTTAGTATACCAAAAGTTAGAATAAGCACCACTACAACAATTGCTATAATAATTCTATTCATTTACTACCTCCTCAACACTAGTATTTATAGCGGGCTTTTTAATTGGTTGTAAAAATACATTTTGATTATTATCCACTGATGCCATTAACACATTCTTTTGTTTTAAATCATATTTTTGTAATAATTTATCAATAAAGTCATTGCGTATTCCTGATAATTGCAAGTTTTGCGATAATATTTTACCTTCGCAAATAAGCATATATGGTATGCTTTTTGGGTCTGTTTTTATTCCCATATCTGAAGGTGTAAGTGGTGCATTTTCTGCTTTTGGTACTACAGTTAAATCACCATTTGTTTCTACTATTGCAAATTGTACTTCGCTAGGCGAAAAATATCCACAACCACGAAGTGATTCCAACAAGTCATTTACAGTCATATCCAATTTGCTTATTGCATCATAATTTATTCCATTAGAATCTATAACTATTATGGGTTTACCATTTATTACACGTCTCATTTTTATTGAGTGTTTTATAACTTTTGTCAATATCAAATGAATAACAAATAGTGTAAATATTGGTATTAAACCATAAAATATTGGAACAGTAGTATCTGACATTGGTATACAAGCCAGTTCTGCAGCAACCAAAGTTACTGCAAATTCAAATGGTTGTAATTCTCCTAATTGTTTTTTGCCCATAAGCCTCATAGCAAAGAGCAAACATAAATAAATAATTATTGCACGGGTAAATACTATTAACATATTTTTAGTATCTGAAAGTTATTTTGTTTTATACTTTTTAATCTAAAAAATATTATTTGCAAACAAAAAAAGTGCTTATAAAAAGCACTTTTTTTTTATTTGTTGTCTTTGCTGGTTATTTTATTTTGTTTTTTGTAATGCAAAAATGTTGGAAGGGCAAAGGTAGCAAATAGTATTGATGCAATAGTTGTAGATATGCAAATTCTAGCAAAAATATTAAAGTTAGCATAACTTAATCCTATCATTTTTACTAAATATCCTACACCTACTGAAAGTAATAGGGTAATTCCACACACTATTAGATATTTTGTTGAAACTTCTGTACATTTTTTTAATTTAAATGTGTTTATGCAAAGTCCTATAGTATGATAAACCAAAAGTGCTGCTGGATATGCGTAAATACCAATTGGTTTTGCAAATATAACTAATGTAATAATTAATCCTACAGAAGATATTATGCTAGTCCAAAAAGTTGATTTTTCTTTGCCCAAAGTGTTAAGTAGAGAAACTGTCAATTGATTTATTACTAAAGGTATGATAATCATTGCAGTTACAACTAACATTTTTCCTGCTTTTTCGTCGGCATAAAACATAACGGAAATATCCTCACCACAACTTATAAATATTGTCATAAGAAGAGCAGATATTATTGCAGTAAACACCATAGAATATCCAATTTTGCCATTTGCGGCTCTTTTACCTTGCTTTGCCACTTGGCTTGATATTTCAGGAATCATTATAACAAGTAAAGAGCCTATTATAGTGTTTGGAGCAAGTGCAATAGGCAATACCATACTGCTCATTCTTCCATAATCTGCAGTTGCCATATCCATAGATAATCCGCTGTGAACTAACAAACTTGGCAAAAGTAGTGCAATAACAGAACTCATTAGTGAACCAATTATTCTAGTAGTTGTTATAGGTAGTGACGAAGTAGTTATTTCTTGTGCGTATTTTGGTTTTTTCATTTTTCCGCCAAACACAATAAACATTAAAACTATTACTATCATACAAAAAACATCACCCAAAACATTTGCAAGGGCAAAGGCATTATATGGTTCGTTGCTGTAAAATTTTGTAAGCCATATTATTAGTACACCAACAAGCAAAAATGCTTCATCAGCAAATTCTAGCAATGAATAAGTTGTGTACTTTTTTTTGCCCCAAAACCAAGAGCGAAAAGTTGCGTAAATGGCTGTTGATATTAAAGTAGGTGATAAAATTCTAAAAACCTCACGGCACTTAGGGTTGGAAAAAAGAAGATTTAGTGACGAAGGAAAAAGATTAAAAAACAAACATAGCAAAGTAGATATACCTGCAGTTATAAGCAATGTTGAGGTAAGTATGCTGTTAGAGTGGTCATAGTCGCCTAAAGCATCGTAGTGAGCAATTTTTCTTGACAAAGTAACTGGAAATCCGCTTGCTGCAAAACAAGCAAACATTACAAATACAGAACTTGCAATAGAATATATTCCTATGTTTAATGCTCCGAAAATTCTGGATAGATATATATGGAATATAAAAGATACCAGTCTTGTAATAATGCTTATTGAAGTTACTTTAAAAAAAGATTTTACAAAATTGTTAGCCATATTACTCCTTGTGTAATTAAATTATTTATCCATATATCATATTGCAAAAATTATCAAAATAGAATAGAAAGGAAGGAGGTAGTTGATATGCTTTATATTCACAGAGTAAAAAAGGATGAAAGTTTAAAGGATATTTGCGTCAAATACTCAGTTTTTTGTGAGGATTTGCTGCATCTTAATAATATTACAGAAGAAAATGTAAAAGAGGGATTATTGATGGTTATAGATATTCCTGAGGGTAAAAGATATGTAGTAAAACCTTTTGACACTATAGCAAAAATAGCAGATAAGTTTAAAACAACGGAAGAAAAATTGATGCAGTTTAATAATATATCTCAAGTATTTTTAGGACAAATAATTTATATTCCGGATTAATTTTTTTTGTTTAGTTAAATTGTTTGAAATTAAAATTTTTAGGTAATTCCAATTTATGATAGTAACATTAAAAAAAATAGCATATTGCATTTGGCTTGGTCATAAAATTTAGCATGGAGGTAAGAAATGGACAAGAAGTTAAAGTTTGGGAAAGATGATTTTATAGATATAGTAAAAAGTAGTTTAATAGCAGTAGTAAGTTCCTTAGTATTGATTTTGGTTTTTGCAATAATTATAAAATTTACTGGAATTGATGACAAAATTATTTTGTTATTAATATGGTTATAAAAAGTTTGAGTGTTGTAATTGGTGTTTTATTTGGCATAAAAAATGCAAGACTTGGTGCGGTAAAAGGAATTGCAAGCGGTTTGTTATTTGTGATAGTATCATATATTTTATTTGCAATTATAAATCTTAGTGCAAAAATTGATTTAATGATGATAATAGATAGTTTAATCATATTGGTAGAAAGTTTAATTGCTGGAATTATTGCAGTAAATATTAAAGATAAAAAGGCGGATAGAAGGTGAAATCATCTTTAAAAAGATTATTAAGAGAAAAAATGTGTGTTGCTCTTGAAAAATATAATAATATATCCGAAATAAGAATAAGGTGTGATAAAAATCTTGTCGTATACACGTTTGGTGGAAGATTTGTGGCAGATTATATCGCTCGCAAAGAGGATATTGAGTACATATTAAAAATTGCAACTTCGCGTTCCTTATATGCGGTTGAAGAGAGTGTAAAACATGGATATATTAGTTGTGAGGGCGGTATAAGAGTTGGTCTTGTTGGTGAGGCAGTGCTGGATAATGGCAAACTGAGAGTAATAAAAAACATTAATGGCTTGGTTATAAGAATTGCTCATTCTGTACAAACACTGCCAGCAGAGGTTTTGCCTATAATAGATAATTTTGATAATACCTTAATAATCTCACCACCTTTTTTAGGCAAAACAACTATGCTGAGAGAGATAACTCGTAGATTATCCGATAAAGGTAATGATATTTTAGTAATTGATGAGCGAAACGAACTTTCTGCCACAGTTGATGGAAAGCAAAACCTTGATTTAGGCTCAAATACAGATGTTATGGTGGGTGTGCCAAAAATCAATTGTTATGAGGGGGCAGTAAGAACAATGTCGCCTGACATAATTGTGACAGATGAGATATTTGGCGAAAAGGAAGTTGAGTGCTTGATAGATAGTGTAAGAAGTGGAGTAAAAATTATGGCAACAGCACATGGTAAAGATATAGATAAATTCCTTTTAAATAAAAGTTATGCTCCGCTAAAAGATGTTATGGTTAATTATTTGTTACTTGGGGATACAGTTGGGGCAGTCAAGGAGGTTAGGTGTAATTGTTCGGGTTAGTTTGTGGGGCAATTATTTGTATTGCAATATCCTTTTTTGGATTAATCATTAAAAAGAAGTATAAAACAAATTATGATTTTATGGTTAATTATAGTGATTTTATAGGTACAGTAAAAACTGAAATATCCAATAACAAGACACCTATTTTTACGATTATTGATAACTATATTGTAAACAACACTAATATTTTTACTAAGATTTTAAAAGTAATAAATAGTAATTTAAAAAAAGATATTGTAGACAACGAAAATTATCCCAAAGAATGTGCTTTGGTAGATAAAAAACGAATACAAATACTTATATCTGATATAGTTAGCATTGGCAAATACGATAGCATTACTGAAGTAAACAAGTTAAAAAGTATAGAGGAAAGAGTAAAAAAGGAAACTGAAAAAACAGAGACTAAATATAAAAAAGATGGAGTTATGGCGTTTAAATTATCTGTGCTTATAGGTATTGCTATTATGATAATTTTGTGCTAGTAGGAATATGGGTATTGACATAGTTTTTAAAATTGCAGGAGTAGGGCTAATAACTTGGATAATCAATAGTGTGCTTAAAAAAGCGGACAAAGATGAAATAGCATCTTTTGTTACAATAGCAGGGCTTATTATTGTGCTTTCAATAATTTTGGATATGATAGGTGGTTTGTATAGTAGTATAAAATCACTTTTACAGTTGTATTGATGGATATTTTTAAGATTATAGCAATAGGACTTATTGGAGCAATAATTGTTGTTATGCTAAAGGCAATAAAGTCCGATTTAAGTATTATGGCAACACTAGCCACCGGGATAATAATTGTAATTATTACACTTACATATATAAGTGACGTGATAGTTGCTTTTAATCAAATAGTGGACAAGACTGGTCTTAATAGTAAACTTTTTTCCGCTTTGCTAAAAATTGTAGGCATAGGATATTTAACAGAATATTCAAGCGGTATGTGTGAAGATATGGGCAGTCCAAGCCTTGGTAAAAAAATACAATTTAGTGGTAAAATAGCAATATTTTTAATGGCAATTCCGGTGGTTACTGCGCTTATAAATACCGTTACAAATTTGCTTAAATGAGGTAAATATGCGCCAAAAATCGGTATTAAATCGCAATTTTTTAATTTTCTTTTTAATAATTCTTATAACAATTTTGCTTGTTTTAATAATTCCGGCATTTTGCAAAAATGCACATGCTACAACAAAAGCGGAAGAAGAAATACAGGAAGAACTTGAAAAGAATGTAGAGGATAATTTAAACGATATAGATTTTTCAAAACTAGTTGATTTTGAAAATGGTTTGGGGATAAATGTATACGAAGGCGGAATTACAAAACTAATAAAAGATATTGTGTCAGGTGAGTATTCTGGCGGGTTTGCAGATACTTTTAACATGATTATAAATATGTTAGGTGTGTCCGTTAAAGGCTTTATACCTTTGCTTGTAACACTTATTGCAGTTAGTATTATTTTTAGTATTGTAAATGGGTTAACATCAGGGTTTATGTCAAAGTCTACACTAGAGATTATTCACTTTGTTTGTTATTCTGCAATTATAGTGTTGCTTATGACTGAAGTAACATTTTTGATTACTGATAGTGTAAAAGCAATAAAAAATATGGCACAATTTATGGAAATAATCTTTCCAATTATGCTAACACTGGTAACGGCACTGGGTGGCATTGCAACAACTGCAACATATAGTCCTATGATGACAATTCTTACCGTTGGTGTTACTAAAATTATAAATAATGTAGTACTGCCTTGCTTTATTGCTACAATGGCACTATCTATTGTGGGATTTATATCCAAAGAGATAAAACTAAATAAATTGATAAAATTTTTCAAGTCTGCTGGCGAAGTTATTATTGGTGTAGTTTTTGGTTTGTTTACAACTTTTATAACAACAAACGGAATAAGTGGTGCAATTGCAGATAATTTATCCATAAAGTCTGCAAAATTTGCAATATCAAGTTATGTGCCAATATTGGGTGGGTATTTAAGTGATGGTTTAGATTTGGCAGTTGCAAGTGTGATGCTAGTTAAAAACGCAGTTGGTGTAGGTGGTGTAATTTTAATGTTGTCTATAGTTTTGTCGCCAGTTATAAAAATATTGATTTTTTCGTTAGGGTTAAAATTGGTAGCGGGAATTATTGAGCCTATTGGAAACAAGCGAATGAGTGAAATTGTTTATGTAATAAGCAAAAATTTATCTCTTTTAGTAGTTGCAATGCTTGGTATGGCTTTTATGTTTTTTATAATGATGATATTGATTTTGCTTACTTGTAATGCAGGTATATAAATGTATACTTATTAATTTAGGAGGTGTTATGAATGCGTGGTTACTTTCAATAGTCGGGGTAGTATCTTTAGGTGTGTTGCTTGAAATATTACTTGCAGATGGGCAAACAGCAAAATATATAAAAGGTGTTTTTGCCTTGGCAGTAGTACTTGTACTAGTTGCACCAATCCCTAAATTTTTAAACAAAAACTTTGATGTAGACGAATTTTTTGGCAAAGAAATTGTAACTCAAACTTCTTTTTTGGAAAGCATAAATGACAGAAAAAATACTGAAAGAGAAAGCAAAGTATTAACTCAACTAAAAAAAGATGGGATAAATGCTGAAAGAGTTAGGATTTTTTATCTGCGAAACGAATATGAAAATATTGATATAGTAAAAGTATACATAAAAAGTGAGTCAGATGAAAATAAAATATATAAGACTGTATCAGATAAGTTAGGGTGCGATAAAACAAAAATAAAAATTTATTTAGCGAGTTAAAATAATATAAAAATAAAAAAGGTGGTTATATGGAAAATAATAATATTGTAGATAATCGTGGAGAAAAACCTGATAAAATAAGTGGTTTAATAAAAAATAAAAAATTTCAAATTATTTTTGCAGTAGTTGTTCTATTTGTTATTGTTGTTGCATATTTTAGTTATGTAAATGTGAAAGATAAGGACAAGCAAGTAACATTGAGTGATGGTAAAGAGTTAACCACACAGATTCAGGAAGTTTTAGGAAAAATAAAGGGGGTAGGTGATGTAAAAGTTTTGATAGTGTATGATGGCGGAGAGCAATTGGAAATTGCCTCAAAAGTAGATAAACGTACAGACAGAGTTGAAGATGATGGAAGAGTTACAGAAATAATTGAAGAAACAATTACACCTATTCTTACAAATGGCAACGAGCCTTTGGTTATTGGTACAAAAAGAGCAAAAATTGATGGGGTAGTAGTTGTTGCAAAAGGCGGGGATGACCCTAAGGTTAAAGTAGCAATTATGCAAGCACTTGCAACCTTATTAAAAATTGAATATAATTGCATAAATGTATTTGATATGGAATAAAATATATTAGAAATCGGAGGTCGTTATGAAAATGATTAAATTAACAGAAAACAAAAAGAAAATTTTGGTACTTAGTTGTATGGTAGTATTGCTAATTGTAGCAGGAACTTTGAGCATAGTTTTAAACTTGAATGCTGGTAAAAATAATGATAGCAGTCTTGATGGCACTCAAAGCACATTCTTTTCTGAACTTCAAAGTGATAGAGAATTAAGAAAAAATGAACAAATCGCTCTTTTAGATGCAATTATCAATAATGATAACTCAACTAAAGAGGCAATTGCAAATGCAGAGGCAGAAAAACTTGCAATTGTTTCAAATATTAAAACTGAAATGGCTTTAGAGGCTATGATTAAATCTAAAGGTTTTGAAAATGTTGCAGTTATGATAGGTAATGAAAAAATCAATGTTTTTGTTGATAAGGCAGAATTGTTAGATGAAGAAAATGCTGCTATCTGTTCAATTATTATGGAACAAACTAAGTTTACAATTGCAGATATAATCATTAATCCAACTTTGTCAGCAAAATAAGTTAAACAGCGGTACTTTCAAATAGTATCGCTTTTTTATAATATATTTTTGAGAATAAATTTACATTATGTAGCAAAAGTGTCAGAAAAAGTATACTTTTTCTGACACTTTTTTAAAATTCAAATTTAATAAATATCTGTTATAAAATAATCAGTTTAAACTTTATTTACTAAATATATTATACAATATTAAATTAAAAATGTCAATATCAAATAGTCAGAAAAAGTATACTTTTACTGACAAACCAATTTACTATTGCAATTTAGTATAAAATATATTATAATAAAAATACAGGTAGCGTATTGTTACTTGTGGGGGATAGATGATTAAATTAAATGGAATTTATAAGGTATACGAAAATGGAACAATAGCGGTAAGAAATGTATCACTAGAGTTCCAGCCAGTAG
>OFGX01002087.1_pt1 | contig 10903 bp, 17 predicted proteins | sample 1521831 | NCBI WGS metagenome assembly OFGX01 (sample SAMEA3504080, study PRJEB24116) | mouse gut metagenome | biome: mouse gut; feature: mouse-associated habitat; material: faeces | place: Denmark | collected 2011
AAGCAATCAGTGATGTGCTTAATATCCCGGAAACTGCCTGCTCGTTAAATGGTAATTAGATTATAGCAAGAAAGGCTGGTGACGAACATGGGAAAAGACTCCGCGAAAGGCAATGATAATGTGTACTTTCGGGCGAGGAAAGAGGCTGCAATATACAATGAGAGGCTATTCAGTAGGGAAGGAGCCGCAGAGCTGCTTGGAATTTCCGTTTCCACCCTGGCTGATTACGAGTTGGGGAATACGAAGGTAGTTCCAGTAGATAAAGTGGTCTTGATGGCTGATCTGTATAACTGTCCGGAATTGAAGTATGGATACTGCAAGCATGAATGCCCGATTGGGAAGCAGATGCCGCTCGCAACTGAGGCGAAAGGCATTGAAGGAATTGCATTGCGGATGATACAGAAGTTCGATCCCGAAGGACTGAGCGAAATGAAGAACAGCCTGGTGGATATTGCCGCCGATGGAATTATCAGCGATGACGAGAAGCCGAAGCTGGAAGCTATTCTCCGTAAGCTGGATGATATGGCAGTTGTCATCAATGAGATGAAGCTCGTTGGCGAGAAAGCATTAAAAGGATAGGTGTTATCAATGGATGCTGCCAAAATGAAAGAAATTCTGAAAACCGAATATGGAATATGCGATGAAGCAGAGTTCAATGCGGCAGTGTCTAAGTCAGCCGGTATCAACCTGGGGATATTCACCATGCCGCTAACCGAAAGGAGTGTCAGATGTGAACAGACGAACAAAAAAGTGGCTACGGCGTAATGCCAAGATACTCGCCGTATGTGGAGGAGTAGTATACCTCACAGCCGGCGTTGCTAAGTTGGCAGCGGAGCCGCAGGAGTCGGAGGTTCCTAGAATGGTGTTTGCACAGATACCGGAAGAAACCGTTGTACCGACAGAAACACCGGAAGTTCCGGAAGAAACAGCAGAGCCGGTAGAAGCCGGATACCATACGATTGTGATGTCGAGAGATTGGGATGCCGATGACTCATACCGCCTTGCTAAATTGGCTATGGCTGAAGCGGAAGGCGAAGATACTGAAGGAAAAGCACTTGTGGTTATGGTAGTTCTGAACCGGGTGTGGAGCGATGATTTCCCCGGAACGATTGAGGAAGTCATCATGGAAGAACATGGCGGAGTCCACCAGTTCAGTGTCACGCAGAAAGAAGGAAGATGGTGGAAAGTAGAGCCGGATGCCGATTGCTATGAAGCAGTCGAGATGGTGATGACCGGATGGGATGAAAGCCAGGGAGCGTTGTACTTTGAAAGCAGGAGCGACTCTGTATGGCATCAAAAGAACCTGGACTTCCTATTTCAGCATGGCAGCCACTTTTTCTACAAGGATAAGGAGGAGTAGGCAATGAAAAAGATGGAGAAGTACATCGTCCGGAATTGGATATGGCTTGTGACTGGATTGATCCTCACTCGGAAGGCTGTTGAGTTTGCCTATGCTGAGAGAGGATGTGTAGCTTTTGGAGGAGAATGGCTTGTATTGCCGGTAATGATGATGCTGGTCCACATAGTAAGAGATGTGAGAAGCAGCCTTTTCGCAACATTTGGGGAGGAGGTCGATGCTGGTGACAGAAGAACTTCAAGGCATCATCGCAGAATGGCGAAATAAGGACGTTCCCATATCAGACGAGGAGGCAGAGTACATCTTGTGGTATTGCAACCGGAAGATGGATGTTTGCAAGACAGAGAACCGGAAGGAGTATCTGCCGCTTTTGTATGCGGATGAAGTCAAGAATTATCTTTTCCGGAGGGCAGTTAATGCAACAACGATGCTCCGGAAGCTGGAGAAAGAATTGAAGGAGGAAGGCAAATGTGCAGTATGTGTCTGAGTTCACCTTGCCATCCGAGATGTCCGAACGCTCTGGAACCGGTGGCGATTTTTATGTGTTGCAAATGCGGAGAAGGAGTTTTCGAGGGTGATAAGTACCTCGATACTTCAGAAGGGCAGATTTGCGAGGACTGCCTGGATGATATGACAGCCGATGAATGGCTGGAATTGTTTGGAGAAAGCCTCGCAATAGCAGAAAAGGAGGAAATGTAGATGGCTGAGAATAAGCAGGCACCGGCGGCGCCGCAGCCTAAGAAGGTTCCGGTCGTGAACCAAGTCAAGAGCATCCTGGGAGAGGAGAATGTCAAGAAAAGGTTCCAGGAGGTGTTGGGGAAGAAAGCCCCTCAGTTTATGGCATCAATCGTCAATGTAGTAAGTGCCACACCTGCATTGAAGAAGTGTGAGCCGAACTCTATTATTGCGGCGGCGTTTGTTGCTTCATCATTTGATCTGCCGATTGACAGTAACCTGGGATTTGCTGCGCTGGTTCCGTATGATAAGAGCTTCAGAAACCCGGCTACTGGAGAATGGGATAAAGTGAAACTGGCACAGTTTCAAATGATGTATAAAGGTTTTATCCAGCTGGCAATCAGAACTGGCGAATACGAGAAGATGAACTGTTCTGCGGTGTACCAAGACGAAATCGTAGATTACAACCCTATCACCGGGGAGTGCCAGTTTGTTACAGAGTTTAGCGCCTGCGAGCAAAGGAACAATGGAGAAACGGATAAGATTGTCGGATATTACGCATGGTTCCGGCTGAAGTCCGGCTTCACTAAGGAACTGTATATGAGCAAGAATGAGGTTCTCAATCATGCGAAGAAATACAGCCAGTCATACAGATATGATCTGAATGACAATAAGAATAGCAGCAAGTGGTCTACTGATTTCGATGCGATGGCATTAAAAACAGTGATTAAGCTGCTGTTAAGCAAGTGGGGCATCCTCTCCATAGAGATGCAGAAAGCAATCCAGGACGATCAGAAGACGTTCGATGAAGACGGAAACGAGAGTTATGGAGATAATGAACCGGATTTGGATGACGAGCCGGACCCGTTCGTAACGCCTGCACTGGAGGATAACCAGGGAGCGGCGGAAACACCGGCAGATGAAGTAGAGGAAATAGATATTACCCAGTAAAGGAGGAATATGACACATGGAGTTGTCGGCAGAGAATTATTATAGCCAGGAAGCGAACCTGGAGTATATGTCTGTCAGCCAGTTCAAGGACTTCGCCGGAACGTATGGGAAGATGCAGTGCGAGTTCTATGGAATGGAAAAGCTGGCTGGAAGATGGGAAGATGAAGAAACCACCGCATTGCTGGTCGGAAGTTATGTGGATGCTCACTTTGAAGGAAGCCTGGAGAAGTTTAAGAAGGAGCATCCTGCATTATTCAAGAAGGATGGCGGTCTGAAAGCTGATTACGTCAAGGCAGATGAAATCATTGCCCGGATAGAGCGAGATGAATATTTCATGCGGTGTATGTCCGGGCAGAAGCAGGTCATTATGACCGGCGAAATGTTTGGAACCAAGTGGAAGATAAAGATGGACTCATACCTTCCTGGATCAGCAATAGTCGATTTGAAGGTGATGGCATCCATTACAGACTTGAAGTGGGTGAGAGACCTCGGATACCTGGATTTTGTGAGGTATTGGGGATATGACGTACAAGGGGCAGTGTATCAGAAGATTGTTGAACTGAACACTGGAAAGAAACTGCCATTCTTCATAGCAGCCGCCACCAAAGAGAAAGAGCCGGATATTCGAGTGATTAAGATTGAGCAGAACTATCTCGATGAAGCACTCATTCTGGTGGAGCATAATATCCAGCGCATCCTCAGAGTGAAGAACGGAGAAGAAGCGCCGGATAAATGCGAGCTTTGCGATTGTTGCAGACACAGCCGGGTACTGAAAGGCTATATCTCCATCAATGATCTGACTGCAAACATCTGATGTACGCAATTTAGGATGGAATGGTGGTGATAAGATGGCGTGGATAAGCGTACATGAGCAGGTTATTGGAGGGAAGCTGAGAAATCTGGCAAAGGAAATCGGCTGTTCGCAGAATGAGGCGTTGGGTATTTTGATACGGCTATGGCTGTGGGCGATTAACAATGCCGGGAAGGATGGCTGCATTGTCGGGGCAGACAAAGATGATGTGGCAGAAATCCTTAATATCGGCATCGACAGAAGATACAGTGCTGATGACGTTGTTGATGCCTTAATCGCTACAAATTGGATTGATATGGAGAACGGCTTGTATATCCATGATTGGGAAGAATGGCAGGAGCAATGGTACAAGGCAATCGAGGTCAGAGAAAGGGATGCGGCCAGGAAAAGGGAAGAAAGGAAGCGGAAGCGGATGACTAAGCAGATGGCAGAGCAAAGTGTTCCACCAGCAGAACCGCCGCCAGCGGAAGATATGGAGCATGATTTACCGACTCCGCACCTTAATATTCCACTTGAAGAAGCACCAAAACAGAAACCAGCAGAATACTCAAAAGACTTTGAAGCATTTTGGGAAGTATACCCAAGAAAAGTCGGGAAGGGAGAGGCTTATAAGAAATATAAGGCAAGGTTGAATGACGGATGGAGTGAAGCAGAACTGTTAGAAGCTGCAAAGAATTATGCCGGAAGAGTTGCCAGGGAAAGGGCAGAGCAGAAGTATATTAAACACGCAAAGACTTTCTTGTCAGAGAACACGCCGTTTACTGATTTTCTGCCAAATGAAAAGGATACAGAAAAGATATTGTCAGAGGATTGCGACAATCCGTATGCGGAATGGGGGCAGTGAAAAGGGCGGCATATCTTAGCCGCCCCCATTACACCGGATGTTAAGCACCGCCGAAAAGACAGTATCAAGAGTATATCACAGTACGCATAAAAACGCAATACAGCCACAAGGGGGCATTTTGTGGGGGCAGGGCGAACATTTACCCATTAAGTGGCAAAAACGGCAAATAAGCGGAAAGGAGCGCAGACAATGGATAAAAATTTTGAGGAGCTTTTCACAAAAGTTTCTGAATTGCAGAAACTCCAGGAGGAAAGGGAGAAGCTGAAGGGGGAACGCCTGGAACTGGAAAACCGGGCGAGGACATTCTTTGATTCAGTGATTGAGAGATACCGGCAGGAGGAAAGCCGGATTGATGAACGCATGGAGGAAGCGGAAAGGGAGAACGAAGCAAACAAAGCGGCGGTTGTGGCACTTACCCGGCAGCAGCTGAAAGCGGAAACGGCGGGGGAAGCCTTCAAAGATGCGGAACGCCTGGGGCAGCTGAAAGCGGAGGTTGCAACCTATCCGCAGAAGGTGGAAGCCCTGGGGCAGCTGAAAAATGAGGTGTGCATATCTTCAGCGGATCAAGAAATCATTTCCGGATACCGGGCAGAAGGGGCGGACCTGGGGAACCGTATAAACAGAGTTTCCGGAGAAATGCAGCTTTTATTTGCGGATATTCAAAACCGGCTAATCTTGAATTGTTTAGCAACCTTTGAGTACATCCCCGGAAGGGCTGAGTTTCTGCCGGATCAGCTGAAAACATTGGAGAGCATGAGGAAGGAGAAAACAGAGGAATGAAAGGAAGCGTAAAGGCAAGGGCTGGCGTTGCTATCGGTAATATGCGGCTTGACGGTATAAGGATGCAGGACATAGGCAAGGGCAGACCAAAGGCAAAGGAGGCAAGGGAACGGCTGATAGACGGTGAAGCGATGGGGGGAGCGGTTGCGGATCAGCAAAAGCGGCTTGCGGATAAATACGGAACCGGCGGCAGCCTTACAGATGCACTTGTTAAGGAGCTAGGGGGCAGCAGGACGGCAGAGAACCAGGCGAACGCATACCAGGGCATAATTGACAATATAAAGGCAGGAGGCAGAACCGGGGAGCCGTCCGGGAGCCTTGCGGCTGCTGCCAGGGAAAAAATGATTAACCGCCAGGGCGGCAATGATGACACCGAAAACGGCGGACACCCGGACATAGGGAAGGACAGGGCGAACCGCCGGGCATATCCGAAGGGAGACGTCACAAGGAAGGACAGCGCAGAGGAAACCGCAGGGAGCCGTACAGAAGCAAGGGAAAACGCCAAAGCCTGGGCGAATGCCGGGAGCCGCTGACATGAAGCGCATTATAGGCGGCAAGCGGTACGCCCTGGAAAAGCGAAATTTGCTATGCGTGGCTACGCTATGCAATCCGGATGCACTCATAGACTTTAAATCAAAAACGCTTTTTCTTTACTTCCCCCAGGGGAAAGCCTTTGTTGTTGATGTGATCCACGACTTGACCGGGCAGCATGAGCCGCCCCGGATCATAACCAGGGATGAAGCTATGGAGATCATGGACAAGTACCCAGAGGGGATAAAAGAAAGCGTATATGTGCGGTATTTTGGAAAGCCTGAGGATGTGTAAAGGCTGAGAGGATGCCACAGAACGCCAGGAGGGGCAAAACAAGCCTTAAAATGCAATAGGCGTTATTTTATCCGTTTGATGGCAAATAGGCGGCGCATGGGGCAGTATCGAAGCAGTAGGGGCATATAAAAGCCAAAAGTGGAAGAACGAAGCAAAGGCGAACCAAAGGGAAATTTTAGGAAGCCCCATAAAAGCCGGGGCAATGTAACACAACATACCCCGGCGCATCAGCGGCAGCAGCAACGAAATTGTGTTACATGATGGGAGGTTTAGAAAGTGGCAAATAAATCAAATATCCGTTCTTTCCGGTACAGTGATGAAATAGCTTGCATCCTGAACCAGCAGCCGGGGGATAGCCTCAATGCAAAATTTGAATACCTTGTGGAAAGCTGCTATTGCGAAATAGAACGGAAGCAGGAAGAACTTGCAAGGATTGAAAGGCAGATAGAACAGCGGCGGCAGGTACTCCAGACAATAGCAAGACTTATATCAAGTGGATGGATTCAGACAGTGGGCAAACTTATGATGCTCTGGATGGTTATGAAAATGATTTAAAGGGTTGTATAAGGGATTTTGAGGACTTGAGTATATAAAGTATAGATTTTGTGAATTTAATTCACAACTGTGAATCCTGTCAAGGGGTGGGCTGCAAGCCCATACATTTTACCCCTTTACAGGAGCAGCAAAGAAAAATACTGATGTACTGGGGGTTTGCCAGTATTAGGGCAAATCCCCTTGATTATAATGTGTGTTTGGATTTTGCCAATTGATGAAAAAGTAGCCAATTTTTATATTTAACAAGTTTCAAATTCTGAAAGAATTTTAATGGCAAGCGGTAGCGCGCAGAAAGGCTCAACTGTGTAAATTTCTCTGAAAAAAGTTTTTTTTGTGTAAACTGTGTAAACTGTGCCTTTTAACAATCTACTTTTTTTAAAAAGCTTTAATTTATGGGCTTTTCAAGGCTATACGCACACCACCAAGGGCTTGTGGTGGTGTGCTGTGCTAAACTGTGTAAACTGTGCCTTTTTACACACTTTTCACACTTTTTTTTTTCAGACCCCCTGTGTAAACTGTGCCTTTTTACACACTTTTGCTATTGACTACTTTGGAAAAACTATGTATAATTTTCTTAAAGAATTAAAAAAAGGAAGGTGAAAAAGGTGAGAGCAAGAACATTTAATATCATGCAGTATGAGAAGCACCCTGACACTGGTGAACCACTGTTGAATGAAGATAAAATCAAACTGGCTTTAGAGGGACACAAGAGCCTTAAGCAATGGGCTTATATCTGTCATGACAGTGATGTGTATTCTGCTGCTGATGAACTGAATGATAGTAATCATAAACAGGGGATGAAAAAGCCTAGGCATTGGCATATTGTGATTTCAGCCCCAAATGCTGTGGAAACTTCTGTAATTGCCAAATGGTTTGGCATTTCAGAAAATTTTGTGGATTGTCCAAAAGGTGCAGGAGCCTTTTTAGATTGCATAAACTATCTGACACATGAGGATGACAACCAACAAGCAATGGGAAAGGTGTTATATTCTGATGATTGTGTCAAGTCTAATTTTAATTGGAGGGAGAAACTTGACAATAGGGCTATTAACAAAGCTAAGTATGGAAGGGATTTATCTGACAAAGACCAAATGAGACAGGATGTATTGGTGTATGGAAAGACATTAAAGGAATGCTTTGAAAGTAACTCATTATTATATGCTAATGATTTGGATACTTTGAAAAAGTTAAGAGGACAGTACCTTGCTAATCTGCAACCACCAACAACAAGAATTAATTTTTATGTTTGTGGGAATGGTGGGGAAGGCAAGGGGGTGACCTGCAGAGCTTTAGCAAGGGCTCTATTTCCCAACTATAAAGATGATTGTGATAGGTTTTTTGAAACAGGTGCAAAGGGTTCTGCTTTTGATGGCTATGATGGACAGCCTGTTATTATATGGAATGATAGAAGGGCAATTGATTTGCTGGAAGAATTGCATGGTAGGGGGAATGTTTTCAATGTTTTTGACACCCACCCCACCAAACAAAAGCAGAATGTGAAGTATTCTTCTATTGGATTAGTCAATTCAGTGAATATTGTCAATTCTGTGCAGCCATTTGAAGAATTTCTCAATGGGCTTGCTGGTGAATATGCTGATAAGAATGGAAATCTTATTAAGAGTGAAATGTCACAGAGGAGTCAATCATACAGAAGATTTCCATTGATTATTGCTTTACACAAAAATGATTTAGATGTTTTAATAAATAGGGGATTCATGGGAGAAGGAAGCTATGAGGAATATATGATGTATAGTTCTATCATTGGTAATTTTGGAAGGGTAAGGGCTTTGTGTGGGGACAATAATGAAAAGGCTTTGGAAGTTGAGGGCAGATTGACTGAACCAATTGTTGAGGGATATAACATGGTAGTTGAGAACATTAATTCTGGAATGAATAATGGTGATTTGTCTGAACTTGATGAATATGGTAAAAGGTTCACTAAGCTGAATTTGGAAAAGAGTTAGAATACATATTTGTTTTAATTCAATAAAGAACAGGAGTGATGTATTATGAGTAATTATGTAACAGGTAGATTGGGATATAACACTGATAATCAGAGGTATGGTTTGTTAGTAACAGATTTGTGGGAACATATAGGATTTCACTGTGGAGAGAGTTTGGAAGTGCAGCTTCCTGATTCTGATAAGTGGATTCCCACAAGGATGGAAATGAACAATCAGTTGCAATGGTATTTGGTAGGGACTCCATATGTAGGAGATTTAGAGTATGTAAAGGTTAGACTGGAAAGAGCATAATTGCCATGACAATTAACAGAGGGCTTGTCCCTCTGTTTTTTGTTTGCCTGCAAACAAATCAGCCCCCTGCAAGGGCCCGATCACTCTGCTTGCAGAGTGTAGCGGGTTACAATCTGTAGAAGATTGTTTACTGGAAAAATCTCATTTTCTGGATGAAAGGGGGAATGTATATGCATTTAGACAAATGTGCAAATGGTGGTGAGGTTGCCAGATGCAGGCACAACTCAAGGAGTATGAGGAACTCTAAGAACAGCAATATAAATTTTGCACTGTCAAAATATAACAGGAATTTAACTGCTGATAATGGCAGGACAGACATTCAGAGATTTAGGGATAGGCTGGGGCAGCTTTCATACAGGAAGCAACATAATAATGTCAGGATGGAGGAGGTTGTCATCACTGCTCCTAAAAATTTACCTGCCAATGAGGTTGGGAAGTTTTTTAAAGTGGCACATTCAGCATTGCAGTCATTGACAGGGGGTGCAGCCAATGAAGTTTCAGCATGGGTTCATGTAGATGAAACGACTCCACACATGCACTATTTATTTGTGCCTGGTATTGAGGTGGATGGAGTTCTGAAGCTGTCAGCAAGTAAGTTGATGGATAGGGCTAAACTTAGGATTCTCCATCCAGAAATGCAAAAGGCTATAGATTCAGCATTTGGGCATCACAAGTATTTGGTGGTTGCAGACGATCCGGCAGACAGGCAACAAACCTCTGATACTTTGCAGGCCTACAAATCCAAGATGAAGAAGCTGGATGAGCTGGGTAGTCAGCTCCTTGCAAAAACAGAAGATTTACAAACTGTCATGTGTTCTGTCGAACAGACAAAGAGGAAGTTAGGAACTCTCAATCAGGAAACACAAGATATATCTGATATGTTGTCCAGGGCTGCAGAACTGTGCAGTTCTGTCAAAGATTACTTTTCTTATGATGAGTGGTGGCAGGGGCAAGCAGAGTTATTTGGGTTTAATTATCCCGACGATGAAGAGCCTAGATAAATAAAATTGCGTAAATATAGGCTTTCCGGCACTTTTTGGAGTGTTGGAAAGCCTTTTTTAACCCATTTTTAACCCATTTCAAGAAAAAAGAATATCTGACAGTAGGGAACTGCTGCCGGATATTCTTTTTTTGCGGAATTTTCTCCACATTGCACAAAAACACTTCGAAAATTATCAGAATGTAAAACACAAATGTAAATTACAAAAGTGGAAAATCACAGTAAATCAGTAATTCTACATAGTAGAATTTTCACAAAATCACTTCACATTTGTGAATATGACAGAAAAATCATGTCATGTTATAACGTATTTCAACAAGTGCTTGTGACAAAAACAGACAAACAAAAAAGGGAGGTAAAACCATGAGAACAACAAGGGCAAAAGGAAAAGTAGAAAATCAAATGCTTGTTGATACTAATGGATTGCAAGAAATGTTATCAGCTGGCAGACCGGCGGCGGTAAAGATCGGAACTGAAGCCGGGGCAAGGGTACAGAGCGGGCGGCGTGTCTTTTGGAACGTGCGGAAGGTACATCAGTACATTGACACGATCAGCGAATAGGAGGAAGAAACAAAAATGAAAAGAAAAGGCTTTATATTGTATGCTGATTACTTGGAGCCAATATTGAGGCTTGAAGATGCAGAAGCCGGGAAACTGTTTAAAGCTATTCTGCAATACGGAAATGACGGAATAAAAGCGGATTTTCCCGGAGCCTTGGGCATGGCTTACGCATTTATAACAAGTCAGATATCGGCGAACCGGTAAACAGAAAGGTAGGTGATCGGATGCATGGCAAATAGACGAATGTTCAGCCTGGACGTTGTAGACACTGATAAATTTCTCGACCTTC
>OFGX01002092.1_pt1 | contig 10883 bp, 11 predicted proteins | sample 1521831 | NCBI WGS metagenome assembly OFGX01 (sample SAMEA3504080, study PRJEB24116) | mouse gut metagenome | biome: mouse gut; feature: mouse-associated habitat; material: faeces | place: Denmark | collected 2011
CATAGGACAATCACATTTGTTGTGGCAGCAGGGGTTATTCCGCCTTTTGCTGCCGCCCTTTCCGCTTTCTACCGGCTGGCAGTCAGCTCTGGCACATAAGTATCAAAGCACACCGAATCTACCACGCTTCTCAATTCATGGTTATAAATCACCAGATTCAGCCCTCGCTGCTTTTTCGCTTTCTCCCCTCCATTAATCTGTATAGAGCAGTCATTTCCGCACTCTGCCCCTGCACTGACAATCCTGTACAGAACCCTTCCGCCGCGAAAAGATCCCATTCGCTCTAGCTTTTCCCCTGCCATCCTTTCTTCCTTCACCTGTCCTCCCTCTAAAACGGCATAATAGCTCTTTCGGTATGCATCGCTCCAATCTGCCTGCAATCCCAGATTCCGAAGCTGTTCCTGCAATCCTTCATCCAGACAAGTCATTGCCTCATCCTTTACCGCAATAAAAACCGTATACCGCGGATCTGAAAGCATGGTCAGATAATTTCTCAAATCCTTCTCATTCCGAAGCTGAAAATCCGTCCAGATTCCCTGGCCAAACTCTCTGGTTGCCTCCCACTGCCAGTCTTCCTTTGGCGTTACCCCACATTTTTCCAACAGTTCTTTTCCCAGATAATCCGTCATCTTTCTGGCTCCGGAAGAATTGGCATGGGCGTTTTTTTCTCCCTTTTCACTGCTGTCATTCATATCCTTTTCATAGTCAAATCCTATTTCCTCAAACAGCTCCTTTACATTAAAATCATAAAATTTCAGCCCGTTTTCTTTTGCATAATCTGCAATGGCATAATGCCTGTCCAGAGTTTCTGCCAGAGTAGGAGTCTTTACCAGAATCAGCTCCACCCCGTTCTCCCGGCACAATTCTGCCATTTTATCAAGATACTCCTCTGCCTCTTTCTGAAAAGAAGCCTTTTCCCTCCCCTCTCCGGATTCCTGTACCTGCAGCGGTTCATATTCCTCGTACCCACACATGTCCCGGTACAGCCAAAACCCTTTCAGCTCCGGCACATCCCCAAACTCTCCCCAGGTAAAATCTGTCTCATTGAGACCTGTCCAACGGGTATGAAAGCGAATGTTGGGAAATAAATAACTCTCCCCCAAAAGTTCTTCATTATAACCGCAGACCGTCTTGACGGCCTCCCGTTTCACAGGCCCCCACCGCATATCATCAAAAGCCAGCCGGGTACCTCCCTCGTCCTTTTTGCAGTCCTGAAAAAGCTCGTAGCAGTCCAGCACCGCAGCCTTCAAAGACTGGTACTGCAGTGCCTCCTTCAGCCAATAATAAGAAGCCCACAAGCTCTGTCGATTGCTTCCTAAATTATAGCTCCTTATGCCAAAACCATTATACAGATCCTGCGGATTAAATCCTGATGCCGCCTGGCTGCTTCCCAAAAACACAATATCCACTGTATCTCGTTCCATGCGGTAAAATCCCCGGTAGGTCTCTGTCAGCGGATTGGTGCTGCTGTATCGGTATTTGGGGGTAAGTGTCCGGTTCACACCATAAACCACGATTGCCAACAGGCTCAAAAACACGATTGACTTCAGAAAAAATATTGTATTCTCTTTTAATTTCCTTCTTTTTTCTTTATTTTCCACTGTCAAAAACCTCCATAAATAAAATCCGCAGCATTAAAACCAAAGCCATAGCTTCCAAATATCATAATCCCTGCCACTGCCAGCAGATAAAGCCCCCATCTGAAAATCAGCGGCTGTCTTAAAATTTCTGTCCTCACATCCACTCTTTCTTCCATCCCGTCGATCTTCCAAAGAACTGCCGCAGAAACCAGCAGAATTCCCCATTCCTTCCAGGAAAGCCCAAGACGCAGCAGGGAATCATCAAAAAAGATCCATGGATTGTAGGTAGTAAACATCCCACACACCATAGCCAGACCCTTGCGCAGTCCTTCCGCACGGAAAATAATCCAGGCCAGCATAACCAAAAACCAGGTTCCCATGCGCCTCAGCCAGATTCTTATCTTGCTCCCCTCCTGTATAAATAAAAAATCATATATCCTGTTCTGCAGCCCCTCTGTCAGTTCTCCCCCAATCTGATACAATGCATGCATCCACCCCCAAAACAAATACTTGTAGCCAGTCCCATGCCACAAGCCGCTGACTGTAAAAACCACAAAAATATTCGCATACTTTCTCAATTTTCCCTTCCGGTTGCCCCCCAAAGGAATATAAATATAATCCCGCAGCCAGGTACTCAGAGAAATATGCCACCTTCCCCAAAACTCCTATACAGATCCCGCCAGATAAGGACGCTTAAAATTCTCTGTCAGATGAATCCCAAACAACTCTGCTGTTCCCCGCGCAAGACTCACACAGGACAAAAAATCCGTATAAAGCTGAATACTATATAAAGCCCCTGCCACCAGCACATAGCATCCCTTATATGCCTCCCAGTAGAGAAACACCTCATTTACCACAACTGCCGCCTTATCTGCAATCATCAGCTTTAAAAAAAATCCCCACACAATCAGCTGAAGCCCTCTGCAAAAGCCCTCCGCCTCAAACTCATGCCCTTCATAAAGTTGTTTTCCCAACTGTCCGTATCTAGGAATCGGTCCCTGCACAATCTGCGGAAAAAACAAAACAAAAAGCGCAAATTTCCCGAAGTTTCTCTGCGCTCTTATCTTCCCATAATAAACATCCACAAGGTAAGAAATCAACTGCAAGGTATAAAAAGATAAACCAACCGGCACAATCCAGGGAAAAGTCCATCTGCCCCTGATTTTTGTGACGGCCAGAGGAATGGTTATTCCTATGACGCAGATCGCCAGAATCCATCTGCCCAGTGTCTTTTTGCTTCTGGCCTTTTCTTCTTTACCGTCACTCTCCTGCCCCACCCTTTCCAGCACAATCCCCATACCATAGCCTGCCAGCAAAGCAGCCGCAAACATCCACCAGCCTTTCCCTGAAATCCGGTAATAAAACCCAAGGCTTCCTGCCAAAAGCGCTATCCACCTGAATTTTTTCGGAAAAGCGTAATATAATAACACCATTCCTGCCACAAACACATAAAAGTTCAATGAAATATAGACCATATCTGAATCCATCCCATCCTTTTTCTCTGAAAGTCACACCGCAAACGGCGATTCTTGCACTTTATCCTACTTTATCCGACAAGTCAATACCTTAACTGACAAAATGCTATATTATACGAAAAAGGAGTATGTTAATGAAACCGTTAAAAACCAAGGTCAGCATTACTTTAGATACAGATATTATTGAGCAGCTAAAAATCCTGGCAGAAGCTGACGACCGCTCATTTTCCCAGTACATCAATCTGATTCTGAAAGAATTTCTCTCTCATAAATACAGTCAAAAGACATAATGATAATGTTTCACAAAAAAAGCCAGCCAACCAGATATAGCATCTGTGTTGACTGGCTCTGTTCTTTCAGATATGCCTCACTCTTTTATCCCACATACTTCTCTAAGGTCTTTCTCACTGCCCCGGGTCCGGTCATCATTTCCTCAAAATATCCGATCACCTTTTCCGCCAAACCGCACTCATACAGATCCACGCCGAAAATAGTTGTATCAGAGAGAACCGGGCGAAGCTGCTCCCTGTCCACAGTCTTTCCAAGCTCCATTCCTGCCAGACGCTCCTTCATTGCCGGAAGCAGCGGATCCGGGCTAATCTCGAAAGCTTCCCCTGCATCGTTTACACCGATCAGATAACGCAGCCATCCTGCCTGTACTAACGGAATCAGCTTCAGCTCTGAGGCTTCCCGATCTTTAGAAGCTATATAAGCCTTGATCGTCTCGCCAAACCGGATCGAAAGCTTCTGAGACGTATCCGTGGCAATCCGCTGGGGTGTATCTGGCATAAACGGATTGGGGAACCGCTCTTTTAACACTTCATCCAAAAATTTCTTTGGATCAATCACACCTGGATCCACCACAAAAGGCATTCCCTCCTCATGGCTCATACGGTCAATAAACCGGCTAAGCTGGGGATCCTTCATTTCCTCTGCAATCGAGGTATATCCCAAAATACATCCGTAAACTGCCAGGCAGGTATGAAGCGGATTTAGGCAGGTACACACCTTCATCTTCTCCACCTTATTGACAATATCCCGGCTGGTAATAATCACGCCTGCTTTCTCCAAAGGCGGCCTGCCGTTGGGGAACTGATCCTCAATCACCAGATACTCCGGCTTCTCCGCATTGACAAAGGGAGCTACATACGTATGCTTAGAGGTGACAAATGGGCTGACTCCCTCTACTCCGTCTGCAAGAAGCTGCTCCTCTACCACCGGATGAGGACGAGGTGTGATCTTATCAATCATGCTCCAGGGGAATGCGATCTGTTTCTCCAGGTACTCATAATCATCCTGGGAAATCTTCCCCTTATCCAGCCATGCCTTGGCAATCTCCATCACTGCTGCCTGCAGCTTCTCCCCGTTATGAGAACAGTTGTCCATGCTGACCAGAGAAAGAGGTTTTCCGCATGACCGTCCCCGCTCAATGCACATTGCCGTAAGCTGCGCCATAAAGGTCTTGCAATCCTTTGGCCCTGCCTCCATATCCGCCAAAACTGCCGGAACCAGCTCGTGCTCTGCATTTCTCAAAGAATATCCTTTTTCTGTGATCGTAAAGGATACCATCTGCAGGCTGGGTTCCTTCATCACCCCTTCCACCTGCTCCTTATCATAAAGCATGGTCAGGCTGTCTGCCATGGATGCCACAATCTCTTTATCCAGTTTTCCGTCCGGATTTAATGTTACCCCAATAGTCAGATTGTCGTAGGGCCGGAAGCATTTGGTGATAATCTCATCATCATATCCCTCACAGCACACGATTCCTGTGTCCATATCCCCCCGCTCGATCAGCCGCTGGCAGATAACAGCCGGAAAGATACGGAAAATATTACCGGATCCAAAATGCATCCACTGAGGTCTCTGTGCCGTATTCTCTGCAATCTTTACCGGGTCATACTCCGGAAGATGATACCCTGCCCAGTTTTCCTTATTTTGAATTGACTTTAATGAAAGTTCCAAACCTTTGTCTCCTTTCGATTGTTTCAAACAATCACCCTTTTTATCCGAAAAGCTTTTCTCCTTTGTTCTGAGGCAGCCGTTTTTTCTAATGGCCGCCTCAGCCCTGCAGACGCAGTTTTATTTATCCGTCTTTTCCAGCATATCCCAGCAGCCCCACAGATACATAATTCCCAAAGCACGGTCATACAATCCATAACCCGGGCGGCACTCCTCACCCCACAGATGCCTTCCGTGATCCGGCCTTACATATCCCTCATAGCCGCAGTCATGATAAGCCTTCATAATATCCAGGATTCCTGTATCTCCGTCGCAGTCCCGATGAGAAGCCTCTGTAAAGTCTCCGTTGGGGAAATGTTTTACATTCCGGATATGGGCAAATGCGATTCTGTCACAGTAGGTACGAATAATATCCGCCACATTATTCTTCGGATTCGCTCCTAAAGAGCCGGAGCACAGACACAGGCAGTTGTGGTCATCATCCACCATGGACAGAAAATGTCCGATGGACTCTTTGTCTACCAAAAGACGGGGCAGACCGAAAATATCCCACGGCGGATCATCCTGATGAATGGCCAGCTTAATTCCGGTCTCATGGCAGGTAGGCATCACTGCTTCCAGGAAATATTTCAGATTCTCCCAAAGCTTCTCCTTGGTAACAGGACGGTATTTCTCAAAAAGCTCGTCCAGCTGAGCCATCCTTTCCGGCTCCCAGCCCGGGAAGGTCATTCCGTGCAGATTCTCCAGAATGTACTTGGCCATCTCCTTATAATCATCCTGGATTTTGGACTTCTCATAAAACAGAGCCGTAGATCCGTCCTCCATTGGATGGAACAAATCCGTGCGGGTCCAGTCAAAAATCGGCATAAAGTTGTAAGTAACCACCTTCACTCCAAACTTGGCCAGATTTCTTAAAGTCTCCTTATAATTCTCGATGTACTGGTCTCTGGTAGGCAGCCCGATCTTAATATCATCATGGACATTCACGCTCTCCACCACATCCATATTAAAACCTGCTCCCTCAATCTGCTTGCGGGCTTCCTCAATCTCCTCCACAGTCCATACCTCGCCGGCCTGCTTATGGTGCAAAGCCCACACAAGCCCGGTCACACCCGGAATCTGCTTAATCTGCTGCGGCGTAATGCTGTCATTGCCTTCGCCGTACCAACGAAACGTCATCTGCATAATAAATTCTCCTTTCTTTTTACATCTTTCCCATTATGCGGGGGTTCCCATTATGCCAAATCTTCCCACTACGCCAGCCCAGCCATCATCGGAAGCCCCATACTCAAAAACGGCACATAAGTCACAAGCATTAATCCGATCAGAATGGCTATATAATACCAGACCATATAGGGTATGGTCTTGGCCAGGGTACTGTCTCCCACCTTGATTGCCACAAACAAGGTATTCCCCACAGGCGGGGGGATGTTTCCGATACAAAGATTATACACCAAGATCAGCCCAAAATGAATAGGGTTCATGCCAAAACTTTTCACGATGGGAAGAAACAAGGGAGTAAATATCAAAATCGCCGGTGTTACATCCATAAAGGTTCCTGCAATCAGCAAAATTACATTCATGATCAGCAGGATTATAAAGTAATTGTCAGTCAATCCCAGCAATGCCGCAGACACTGCCTGGGGAATCTGCAAAAATGCCATAACCCAGCCAAGAATATTGGATACACCAATCAAAAATACTACCATACCGCTCATTTTGGCGCTGTCCACTACAATCTTCCAAAAAGACTTTACTGTAATATTCCGGTAAAAAATCCCCAGCACAAGCGCATAAACCACGGCAATGGCTGACCCTTCCGTGGCAGTGAAAATACCGCCCACGATTCCACCGATTACCACCACAATCAGAGACAGAGCCGGAATGGCCCGCATGGTGCATACTCCAAGATTCTTCCAGTCGTATTTTCCCTCACTTCCGCCATAACCCTTGCGCGTTGCCAGAATTACCCCCACAATCATACAGCACACGGCCCACAAGATTCCCGGCACATAACCAGCCAGGAACAAAGCTGCCACTGACGTGCCTCCGGAAGCCAATGAATAAGTGATTAAAGCATTGGACGGAGGAATCAAAAGGCCGGACGGCGCGGAAGCGCCATTAGTGGCCACACAAAGCCCTCTGTCATATCCCTGCCTTTCCTCTCCTTCCTTTACCATGCTTCCCACTGCAGCCGCAGCCGCGGAAGCAGAACCGGAAATAGCGCCGAACAAGGCATTCGCCCCTGCATTGGTCACTAAAAGCGCACCAGGAAGCTTTCCCAGAATGGCCATCACAAAATCCACCAGCCGTTTGGCAATACCGCCCTGGTTCATCAGATTCCCTGCCAGGATGAAAAAAGGAATAGCAGTCAGACTGAATTTACTCATACCCACAAACGTTCTCTGGGCTGCCGTCACCACTGACACATCCAGGGGAACCGTCTGCAGGATCACCACCAGGGAGGAGATTCCGATGGAATAAGAAATGGGAACTCCCAACACCAGCAGCACTAACAATACAAATAAGATCAAAAATAAAGATTGAATTGCCATTTACGCTGTCCCCTCCTTCTTTTTCATAATATCTGCTATATTCAGCACTGTATACACCATATTCAAAATACCGCACAGGGGAAGAACCACATAAAATACCCCAATGGGAACTCCCAAAGAGGAGGTCATCTGTCCCATTGCCAGGTTGGCAATCTGAAATCCGCCATAAGCCAGTATAACTGCGGAAAACAAAAATCCAATCAGCTCAGCCAGGCAAAGCAAAATCTTCTGCAGTCCGGGACTGCATTTTTCCACCACAATAGGAATATTCATATGGCCTCTCTCCGCAGTCACAAGAGAGGCTCCCAAAAGGCTCATCCAGGCAAACATATAGGATACCAGCTCCTCTGACCAGGAAGACGGATTGTTCAGAACATAGCGGGTCAATACCTGCCAGCAGGTCAGGATTACCATCACAAGAAAACTTGCCCCGGCCAGCACATTTAAAAGCTGTGTCAAAAGATCACGAAGTTTATTCATTGTCCTGTACCTCCTTCCGACGAGAAAGTCTGGTTATGTACCTGAATGGCTTCATAAAAAGGCTTCAGATCCGGATACTGTCCCAGCACAGACTGATGCATGGGAATGCAGATCTCCTGGAATGGAGCTGTGTCAGGATAAAGGAATTGGACACCCTGCTCATTCTCGGCCTTGTCCTTTGCCGCTTCCACTGCTTTTGTCCACTCCGCACGCTCCACCTGGTTCACCACCTGAAAGCCTTCCTCAAACACTGCCCGGTCTTCCGGAGAAAGACCGTCCATAAAAGCACAATTCCCGATTAAAATATCCGGAATCATCTGATGCATATCATAAGAATAATACTTACACACATCACCATGGCCATTAGAAGTCAATGCCATTTCATTGTTCTCCGCACCGTCAATGATCTTAGACTGAAGCGCTGTGTACACCTCGCCAAAGCCCATAGGAGTGGCAGAACCGCCCAAAAGCCTCATCATCTCCACATTGGTGGGAGACTGCTGTACACGGATTTTCAAGCCTTTTAAATCTGCCGGAGAATTAATAGGGGTGGAAACCGTATAAAAGTTCCTGGTTCCTGCGTCAATCCAGGTAACAGCCTCAAACCCGGCCTTTTTCGTAGAATCAAAGATCGGCCCGGTAATTGCAGGATCATCCATAGAGGCATGGTAAGCTTCTGCTGATGCAAATAAATACGGCATGTTAAAAAGCGTGTAATTGTCCGAAAATGTCTCTAAAATAGAATTACTCGCCACACAGAAATCGATAGCTCCCGTCTGGGTAAGCTGTACCATATCGGTCTGAGATCCTAAAAGTTCACTTGGATACACTTCCACATTGTAGCGATCTCCCAGCTTGCTCTCCACATAGCTCTCAAATTCCAGAAGCGCCACATGGGTAGGATGATCTGTCGCCTGATTGTGTCCGATCCGGACAATCCTTTTGCCGTCAGAGCTGCCTCCGCACCCGGTAAGAACTGATGCCATGAGCACTGTGCCAAAGGAAATAGCCAGCGCCCTGTAAAGTCCTCTCATATCTGCTTCTCCTCTCTTTCTAAATCTACCCTTTTCTGCACAGAAAAAACAGATCCCTAAAGTATCGGACAATTTTTATTCTTTTCGGCAGAAACAGAGCGTTTTTTTGTTCCTATTCACCAAAATTACAGTGAATAGGAACCATTACCACAGTAACATATTGCCGGCACTTATGATTCTATAAAATAATTATACCAATTTTTTAGTAATTTTACCTGGCACATCTTTCTTGAAATCTGGTAAATATTGCTGTATAATACAAATATCGAGAAAAAATGAAAGGTTTTTTATAAATTATGTATATCGACGAATTTACCCTTCGCCAGATCATGACAGAACGCTTTTATGAATACCACCATTACCGCAATGACACGCCGCCCATGATTGATTTTCACCAGCATGCCTTTTATGAAATCTACATATTTATTTCCGGAGATGTGAATTATACGATTGAAGGCCGGACCTACAAGCTTCGTTCAGGTGATATTCTGCTGACCAACAACAGCGATATTCACCGCCCGGAGATCACTCCCTCCCGTTTCCCTTATGAGAGAATCATCATCTGGCTCAACAGAGAATTTTTTGACAGGCTGCGGGATATCGGCGAAGATTTGACTGCCTGTTTTCAGGATGCCTCCAACCGGGATTACCGCCTTTTCCGCCCGAATGAAAGCCAGATGATGAAAATCCAATCTGCCTGCCATACGATTGAGCAGGAACGCTCCGGCAACCGTCTGGGGAATCGGGTTATGGCCTATTCTTCCATCATGGAAATTCTGGTTCTTCTCAGCCGGGCATACTATGAGATATCCGACTCTGCCCGCCAGGATGTTACAGAAAACGAGCAAATCAACCAGATCGTCTCTTATATTAACAATCATTACAGTGAAGACCTGACCCTGGATCATCTGGCAGAACAGTTTTATCTGAGCAAATACCACTTAAGCCATCAGTTTAAACAATTTACCGGTCTTTCTCTCTATCAGTTCATCATGAAAAAACGGTTAACGATTGCCAGAAATATGCTGATGTATGGAAAAACAGTAACAGAAGCTTATACGGAATGCGGTTTTAACGATTATTCTAATTTCTTAAAAGCCTTTAAGCGGGAATTTGGCGAAAAGCCAAGTGATTTTATGAAAAAATGATCCAGGACAAACGTTTTGTTTTTAATCATCCTTATAAAACAAAGGGGCCGCTGCAAAATTACCGAATTTTGCAAAAGCCCCTCAAAAATTCTTACATTCTCTGCCATTCTGACAGAAAGACAATTTGTCTTATACCAGCTCCAGAAGCACTTCCATAGCGCCGTCGCCCTTGCGCTGGCCGATCTTCACGATACGGGTGTAACCGCCGTTGCGGGACACATACTTCGGTGCAATCTCGTCAAACAGCTTTGCAGGAAGATCCACGGATTTCGTGTTTTTCTTTCTGCCGGCCGGAGAAACAGGAACCTCTGTCACATCATACAGAACCTTCAGCATCTGCCGTCTTGCATGAAGCCTGGAAGGCTTATCCTTCTTGATCTCCTTCTGAACCTCATCATAAACCGTTACTTTTCTGCCGTTCTTTTCCTCTTTGACTCTCTTGCCGTCCTTATCCTTGCGGGGTACCTTGGCGGTAACCTTGACGTTCTCAAAATTGTCCTTCTCTTTGACAGCCATCGCGATCAGTCCCTCTGCAATCTTGCGGACTTCCTTCGCTCTCGCTTCCGTGGTAACGATCTTTCCGTTGTATAAAAGTGCCGTTACCTGACTTCTGAGTAATGCTTTTCTCTGGTCAGATGTTCTGCCGAGTTTT
>OFGX01002096.1_pt1 | contig 10874 bp, 6 predicted proteins | sample 1521831 | NCBI WGS metagenome assembly OFGX01 (sample SAMEA3504080, study PRJEB24116) | mouse gut metagenome | biome: mouse gut; feature: mouse-associated habitat; material: faeces | place: Denmark | collected 2011
CGTTACGGTTACGCCGGAGGATTTTGGAGAAGCCGGCCCGCTTTCCGGGATTGCATTCCAGCGCAGGACAGAAGAGGCGGCATACCGGATTGGCAGCGGGGCAATCCCACAGCAGCTATACGGGGATTTTAAGCGCAGGCAGGAAAGCGTCTCTTATGGGGAAGCGCTTTCCTGCACCTGCGGCGCGGCGCAGTTTGGGGCGCTGCATACGTTATTTGGGACAGAGATTTCGGAATCGTTTATCTGCGGGATGGAGCAGTTTGCCAAAAAGATTCCCGGGTTTAACCGGGACGACACCGTGCTCTCGGGTGTGGAAAGCCGTACGTCTTCCCCGGTCAGAATCCCCAGAGGGGAGGACTTTCAAAGCGGCGTCCGCGGGCTGTATCCCTGCGGTGAAGGCGCGGGATATGCGGGCGGGATCATGTCCGCGGCTATGGACGGGATCAAGACGGCGGAGGCGATTGCGCAAAATACGGCGCAAATCTCCCGCTAAGTGTGGAAAGGTGATTGTAAAAGATATATTATTTGACAAGAAGTTTTGGTAATAGTATAATCGAATTAATAGTAATTACAAATGAAAAAACGAGAGAAGGTGATAGCAGAACACTGGAGAATAAATTGCAGATGTCATTGAAGTATGGGCTCAGCGAAAGAAAGGGGGAAAGATGCTGAACATCAAAATATCGCTGTCATCTGTATTGATGGCGGTGGTCTGCAGTGGGATATTGACAGGCATGCTAAGCTGGATGCGGAAAAAGAAAGTAGTGGTAAATGGATACGGCATATTTGGTATTTTGCTGATGTTTGTATTGTGCATTGCGCGCCTGCTGATACCGCTTGATTTTCCATTTACGCGGGCTGTTTCCTGGAAAGGAGTTTATGCGGCTTTGTACGACTGGCTGTGGTTTCGCAGGTATCCCATTGGAAGCTGGCGGGTCTGTATGTTAGACATTGCCTGTTTGATATGGTTTGCGGTGGCTGCAGTCCGGCTTATCCTTTTCCTGTTGGAATACAGATCTATGTGCCGTCTGCATGCCCAATTGTGTGTGCGTGATGACGAGCAGTGCAGGAGGATTCTGCAAAGTGTATATGAGAAAACAGGAAAAGAGCGGAATGTGGAAATATTGCACCATCCGAATATACTTATGCCGAAAGGAGCAGGACTGCGAAAAAGGAGGATTTTGCTTCAGGAGAGGGAATATGAAGATCAGGAACTGTTTTACATACTGATGCATGAGTATACGCATCTGATTCATGGAGATCTGAACATCAAAATGGCGTCGGTATGTTTTTGCTGTATATTCTGGTGGAATCCGTTTGCATACATGCTGGACAGGGAAGTGGAACAGTGTCTGGAGATGCGCTGCGATCTGAGTGTTACAAAATTACTGTCTTCTCGGGAAACGGTCGAGTACCTGGAAACAATAATTAAAATAATGAAAGACCCTGGGGATTCCGGGCGGTTTGGAGGGTCAAACATGCTTTCTCTGGGGAAAAATGTAAAAAGCGAAATTGGGGAACGCTTCCAGTTTATATTAAACAGCCGGAAAAATAACAACAGGGTTACCTGGTATATGTTCCTGATGGTTTCCGTATTTATTTTGGTGTGGGTTTTGTCTTATAGCATTCTGCCAATAGCGGGTTATGATCCGCCGGAGAAAGAAGTTGCAACAGATTCGGATGCATATGAAGTAACGCCGGACAATTCTTACATAGTATATAAAGATGGAAAATATTATTTCCATATAGACAGTGAAACAGGAGAAGCGATGGAGAATGAAATTCCATTAGAGACGTTAGAATGGTATTTAGAAAGAGGTTTTAAAATAAGGGAGGATTAAATGAAAAAAAGAATAATATTAGCGGTTATGTTAGCAGGATGTATATTATCTGTAACTGGACGTACATATGCATCTGAATTAAATATCAGTAATAAATCGTTGGATGTATCAGAATCCCAGTACTTTACGTCTGATGTAATAGTAGAAAAGTATAGATTATATAAGGGAAAACTGCAGTACCGTAGATGGAACGAAACAAAGCGGTATTGGGTTGATTCGGAGTGGATAGACGTGCCATAACCCAACTACGCCATAAAAAAAATCCCCAAACTGTGCTGCAGCGCGGTCTGGGGATTTGTTCTTTTGTCGTTACTGTTCACTCCCGGGCCGTGCACTGCGCTGCACGGCCACAGGCCAGTACAGTAATGGGGCCAGAATCCGGCCTCTTGCCGTAAGGCAACTTTAAATAGGCCGGATTCGTTACTGTGAACACCATGGGTGTGAACAGTAACACAAAAACGGGAAAGGTAAGAAGCAGAATAAAAAAACATATGGATTTTTTCCTGCCAGACGCTTATAATGGATGGATATAAGGATGCAAATAAGACAGGGAGGGCGGGAAATGGAAAATAATCTGTTGTTTATCAACCAAAATAAAGACATCATCCAGGAATTTTTAGCTGCCATGGAAGGGAAAGAAGAACCAATGGCCATTGACACCGCTGACAGCGGGCTGGAGGCAGCGTTTCTTTTAAAAAAGAAAATTTATAAAGTTGTTGTGACAGGCCTGGATTTGCCCACTTATGACGGGACAAAGATTGTGGAATTCTTAAACCGGAATTATCCCCAGACCGTGTGCATTGTATATACTTGGCGGCTGGAGTTAGCCCATTTGAAGCTGCTGATTAATGAACGGAGGGTGTTCCGGATTTTCCAGCGGCCAATGGATTATTCCCAGATGTACGAAGCTATTTTGGACGGCTTCGTTCTGTATGACAAGGAGGAGGCGGACCGGCTGGACCAGCGGGAGCTGGAACGGACGCTGCAGGAACTTTCCGGGGAAGTTGCAAGGAAAAAGCAGTTGGCGAAAGGCCGTCCTTGGGAACGGAGCGAACTGGCAAAATTTTTATCAGCCCTGCTCAGCGTATTTATCAGGGATGTGAAATCAGAGATGCATGCAAGGGAGAAATGGCAGCTTGTCCGGTATGAAAAAAAGTTAATCCTCTGGTTTTTGAACCGCCAGGGGGACGTTTTAAAAAATCTGGAGGATGTCAGGGAAGATATTTACCAGCGGTTCCAGCGGCCGGACCAAGGCCAGACGGTGGAGGTTGTCTTGAGCAATGTCCCGGAAAGCATAGACCCTGATTTCTGCGGGGATCTGCATTTCTTAGCATGGCTTTTGCTTACCAGGTTTACGATGTTTTCCTCTGGGTTTACGGCAAAGGTAAGCTTTATCCTACTGAACCAGAACCGGTTCCGTGTCAGTGTGGAAGGGATGTTCCCGGAAGGCATGTGGGGCGCCGCCCATGAAAACAAAACCTCCCAGATGATAACTGGGGTAACTCAGAGCGTTTTGGAATCCTTCTCAGACCGGTTTATCCAAAGCATTGAGGATGAAAAGGTTGTCTATTATATGGAAGTGCAGAACTGACAGGGGTATCCTTTTGTCCTGGCAGGTTCTGTTTCTGCATAACGGAGGGGCTGCTGTAACATGCAGGGTTCCTATAGCTACGGCAAAATTATGATATGTGCCATAGCTGCAGGAAATCCTTGCTTTACAGCAGCCCCTTATGGTTGTAGTGCAGGGGAATTGGAGTTCTCAGGGCAAATCAGGGGTTTTTCCCTTCTGGTTCCGCAGGGGGGCCGTCCGGCTCGCTGCCGCTGTTTCCTTCATTGCCGCTGTTCCCTTCATTGTCTCCGTTTCCTTCGGTTTCGCCAGTTCCTCCGTTATTTTCGTCTTCGTTCCCATTGCCGTTTCCTTCTTCTTTTTCAGGGTCTTCCCTCTGGCCGCCAGCTTCGGTATTATTTTGGTTTTCCAAAATATTGTTGGGCTGGTCTATCTCTGGAACCGGCGGGATTTCCGGGATAACAGGGACCGCAGTGTGGACTGTGCAGTAATTTTCCAGGCTTAAGGAGGCGGACAGCAGGTAAGGCCCATCCTCTGTATTTGGGGAGCCCCCTACAATATAGACCCCTCCCTGCCTATTTTCCGGCGGGCAGAATTCGTTTGCCAAAAGGCCGGAAGCCGTGCAGATGGTGGCGCTTACATGGTGGTCGCAGTATTCCGTCGGGACCGTCCCGGCGGCAAAATATTCCGTTTCCACCATGCTGCCCCTTGGATCTGCGTCGCAAAGGCCTTCTACCGCCAATTTTCCGGATTTTTTGCATACGGCTGCGGCTGTAATCCCTTCTGGCTGGGTAAAGTCCTTGTAGGGCAGGTTCTCATGGAGCCGGCCCATAATGTTTTTCCACAGGGTTTTGGGGTTCGCAGTCAGGGCGCCGTCCTGAGGGCTGTTGTCGTCATAGCCGCACCAGACGGAGCAGGTGTAGTAAGGGGTATATCCTGAAAACAGGGCGTCCCGGTTCTTGGTGGTAGTCCCTGTTTTTCCGGCAATGGGCATGTTCCCAAAATTTACGGCTCCCCCAGTCCCTACGTTTACCACGTCCTGCATGGCGGATGTCAGGAGAAATGCAGTGCTCTCCTTCAATACGGTGTGGGTTTCCTGGGTGTTGTCAATCAGCACATTTCCGTTGTGGTCCAAAATCCTGGTATAAAACCGCGGCTTGGTGTAAGTTCCCTTGTTTGCCATGGTAGCGTAGGCGGCCGTCAGTTCCAGGTTGGTTACGCCCTGGGTAATGCCCCCAAGGGCTAAGGACTGTACCACGTCGTCTTGGGTCAGGGTGGTAAACCCAAAATTTTTCAGGTAGTCAAAGCCTGTCTGGGGGGAAATATCCGTTAACGTCTTGACAGTTACCACATTGATGGATTTTGTGATGGCATAACGGATGGTGGTAAATCCCCGGTAGCTGTCGTCATAATTGCGCAGCGGCGTCCCATTGGAATAGGTAAAGGGGGCGTCGTCCTGGACGGTTGCCAGCGTCATCCCGGCGGTGTCCAGCGCCGGGGCAAAGGCTGCAAGGACCTTGAAGGTAGAGCCCGGCTGCCGTTTGGTGTCAGTGGCACGGTTTAAGGTCCGGCTGCCTTCCTTGGCACCCCGGCCGCCTACCATGGCAAGCACATAGCCAGTGTGCTGGTCCTCTATGGTGATAGACACCTGGGGCTGGGGGGTCAAACTGACCTTTTCATCAAAAAATTCATCCCCTTCGCCGATATGGGCGTTTTTATAATCCTCAATCTGGGCGTAAGCCTCTTCCTGGGAGTTGTAAATCAGGTTAAAGGAGGGATTCTGTTCCCGGTAATAAGCCCTGAACATTTCCGTGCTGTGGTTTTCCATGGTGCCGTCCGCCTTTTTGATGGACAGCGCGTAATTTAAGTACCAGCGGGTATTGGCCGGATAATTTTCCTCATTGGAAAACACCTCGTCACAGATTGACTGGATATGAGGGTCCTGGGTGGAGAAAATTTTCAGCCCGCCGCTGTAAAGCAGGGTATATGCCTGAGTCTCATTGTAGCCGGCCGCGATCAGATCTTCCAGGATATCGTCCGTCAGTGCATCTACGAAATATGTATTGACGGTGGATTCTGCATTCTCGGAATCGGCGATCTGGATGCGGGAATATACATCGTCCGCCAGTGCCTCGGCCCGCTGTTCCTGTGTGATATATCCCTGATCGTACATATCCTTGAGCACTTTCTCACGACGGTTGGCATTGTCTTCCGGGTGTGTGATGGGGTTATAGCGGGAGGGATTCTGCGTGATCCCTGCGATGACTGCGCACTCCGAAAGATTTAAGTCGCTGACCGATTTGTTGAAATAGCGCATGGACGCTGCCTGGACGCCGAGGGTGTTCTGACCCAGATTGATGGAGTTCATGTAATTGATCAGGATCGCGTCCTTGTCCATGACCTTTTCCAGTTCCAGGGCAAGATACTGTTCCTGGATCTTACGTTTCAGTCTTTCGGCGAAGGTATCTTCGGAGGTCCAGTCCGTGAAGACGTTATTCTTGAGCAGCTGCTGGGTGATGGTGCTGGCGCCTTCTGTAAACTCTCCGCCTGTCAGTACATTCTGGATACCGACATATGCGGCACGGAAGATACCCTTGATATCAATCCCGTTGTGGGTGTAGAAACGGGCATCCTCAATTGCGACAAAGGCATTCTGCAGATCCTTTGGCACCATATCGATGGTGACAGGGATACGGTTGGAATCAGTGGATACCAGCTTGGCGGTCTGATTGTTCTCGATATCATAGACAAAAGTTGAAAAGCGGGTGGGCGTAACGTCAACGTTACTGATGTCGGGAGCGCTGGCCAGCACACCCTTGAAGATACCGATCCCGGCACTTGCACCGATGATGCCGACAGCGATCAGAGCCAGCAGGCATATCTGTACCAAAGTAAAACCGAGCTTTTTCCCCCATTTTGTGGATTTAGAATGAAGTGCCTGCTGTTTCCTGCGGACACCCTTTTTTCCATAATTCATGTTACTCCTCCTTAGGTTGATCTGCCCCTCATACGATTACCTGCTGTGATCATGTCCGTCCGGAATGGAGCACAGCAAAGGCACAAAATCCCCTCGTAAAACATGTGCATAATGATACACGTTACATTATTATAGCAAAGATTATCTGGCAAATAAAGGATTTTCATTTTATATTAAGGATTGTTTACAATTATGTACACTTTTATACACGTACAGGTCAATGGCCGGCAAAACCTGGCTTGACTGGCCTTCCCCAAAATGAGATAATATGCGCAGGAATCGGAACAGACAGCAGAAACATGGTAAACTGCGGCATATCAAATCCGGGAATGGAGTGGACAGTATACGGCATGGAATCTGGACATGGATTGGAACCATATAAGATCATAGCATATGGGGGAGCGGGAGAGATTGAGGAGAAGAAATCCCGTTTTATCGCCCATGTATCGGCGGCAGATACGGAAGAAGAGGCGCTTGCCTTTATAGAAGCCAAGAGGAAACAATACTGGGACGCGAGACATAACTGTTACGCATATGTACTGGGCGAACAGGGACAGACGCTGCGCTTTTCCGACGACGGGGAACCCGCGGGAACGGCGGGCAGACCGATTCTGGAGGTGCTTATAAACTCCGGCATCCGGAATCTGGTGGTGGTAGTGACCAGATATTTCGGCGGCGTCCTGCTTGGAACCGGGGGACTGGTGCGTGCCTATACGAAAGCGGCCCAGGCCGGGCTTGCGGCCAGTGATGTGCGTACGATGTGTTATGGATATGAAATTGAACTGGTGACGGATTATAACGGCATCGGTAAGATACAATATCTGTTGGGCGTCAGAAAGATTCCGGTGGATGCCGAGTATGGAGAGCGGGTGCATGTACGTGTGCGGGTGCCGTATGAGGATAAGGATGCCGTGGTGCATGAGGTGACGGAGGCCACTGCCGGCAGGACAGAGGTTATGGTCTCGGATCCGTTCTACTTTATGGTATAGGAAATTCTTTCGCTGATTCGAACTCGCGAAGCGAATCCTGCTGCGCGTGGGCATGGGCTGACAGGCGGGATTTCCTGCCGGCGGCTTTTCCGGTGGAAGACCGGAAGGAATGGACGCTGCAGACCGGTCGGGATCAATGCGGCGGGACAGGAGGAACAGAGAGTTATGGGCGAGAGAAGAGAAGAGATGCGTACAAATGAAGCAGGCATTCGGGAGCGGGAGAATTATGAGTTCTACGAGAATTTTGGCGTGGACGACATCAGAGAGCTGCTGAACAAAGGGCAGTATACCAGGCTCAGGCAGCTGGTGCAGGAACTGAATGACGCAGATATCGCGGATCATCTGGAACATATGGATGAGGAAGAGATCGTGAAGGTGTTCAGGATTCTGCCGAAAGATCTGGCGGCGGATGTTTTTTCCTATCTGGAGATCGAATTCCAGCAGTTTGTCATTACGTCCCTGTCAGACAAGGATGCCGGCAATATCATAGACAATATGATGTCCGATGACGCCAAGGAATTGATGGAGGAGATGCCGGCCAATATCGTGAAAAGGCTGATCGCGAACACCAGTGCGGATACCAGGCAGGCGATCAATCATCTGATGCGCTATCCGGAGGATTCTGCCGGCAGCATCATGACGGTGGAGTATGTGGACTTAAAGGAGCATGATACGGTGGAGCAGGCCATAGAACGGATCCGGAAGGTGGGACTTGACAGCGAGACCATCAATATCTGCTATGTACTGGATCATAAGCGGACCCTGGTGGGGACTGTTGCGCTCAGATATCTTCTTTTGAGCGATCCGGAGGCCGTGATCGGGGAGATGATGCACAAAAGTGTGGTGTCCCTGCACACGCTGATGGATCAGGAAGAAGTAGCCAGAATGTTCAAGAAGTATGAGTTTACGGCCATGCCGGTGGTGGATAATGAGGACAGGCTGGTAGGGATTATTACCATGGATGACGTGGTGGATATTCTGGAAGAGGAGACGACGGAGGATATTGAGAAGATGGCAGCGGTGATGCCTTCCGACAAGCCGTATCTGCGTATGTCTGTCTTCGAGGCATATAAGAAAAGGATCCCGTGGCTGCTGCTTTTGATGATATCCGCAACTTTTACGGGCAGTATCATCACTTCTTTCGAAAATGCGCTGAGCAGATATGTGGTGTTGACGGCCTTTATTCCCATGTTGATGGATACGGGAGGCAATGCGGGCGGGCAGGCCAGCGCCATCATCATCCGCGGCCTGTCATTGGATGAGATCGCTTTTGCAGACTGGCGCAGGGTGGTGTGGAAGGAGATCAGGACGGCGGCGCTCTGCGGGTTGACGCTGGCAGTCTGCAATTTCGTGAAGCTGCTCATCTTTGACCGGGTGGGCATCTATGTGGCTTTTGTGGTCTGTTTTACCCTGCTGATGGCAGTGATCGTGGCTAAGGTAGTCGGTTCTACCCTGCCTATGTGTGCCAGGAAGATCGGGATGGACCCGGCGGTGATGGCAAGCCCGTTCATCACCACCATCGTGGATGCGATCTCGCTGTTGATCTATTTCAGGGTGGCCACGGTGGTGCTGGGGATTTAAAGATTTATGCAGGGATTTCGGTATGGAGATGCAGATGACAGGTAATTGACAAAGATATAAAGCGGCCAGGTCAGTGTTTGGAATGCACGGACCTGGCCAAAGTGACAGAAAACATATTCTATTTTTTGGCGGCGGCTGAGATGGCCGCTCTTTTTCTTAAGGTGGGATCCAGGATCTTCTTACGGATGCGGATCGTCTTAGGGGTTACCTCCAGCAGCTCATCGGTGTCAATAAATTCCAGAGCCTGTTCCAGGCTTAAGACTTTGGGTGGTGTGAGACGAAGCGCTTCGTCTGCACTGGAGGACCGGGTGTTGGTCAGCTGTTTCTTCTTGCAGACGTTCAATTCGATATCTTCGCCGCGTCCGTTCTGTCCGACCACCATTCCGGAATATACTTTGGTACCCGGGCCGATAAAGAGCGTGCCGCGTTCCTGGGCATTGAACAGGCCGTAAGTGATAGCTTCCCCGGCTTCAAAGGCGATCAGGGACCCCTGTTTCCGGTATTGGATATCGCCTTTATAGGGACCATAGCCGTCGAAGATGGTATTCATGATGCCGTTACCCTTGGTGTCGGTCATGAACTCGCCCCGGTAGCCGATCAGGCCGCGGGAGGGGATTGAGAACTCCAGGCGGGTATAGCTGCCGGAAGTCAGGCTCATATTCAGCAGTTCGCCTTTGCGCTGGCTCAGCTTCTCGATGATGGTTCCGGAGAACTCCTCCGGCACATCGATATAGCATAATTCCATGGGTTCCAGCTTCCTGCCGTCTTCATCTGTTTTGTACAGGACTTCCGCTTTGCTGACTGCAAATTCATATCCTTCACGGCGCATATTCTCGATCAGGACGGACAGATGCAGTTCTCCGCGCCCGGATACTTTGAAGGCTTCCGTGGTGTCTGTCTCTTCCACGCGGAGCGAAACATCGGTGTTCAATTCCCGAAACAGCCTGTCGCGGATATGGCGGCTGGTGACATATTTCCCTTCCTGTCCGGCAAGGGGGGAATCGTTGACGATAAAGTGCATGGCGATGGTCGGCTCGGAGATCTTCTGGAAGGGAATCGGAGTCGGATCCTCGGGGGAACAGAGGGTATCGCCGATGTGGATATCTGCGATGCCGGAGATGGCGACGATGGAACCGATGCCGGCTTCCTTCACGTCGATTTTATTTAAACCGTCATATTCATACAGTTTACTGATCTTGACCTTCCGCATCGTATCCGGGTCATGATGATTGACGATGACCACTTCCTGATTGACTTTCACACTGCCGTTGTCCACTTTGCCGACACCGATGCGTCCGACATATTCGTTGTAGTCGATGGTGCTGACAAGCAGCTGCGTGCCGGCATCCGGATCTCCGGCGGGGGCCGGAATATGTGTCAGGATCGTGTCAAAGAGAGGCGTCATGTCACGGCCTTCTGTATCAGGATCCGTGCTGGCAGTTCCTGTTTTGGCAGATGCATAGACGAAGGGACAGTCCAGCTGTTCATCGTTGGCATCCAGATCCATGAACAGCTCCAGTACCTCGTCAACGACCTGGGTCGGTCTGGCTTCCGGCCGGTCGCACTTGTTGATGCATACGATGACGGACAGTTCCAGTTCCAGAGCCTTCCGCAGTACGAACTTGGTCTGCGGCATGGGTCCCTCGAAGGCGTCTACCACAAGGATAACACCGTTCACCATCTTGAGGACACGCTCCACTTCTCCACCGAAGTCTGCGTGGCCGGGCGTATCGATGATATTGATCTTAACATTTTTATAAGTAACGGCAGTGTTCTTGGATAAAATTGTAATGCCGCGTTCTTTCTCGATATCATTAGAGTCCATGACACGTTCTGCAATTTCCTGATTTTCCCTGAAAACGCCGCTTTGTTTCAAAAGCTCGTCTACCAATGTCGTCTTGCCATGATCGACGTGGGCG
>OFGX01002098.1_pt1 | contig 10871 bp, 7 predicted proteins | sample 1521831 | NCBI WGS metagenome assembly OFGX01 (sample SAMEA3504080, study PRJEB24116) | mouse gut metagenome | biome: mouse gut; feature: mouse-associated habitat; material: faeces | place: Denmark | collected 2011
TATTTGACGAGTACCAGGAAACGCTGGAGCATAACCGCCGTTTCAGCGCGGGTGATTTTGGCCCCGGGGTCCAAAATTCCGCCCCCTCTTCCATTGAGGATGCCGTGATTGATGCACCAGGCCATACCATCCTGAGCCCAGCCGTTGGTTTGCCCGCCGTCGGTAAAGTCATTCAAAGCGCCGCTGTTAACTGAGGTGTCCAGATGAAGCAGATTCGCATAGTTGAACAGGACAACTGCCAGCTCTTCTCTGGTGATAGAATTTTCCGGGCGGAAGCGGCCATTGCCATCTCCACGCACAATGCCTACTTCGCTGGCCCAGACCACACTTTTGGCATAGTACTTATCCGCAGGCACGTCTTCAAAGGAAGAGGTGTACTCCGCGTCTCCATTGGACAAGCGGAACAGCATAGCAGCTAAGTCGCCTCGCTGCAAATTGGCGTCCATGTCGTAGCGGTCGTCGCCTGTGCCGCTGATGACTCCCAAGGAGGCCATCTCGTGGATTCCCTGTTCCGCCCAGTGGTCCTTGGGCACATCCACAAATTCCTTTTCCGGCGGGGGAATCTGAGCAGGCAGCGCTATATGGGCTAACGTCTTGCCATCACTGCTGCTGACGGTGATGGCGATATCTTTGTTGGCGTCAGTCACTTTCTCCACCGCGCCGCCGTCGGGGTCGATGGCAGTGGAAATAACGGTCCCGTCGGGCCTGGTCTCCAAAATCTCTTTGCCGCCGTCGGTCTGTTCTGTGGTGGTGGTGACCGTACCATTCTTCTCCGTTACCACGATCTCTTTGGTGCCGTCGGGCCGCTCGGTGGTGGCGGTGACTGTGCCGGTCTTTTTGTCGGTGCTGGTCGTGGTGACGGAGCCGTCGGGATTCTTTGTCACGGTGTCCTTGTTGCTGCTGGAACTGGATCCAGAACTGGAACCGCCGCTGCTGCTTTGGGCAGTGACAGAAACCGTACACTCTGCGGTAGCATCGCCATAGCCGTCCGCCCCGTGATAGACGGCGCGGAACGTATAGGTACCGCTGCTGTTGGGCAGAACCGCAGTATAGGTGCCGTTTTCATTGGAGGTTACAGTAATGCTGGGGATATCACAGGTGACCGTTACCGTGCCGGCCTCAGGCAGGCCGGTCAGGCTCAGGGTTACGGAGCCGCCGCCAGTGAGGGAAGCGGGCGAAGCGGTAAGGACAAGCTGAACATCGCTGCCTTTCTCCCACTGGGCAAAGATGGTGGCGTTGGAGTGAAACACAGTGTCCCCGGTGACCTTTTCGCCGTCGGTGCTCTGTGTAAACCAGCCTTTGAATATATACCCGTCCCGTTCGGGAACAGGAAGCTCGCCGCTCAGCTTGCCCTCGGCGTCGGTATTCAGAGCGGCCGGCTCGACAGTGCCGCCAGCCGGGTCAAGCGTGATGGTAAAGGTTTCTGCGTCAGCGGGGACGATACAAATGAGAACCTGATCGCTGTCCATCGTATAGCTGCCCTTGGTAATCCTGCAGAAGAGATAGTGAGAACCAACCCCCAGTGCGTCGATATCGACTGTGTAAGAGGGATCGGTCGCGCCGTCCAGTGCGACGGGGCCTTCGCCGTTGGTCTCGCGGTACCACTGATAGGTCACGCCCTCGGTGAGGTCCACCTCCACGTCCAGCGTAACCGCGGCGTCGCCGCCGAGGGAGAGGTCCGGTCCGGAGTAAGCGGGCTGTTTGACAAACATCGGGTCAAAGTCAATGCCGCTCAGGCTGTGAGTCTGGAAGTGCATCTCATAATACATGCCGGGTCCGGCGCCCCAGCCCGCTTGGTTCATCTCATAGAGGATGGCGATGTCGCCGGGCTGACAGCCGTCTCCCTCCTTTGTGATTTCTGTAAGGGCGGAGTACATGAAGGAATCGTTATCCTTGTCCTTACCGCTGGCGTCAATCTTGGCTGCGTCCACCCACTCCAGGGTCTTATCGCTGTCCTCATTGACCCGGGCGACAAAAATCTTGCCATTCAGGCGGGCACCATTGGGATAGGGATCACCGGATGAGCTAGTGGAGCCATTCTCGTTTGGGCCGGTGGGACAGGAAATCAGGAGGACGTCCTTCCCCTCGGAGGTACGGGAATATTTGATTGCGGAGATCTGGCAGTTGGAATTGGTGACCACATCGGTCACTGTCTGCGCTTTCCAAGTACCATCAGAAAGGCCGCCGGACCCGGGCACGTAATCAAAGTAGCTCAAACGCGCGGTGTAATTGTTGCGGGCGAAGAAGCGCAGTCTTCCGTCGGAGAGCTCCACGGCTACAGATTCTGAGTTCCACTGGCTGCCAGTGGACTGCGGATCGTCCACGCTCCGCAACCAGTTCACACCATCTGTAGAGTAGATGAAACTGACATACTGGGGTTGGGTGGAACCCAAGTTATCATAGGAATAGCAGGGGAACACAATCTCGCCGCGGCTGGTGACCAGACCCCGGGAAGGGGCCGCCAGATAGGCGCGCTCTGAGGCGCTCTTCAGAGGAATCAGGGAGGGGGCGCTCCAGCTCCGCCCGCCGTCTGTAGAGGTCACCAGGTAGAGAAAGCTGGTACGCTGCACCTTAAAGGGAGAGTCAGAGAAGAAGAGGTTGCTGTTGACCTCATTGCCGCTATAGGTGCCTGTCACATTGAAGTGGTCGTCCACAGAAAGGCCCTCCACTTCGGTATCGTCCGCTATGCTTTTAATGGTTCCGGAGCTCTGGTCCAGATAATACCCATATGTGTAAGTTACATTATTCCCCAGTACTTCGCTGCCATACGGATCGGTGGAAAGCAGCAGACGGCCCTGCGCATCAAAGCCGCTCTCCTTGGAGGGCCATAGCTGTCCACTTCCGTTCAAGGCCACGCCATAGGGATAGAGGTCCGCCAGAAGATAGATAGTTTCCGAACCGGACGCTTCATCATACACAACCGCCAGGGAGGGGTCGATAAAACAGGTGGAACCGCTGCCGTTATATTCATTCCCGTTGTCGCCCAGGTAATTGGCGAAGCTGTAGGACCAGCTTGTCCCATTGTCTGTGGAACGGGAGACAATCGTGTCCAGCCCGCCGCCGTCATAGCTGGTGTTCCAGCGTGCGTCGGCAGTGGCCAGCAGGGTGCCGTCCCGGAGCGTAACCAGGCCGGGAATACGGAAGCTGTCGCTGTCCGCAGTGTTCGGGTTGTGCTCAAAGGGCTGCCCTTGGGTGGTTCCCGGATCGGGCCTGGGTGAGACAGTAATCGCGAAAGCGGTGGCAGGGAGCATGGCTAGGCACAGCGCGATTGATAGAGCGGCGCCGCATATACGTTGTTTCACAGGGACTCCTCCTTACATCATTTTAAATTTTTCCGGAATGTGGGTGTACGGTTGTGTTTTCAAAGCTTGAAAACAGGTTCTGGAAATCTTTTTTGAACAACACCCCCTTCTGGTTTTTGACCTCTTTCAAGAACGGTACGCCCTTCTTGTACTTCGCCGGGGCGGGCAGAACCGGACTTGATTGTGGTGCGCTGCGCCAAATTATCTCCCGCGTTCACCTCCAATCATCATTGTCAACCATTTCGAGCCCGATGTTTACAGCCTCCGGCTTTATTATCGTCAAATTTTTATGAAAATTAACTCTTTTCGCAAAATTATCGAAATTATTTTTATTTTGGAAAAGTACACTTTCCCAGCGGAAGGCCGGCTCTTTTGTTTGCTATAGAGGAAATTCAAGCAGATTTCTCGCTTAAAAGCAATTCTGATTAAACGCCCCCCAATTAAAATCGGTCTATGAGCCGAACATGGTTTCCAGTATCAGTGACACCACCTTCAACTCCAAGGACAAGATCTCCGCGGCGGCCACCATCGCTCTGACTGCCCGCATCCACAACCTATATCTTATCGCTGTCCATAACGTCCTCAGGGGCACCGGGAACACATAGGCAGCCAGATACAGATTTGTCCTTATTATGCCATAAGGGCATTCAATGGCAAGTCTGCTCTACTTCAACGGTGTGGACAGCGTGTCGATCTCAAAGCGCCTGGGCCACGCTCAGGTATCAACCACCGCCAACATTTACGCCCATGTCATGGAGCAAGCTGACCAAAAGAACGCTGATATACTCGCCAACGTATTCCTGAAAAACGGTTGAATTTTGGAAGCGAGTTGAATTAAAGTTGAATTATCTGGCCTGGGCAAAAATGTAAGCGCTACAAAAAATTATAAAAAACCACCGATTTAATTAAAAATCGGTGGTTTTTCTGGACTAAGGCGGTAAAATCGATTTTTCATATTTCAAAGCAGCGTCATCCCTTGACCGGATTGCCCATCCTCATCGGAGGCCGCACCTTGTTCCATAGCAAGAAAGCGGTCGTAGTCGCTCTCATATAATCTGTCCTGAATGATCCGATACTTCTCAAATTCACTTTCGGCATGAGCTTTTGCAATCTCGGCAGTGATTGTTCCAGCATTCGTCAGGATTTCCCGGTCATCGGCCATCAGGAAAATGTCCAGCCGCTTTGCCCAATCCTCCATTGTCATGGGAATACGCCGCCGCGCCCGGTCTTCTGCCAGATCAAGATAGGCGGACACGATACGTTCCAATGAATACAATTCATCCTCTGTCAGATAGTTTTTGGCAATAGATACATCGCTTTTCATAATCTTGCCAAGAGGCGCTTCTTTCCAGGAGGTCAGACCCATGTGAGGCTGATCCGCATCAGCCCGATAGTATATCATTTCAGCGGCGGTATGTCCGTGAACAGCAAAATGCATCTTATTCTGGACTTTTGCGAAAAAATCCTTAGTCGTTTTTGCCGTTCTGTCATAGTCAAGAGCTGTAGCATAGATGTCGGTGATTTTTTGATAGAATTTCCGTTCAGACAGCCGTATCTCCCGGATTTTTTCCAGCTGTTCCTCAAAATATTTCTCTGTCAGAACGGTACCGCCATTTTTCAGCCGTTCCTCGTCCATGACCCAGCCCTTGATCGTGTAGTCCTTCACAATGGCGTTGGCCCATTTGCGGAACTGAACAGCACGTTCATTGTTCACTTTGAAGCCCACGGCAATAATCATTTGCAAATTATAGTGATTTACCTCGCGGCTGATCTGACGGCTCCCCTCAGATTGAACTATCCGAAATTTTCGGATAGTTGACCTCTCCTCTAACTCGGAATCCTCGAACACCTTGCCGATGTGGTAATTGATGGTTCGTACATCTACATTGTACAGCTCCGCCATCATCTTTTGTGTAAGCCAGATATTTTCATCCTCGTAACGCATTTCGATGCTTTCTGCGCTATCGCCTGTGGACGCTACAAAAGTAAGATATTCAGCGGCACTGGATCGAATTGTGATGTTATCTTTCTGTTTTTTTATCCGCTCGCTCATTTTACGATCTCCCCGCTCTGATCCCGGCTTATGAGCCAACCCAGCAACCGGCTGCACCCAACTGACACATCCTGCCAGGTAGTTTCGAAGTCACCCGTATACCAAGGATCGGCTACATCGCTGGGGCGGTCGGTAAACTCCATCAGCAGATGCAGCTTGCCATCGAAATCGCCACCGCAGATGCGGTGCATATTTCGCAGATTGGCCCGATCCATTCCAATCAGGAGGTCGTACCGCTCGTAGTCCTCGTTCCTCAGCTGGCGGGCTGTTTTGCCGGCGCAGTCGATACCATGCTCGGCCAGCTTGCGGCGGGCCGGAGGGTAGACTGGGTTGCCGATCTCCTCGGTGCTGGTGGCTGCGGACTCGATGAGGAATTCCGACTCCAGCCCCGCTTTCTTTACCAGGTCTTTCATCACGAACTCGGCCATTGGGCTGCGGCAGATGTTTCCATGGCACACAAACAGGATCTTTGTCATTGGCTATACACTCCATGCTGGCGGTGTTTTCTTCAGTATAGCACACTTCATCCGCAAAGTCGAGGACGATTTCCAGATGAGCATGATCCACGATTCTCTGCTGGAGTTCCAGCTTCGACCAGCCGAACTGCCCAGCCGCTTTGATATACCATGCCCGCTCCTGGGGAGTCAGTTCCGCCTCCAGGATGACCACATTTTGAGTCCAGCCGATGGTCATGGCCTCAGCCAGCACTTCCGGTGCGCTCTCATAGGTACGATAGAACTCCCGCATCCGGCGCAGGTTCCGGGGGGAGAAGCCGGAGGTGTCAGGGTATGCGCCGCACAGATACTCCGCCGCGGCAACAGCGGCGCCTTTCTCTGGCCTGTCGCTGACCAGCCGGCCAATCTCACAGTACAGTTCCATCTGGGGCAGGTCTGCCGTCATCAACGTATCCAGCGCCGCGAACATGGCGCTGTAGTCAACAGGTTTTCTGACGTTCATTCTGGCTTCTCCTTTCCGGCGCGGGTGCGCCTGTTTTTTATTCTCTGGAGTTTGAAATCGCCAACGCGCAAGCCCTCGGTCCCCCGAGGGCTTGCTCCTTAGCGGTATCAGGTCATTCTGCTGTTACTCCCATTGCAGTTCTACCATCTGCTCCCACTGGACGATGAAGCGGTCATCCACCACACAGTTCCGGTGGTAGTGGCCCAGGAACCAGTAATCGAATTGGCACCGCCGCTTGACCATCTGGAGGAAGTCCGTCAACCGGTCAGGGGTGTAGTTTCGATCCAGCTTCTGCTGGATGCTGGTGGGGGCGCAGTGGGTCAGGATGCAGTTCACTCGCCAGTTGACCCTCTCCAGGTTCCTGACGGCCTCCTCGTATTCTTCCTCTGAGGGCAGCTCCTGGGGCCACCAGTTTTCCCCCGCCTTGCGGAAGGAGGCGTCCTGGCTCTCCCCGCCCCCCAGGGCCAAAAGGCTTTTGCCCTGGATGGAAAAAATCTGCCCCCGAATCAGGTGGCGGAGGTTTCCGGTGATGCGGTGGGTGAGGCCCCCGTTCCACTCCTCCACCGGGTAGCGCTCCAAAAGGTCCAGGTTATCGTGGGTGCCCTCCAGAAAGAGCACCTGGTACCGGCGCTTTCCAATCCACTGGAGAATCTCCTCCTCCTCCGGGGAGCCGTTCCAAAGAAAGCCGAAATCCCCGCAGACCACCAGGGCGTCCTTTTCCCCCAGCCACCGCAGCTTCCAGGCGTTAAAACGGCCCCTGTCCCCGTGCATATCCCCTGTAAAGTAGATCATCCTCAGCCCTCCTCTTTCCATGGGCAAAATGTTCACAATTTCATGGTAGGCCAAGGCGCCCAGATATGGTATAATACCTATGTGTCGCGTGTATCGCGCCGCGGGACAGGGATATGCCGCCCGCTGCGGGACCATGCCACAAAATCCACGGATCATTTTCCTGGTCCCTTCTATTGTACCGAAAAAAGGGGGATTTGTCTATATGAAGAAAAAAACCAAAGGCGGTAAAAGGGATGGCTCCGGGGGCTTTTGGCCCCTGAAGCGGCTTTGCGCCTTCCTGCTGGCGGCGCTGCTCCTGGCCCCCGCCGCCGCCTACGGGGCCTATATGCCCTCCTTCCAGCCAGCTTCCCGCGGGGTGTACCTGGAGAACACCGACACGGGGAAGCTCATCTTTGAGCAGAACGCCGGTGAAAGGATGGAGGCCGGTTACCTGGCAAAGCTGATGACCGCCCTGATGACGGTGGAATACATGGAGGAAAAGGGGCTGAGCCTGGACGACGAAAAGGTGGCCCTGAAGCTCTACATCCAAAACCTGGTCTACGGCAGCGCCAACCTGGGGGGCATCCTCCAGGGGGAGGAGGTCTCGGTGCGGGGGCTTCTTTACGCCATGCTGCTCCAGTCCGCCAACGAGGCGGCTATGATGCTGGGGGACTACATCGGCGACGGCAGCGTGGGGCACTTTGCCGACCTGATGAACCGCCGGGCGGCGGAGCTGGGGTGCACCGGCACCCCCTTTACCGACCCCGCCGGCTTCCACGACGACGACCCGGCGGAAAACAACTGGACCACCCCGCGGGATATGGGCATCATCTTCCGGAGGGTGATGGAAAACGACACCCTGCGCCAAATCCTCCAAAGCCGCAGCTACGACATCGGCCCCACCAACAAGCACGGCTCCCTGAACCAGTTTAACTACACCAACGCCATGATGTCCACCGCCAGCGATTACTACTACGCCCCGGTGGACGGCGGCTTCATCAGCGTCGTCTCCGGCCAGAAGGCGGGGATTGCGGTGATGGCCTCCACCGGCGGCTACAGCTACCTGCTGGGGCTGCTGGGAAGGCCCCCGGGGGCGGATTTGGCGGGCACCCGCGACACCCTGTACACCGAGGCCAAAAATCTCCTCCAGTGGGCCTTTGACAGCTTTGCGGTGCGCACGGTGATGGAGAAGGGGGAAATCATGGAGGAGGTGCCGGTGCGGTTTTCCTCTGTTACCGACCATATGCCCCTGGCCACCTCCGAGACCTTTATGGCCCTGATGCCCAACGGCCTGGACCTCACCAGCATCCAATACAAATACGAGCTGCCGGAGGCCCTGGCCGCCCCGGTGCAGAAGGGGCTGGAGGTGGGCCGCCTGCATCTCATCCTGGCGGACGAGGAGATAGGGTGGGTGCCCCTGGTGACCACCGACTATGTGGAGGCCTCCAAATTCCTCACCTGGATGGGCTGGCTGGAGGCGTCGGTCCACACCTTCTGGTTCAAGTTCTGGGTGCTGTTTGTGATTACCTTTGTGGTGCTGTACTCCTCCCTGCTGGTGCAGGTGAAGCGCCGCAAGCAGCGGCAGGGGCGGTACTCCCGGTACAACGCCCACCGGAGCCAGGAGCGGTATCTATAGGAAAGGCCCCTATGCGCCCCCGGAGGGCGGGGCCGCGGCAGCTCCCTCCCAGCAGGTGAAAAGCAACCCCCGTCCTGGCGGCGCGCTGTGCTGCACTGCCAGAGCGGGGGGCTCTTTTTTTATCAGGAACGGGGCAGGAAGCCCCACAGGCCCTGGATGAGAATTACCAGAATCAGCACCGGCAGGAAAAACCGGAAGTAAATCTTCAGCTGCCGGGGCATCCGGAGGCCCTTGCCGGTGTTGGCCTCCGCCAGATAGTTCTCAAAGCCCCAGCCCCATTTGGTGACGCAGAAGAGGAGGTACACCAAAGACCCCAGGGGCAGAAGGAGGTTGGAGACAAGGAAATCCTCGAAGGTTTGGATGTTCCCGATGCCGGGGACCTGCACCCCGCTCCAAAGGTTGAAGCCCAGCACGCAGGGAAAGCTGGCGATGAGGATGAACACCCCGTTCATGAGGGCCGCCTTCCTCCGGTCCCAGCCGAAGTTATCCATGGAGTTGGCCTGTAGGTTTTCAAAGACGGCGATGACGGTGGAAAAGCTGGCAAAGGTCATAAAGAGGAAGAATAGGGTCCCCCACAGCCGTCCCCCCGCCATGTGCAGGAAGACCTTGGGGAGGGTCATAAAGATGAGGGAGGGGCCGCTGTCCGGCTGGACCCCGAAGGAGAAGCAGGCGGGGAAAATAATCAGTCCCGCCATCAGGGCCACGAAGGTGTCCAGAGAACAGATCCGCACCGCCTCTCCGGTGAGGGTGAAGTCCTTGGCCATATAGCTGCCCAACACCTCCATGGCGGCGATGCCCAGGCTGAGGGTGAAGAAGGCCTGGTTCATGGCGGCGGTGATGACGCTCCCCAGCCCCGCGGCGGAGGCCTTGGCCAGGTCCGGCAGCAGGTAGAAGCGGACCCCCTCCCCCGCCCCCGGCAGGGTGAGGCTGTGGACCGCCAGCCCGGCGATGAGGAAAAGGAGCCCCAGCATCATCCACTTGGTCACCTTCTCCAGGCCCCCCTGGAGGCCGAAGCTGCACACCAAAAAGCCGGCGGCCACCGTCAGAATCATCCAAAGGGACATCTCGCCGGGGCTGGCCAGCATGGCGGAAAAGACCCCGTCCACCGCCTCCCCGGAAAGGCCGGTGAAGGCCCCGGTGGCAAACTTTACAAAGTACCCTAGCATCCAGCCGGAAACGGTGGTGTAGTACATCATCAGCAGGGCGCAGCCCGCCACGCAGAACCAGCCGTGGATATGCCAGCGGCTCCCCGGCTTTTCCAAGGCCTTGTAGGCCAGGACGGCGCTTTTGCCGCTGGCCCGGCCCACCGCCAGCTCCATGGTGAGCACCGGCACCCCCATGATGAAGAGGAACAGCAGGTAAAAGAGCACAAAGACGCCGCCGCCGTTGGCCCCGGTGACATAGGGGAACTTCCAGACGTTCCCGATACCCACGGCGCACCCCACGCTGACCAGCAGGAAGCCCAGGCGGGAACCAAAATTTTCTCGCTTCATTGCCTATACATCTCCTTCAAGCAATTTAACAAGCCAGTGTGATAAAACCTCTCCTATGATACGGGAAGCGGCGGGAAAAGTCAACCACCGGGGGAGATAATTTTCACCGGGCCCTTGCCCCAGGGGGCGGATTGGTATATCATAGAAGGCAGACAGAGGAAAGGAGCGATGAACGATGAAGCGAAGGCTGGAGCCTTGGGACTGCGCCAGGGAGCTGCTGCAAGGGCTGCCCGGCGGGCTGCTCCTCACCGCCGGGGCGGCGGGGAGGGTGAACCCCATGACCATCGGCTGGGGGACGCTGGGCATCCAGTGGGCCACCCCCATCTTTACCGTTTTTGTGCGGGAAAACCGCTTTACCCGCCAGCTGCTGGACCAGAACCCGGAGTTTACCATCAGCGCCCCCCAGGGGGAGGGGGCCAGGGAGATACTCTCCCTTTGCGGCACCAAAAGCGGGCGGGAGCTGGACAAAATAGCCGCCGCCGGTCTCACCCTGGCGGAGCCGGAGGCCATCTCCGTCCCGGCCATCCGGGAGCTGCCCCTGACCCTGAAGGAGTTCGAGCTGCTGGCCTACCTGGCCTACCACAAAAACCTGGTGCTCACCCGGGGGCAGCTGCTCTCGGCAGTTTGGGAAATGGACTATGACGGGGACGTGCGGACGG
>OFGX01002106.1_pt1 | contig 10844 bp, 9 predicted proteins | sample 1521831 | NCBI WGS metagenome assembly OFGX01 (sample SAMEA3504080, study PRJEB24116) | mouse gut metagenome | biome: mouse gut; feature: mouse-associated habitat; material: faeces | place: Denmark | collected 2011
AAATTCTCTCTTTTCAGACGTTTTTTCTTCGGCTGGTCGATATAGGACAGTGTTTCCCGCACACGGACTTTTCTCGCGTCATCACTGTTCGCTGCATCCTTTGCAGGCCGGCCCTCGTTCACCCTGCCTTTGTCCGGAGTTTCCTTTGATGTTCTCTCCTTTTTGGGTCTTTCTGTGCCGAATGCGTTCTTCGAGGCTTTCACTTTCTTTGGTTTCTCTGTATTCAATGCGTTTTTTGATGTTCTGCCCTGCTTCGGCGGATCTTTCTTCAACGGCCCTTTCCTGGTCCGCTCCTTCTTCGGTTTTTCCAGTTTCACTTTATCCTTTGCCAATGTCATTTCATCTGGCTTATCTTTCTTCATGCTATATCTATCCCCTTAAATATGACGCAGATATTTGAAAACCATTTCTGATCCGCCTGATACGGCATTCCGTGATCAACACAATGCCGTATCAGGCAGATATGGGACAAGTATAACATAGTATGGTAAAAAATACATCTAAATTTTCTAATAACAATCCGAATCATTCCAGCATTTTTTTATACCGGGGTTCTTCCTTTAAAAAGGCAAAGCATTCATCCTCCCGGAACCCTTTTTTCAAATTTTCCTTCATCTCAGTCAAAAATTCTTCCCGTGCTTCCTTGAAAGTCATATGCGCATAGAGCGGCGCCTGCTGCATGCTGCTGATTTCCTCCGCGCCGGCAAGCATCTCTTCCATGATCTCCAGCGCCTTCTCCTTATCCTTTTCCTCCGCTGCCAGTTCCAGGCCGCAGACGATCTCATAGTATCTGCCCATTTCAAAAAGCCGCGCAAGCTCCCCCTGCTTTTCCACCAGCATATGCGCCCGCTCCATGTCCTGCTCCTCCATTGCCAGGGCGAGCAATCCATAAAATACTTCGCTGAGAACCATATACTCCGCATAGAGGATTTCTTCGTATGTCCTGCATGCGTCCTGAATCCGTCCGGTCTTTGCATAGATCTGCGCCTGCTTCCTTTTCCGGTTCGGATTCTGTATGGAAAAATACTGCAGATATTCTTCTGCTTTCTCGTATTGCTCGTTCCGTATATAAGATGCGTACAGCATCTCCGCAGCCTGGATCCTGACGCCTTCCTCACTGCTTTTCAGCCCCCGGCGGTAGCATTCCTGGATATATCCGTCATACTTTTCTGAATCCGGAAGCTGCTTCATCAAGCGGTATCCGTCCAGGGCTGCCGCAAGCTGCAAAGCAAGCTGCTCACAATTCGGAAAGTTCTCGATTTTTTTCTTTGCCCACTGAAATACGGTTTCGTAGCTTTCCTTATTCAGCATATCGGTGAGCTCCCGCAAGATGCTTCCAAGCTCTTCCGGCGTAAGCTCCTCCTGGAAGGACAGCAGCGTATCCACCGTAATCTCCAGCAGACGGGCAATCGGGGCCAGCAGCATGATATCGGGAAAGGAATTGCCGTTCTCCCATTTGTTCACCGCCGGAGCGGTCACGCCGAGACGCGCGGCCATCTCCTCCTGAGTCAGATTTTTGAGTTTCCTGTGTTTCCGTATCACTTCTCCTATCTGCATGATAAAACCTCCCTGCCATTGTTTTATACGATACTTTACACTGCCCGTATGCCGTAGTCTCTCTGCGCCTTCAAAATCCGGCACAGGAAATGCTTCAAACATGTATTGTATCTGCATCGGCCGTTTGCTGACTCCATCATACCACGCGTCACAGGGTTTCACAATTGAACCGTATTTAAAAAATATCCAAAAAACATAACCGTGAGTTATATTCCTTCGCTCCCAACCGCATGTTTCAGCCTTACCGCCAGCCCGTCAATGGCTCCTGAGAGGTAATCGGCCAGATATCCGGACAATGCCCCGCCCATTCGTGCCTGTCCCTGCACCGCCTCCTGGTCGTACTGCTGAAAAAGCACCTCCGCCGCCTCCCTCAGCCGGTCCCGGATCTCCGGTACTTCCGCCCTGGAAAACAGTTCCTGCAGCCGGACACGTTCCTCTTCCTGAAATTCCTGCTGAGACAGGGGTTTCCGAAGCAGAATGTACATGAGGACCGAAGTAAATACGATTTCGCAGAGATTTTCCATAATTTCCTGTCTGGAATACGCGTAAAATCCGTCCCAATCCCCGTCTGTCCCTCCTGATTCCATACTCCGGCTCACCCTCCGGGTATATTGCTCCAGAATTTCCACCACATAGTCCTGGGGAAATTTTTTCAAAAAGATCTGCTCCAGCCGGATGCAGTTTATAAATTCATACACCCGGTCGATGCCGGAGAGCCGGGAAATGTCCTTCAAAACCGGATAGTCCAGCGTCAATATCGTGTCCTGCGGGCAAAATACCACGTCATACCATTTGAAAAATTCGGGGAGCCCTTTTATAAAGGTATCGTGCAGGCAGGGATTTTCATAGCAGGAAAATTCGGGCAGAATTTCGTGGTAAAGCTTCAGCGCCTTCCGGGTCTTTTCTTCCACGCAGTCCGCCCCCATTTTATATGCCTGCTCCGCGGACAGCTTCTTTCCGGAAACGGCCAGATCCCCCCGGGAACTGCCCTCGTCCCAGTCAAATATATGCTCCTGCGGTTCCCCAAGCTCTGCCTCATGGATGCAATACAAAACGGCCTCCATCAGCTGCTCCGCCTTTTCATAGGTTACGGATGTGCTCTCGTTGGCCGTATATTTTTGCGCCAGCCTGCCGACGATCGGCACCAGTTCTTCCATTTCATAATGCATAATTTACCTCCACTTATCCGAACAGTTCACTCAGCGCTTCCATATACAGGTCGTAATCCCATCTTTTCACTTCGTCGAACCGGGAGGCTTCCCCCCGTCCCCCGGAAGTCTTATACCCTCTGTAGCCTGCCCGTATGGCCTGTGAAAAAATACTCAGGCAGGTTCCCTCCAGGTAGTCCAGATCCCCAAAACAGAGGGTTTCAAACTGCTCCTTCATCAGTTGGAGAAGTTCGTCGTCTGAGATCTCGTCCTGCATCTCGTTCTTGTACAGATAAAATATTTCCTGCAGGCGGATCATGGTTTCCACATAGTTATTCTGGTCAATAAAATCCGAATCGCAAAATGTCTCGATGATCCTGGAAACGATCCCCTCGCCGAACTCCACGCGCTTCTGTTCCCGCAGAGAATTGGCCCGCTCCGCCACGATCAGCTTTGCGTCCTCTTCGCTTAAGACCAGCCCGTACTTCTCCGTCATCCGATTCGTTTCCATGACCTTTGCCAACTGATTTTCCTGCTGCAGCAATACCATCCAGTTCTGTTCCATGGGCAATCCTCCTACTATATATAATACTGGCCGGATGCCGTGCAGCGAGTGCACGGCACCGTGTGAACAGTAACAACGTATTACTATAACACCCGGCCCGGATAGTTACCAGTCTTGAATTTTCGGCATTTTTGTGGTATTATAATAGCAGAAAAGAGCTCTGCTTCCGCAGAGCTCTTTTGATATTTCCGTTTCATAAGGTGCGGTCACGAAACCGGCTGCACTTTTTCAAACAGGATCGTCACTTTGAACAGATCCCCGTCCAGATACAGCTCGAACTTCCCGCCCTGCATCTCCGTCAGGCTCTTCGCGATGGAGAGCCCCAGGCCGCTGCCCTCGGTGCTCCGGGAGACGTCGCCCCGGATAAAGCGTTCGGTCAGCTCATCTGAAGAAAAATTCAGCGGCTGGTCGGAGACATTTTTCAGGGAAAAGCTGGTCTGGTTTCCCTCTATTTTCAGATCCGCATAGACGCGGGTTCCCGGCATTGCGTATTTTGCGGCATTGTTGAAAATATTTTCCAACACGCGCCACATGCGCCGCCCGTCCACATGGACGATGACCGGTTCCTCGGGCAGGGACGCCACAACCGTAAGCTGCCTTGCCTCCATCTTTTCCGACAGTTCCCCAATGGTCTGGTTCAGCATTTCCACCAGATCCACGTCCATAAATTCCAGCGTAATGCTGCCGCTGCTCACCTTGGAGGCCTCCACCACGTCCTCCGTCAGCGTTTTCAGTCTCTGGGCTTTCATTTCCAGGATATCCAGATATCCCTTCACCTTCGGGTCGTCAAAATTTTCCCGTTTCAAAAGATCCACATAGTTGATGATGGAGGTCAGGGGCGTCTTGATATCGTGGGACACGTTGGTAATCAGGTCGGTTTTCAGCCGCTCGTCCCGCATACTTTTCTCCACCGCATTCTGAAGGCCGCTGCCGATATTTTCAAGATTCTTTGACATATCCTGATAATCCCCCCCCTGGAATTTTTTGACGGGAAATTTGTAGTCCAGGCTGCCTCCGGCGATCTCTTTGATCCCGTCCTTGATCTGCTGCTTCTCCAGGGCGTTCCGGATCAGGAATACTGCCGCCGCAATGTCCGCCGCCGCCATAAGAAATATAGGCAATTTATCTGTGCCCCATGACGTCAAAACAGGAAACCACTGAAACACTAAAAATGCAAGATAAGCCGCCATGGTTTTCCACAGTACCCGGCGCTGACGCCAGAAAGCCAGAGCCATTCTGCCGCCTCCTGTGATCACGCCTTTGCTCCACTGGTACAGCATTCTCAGGATGCTGTCCTTCCAGAGGGTGCGGCCCTTGATCCGGCGTACCAGGGACAAATATCCCACCAGGAAACAGGTGGCCGTCAGCAAAGCATAGGCCGAGATGACAACCGTCTCTCCTGCCGTCATGGAAACTCCATAAGAATAGAAGCTTCCGTCAGCAGTATATTCTCCCACATCGAACCGGTGCCAGCCGGCACTCAGCAGCATGGTGGCAAATATCCAGGGAATCACGGCCAGCGCTGCGGACAGCTCCGTCTTCCACCGGTCGAAGGGATGCAGGTACAGTTCATTTCCTTCCTCTGCCCTGCGTCCCGCGATCACGGTCAGCCAGACCACCGCCCCAAGAAACAGAACGATGGATATGGGAAATGCTTTTGCCGCTTTATTGACATAAGGCGCATATTGCTTATAATTGTCCGATGCCCTGCGGAAAATATCATCCACCGGGTAGGACGTATCCACTGCCGCCGCTATGAGATAGTCCTCTCCAAGCACCTCCGTGTACCATTCGTCATGTGCGCTCCAATATGACACGGTTCTTCTGTCCAGATTCAGATTATCTTCACACGCGTCTGCATCCGGTTTCTGGATCATGTACCGCATATTCCCATCGCTTTTGATGGACTCGAGACTCTTTTTCACGTCTTCGTAGTTCCGAAACTCGTCATGATTTGTGTAAACCGTTTTTTTGCCCTCATTTACAAACAGATAGGTCAGGTTTGTTTTTCCGTCTTTGAAGGGGCTGGATTCATCTTTGTAATTGAGATCCGCAGAATACAGGCTGTTGATCGTATATTGCAGACAGTCATATATCTCTGTGAGCTTTCCGTTGAGCTCCGGGGTGCTGTTCACAACCGACAGGATATCCTTTGCGCCTTCAGGGGCATATTTTTCCTCAAACTGCCCTCCGTCAAAGCTCCATACCTCTGTATATATGAGTTCCCCTTCCTCGTTCCGCAGCCGGCTATTCTCTCCCATCAGAAGATAACCGTTTTCCAGCTCTTCCAAAAACAGTTCCTTCTCGTCCGTGCTGCCGTCCATGCCGTCCACACGCAGGCTGTCTTCCAACAGCAGTTTTTTCAGCTCCTTCACCGTATAGTAGTGATAGGTGCCGTCTGTTTTCTCGCAGACAACGATGCTGCTCCCTCCATTCGAAATAGCCGAAAGATATGGCTGGCCCCCATGGTTCGCCTTCCTGCCCCACTCCACCAGATCCCCCAGCCTGTAGGAGAGGCCGGACAGATCGTTGTCAGTATATCCCTCCGTCCTGGCATATTCCAGAACATCAATCAGCTTATCCGGATCATATTCCCCGTCGGTCTCCAGCAGATGGGCCGCATCCACCATATTCAGCTTCTCTGCAATCGCGGATACCATGTGTCCCTGGAAAGTATCTGTTTCCTCATAGGGTCTTCTCTCTTTTCGGAGCATATCCTCCACCGACATGGTGTCCGGAGAAGCGGCCAGCAGTACAAAGCTCAGCGCCGCAATCACCGGCGTCACCAGCGCGGTCAGTATCAGCAGTGTCTTTACAATCGGATGTCTATACCATTTCTTCATAACTCTATCATCCTTTCACTCAATGCCTTTCCAGCTTTTCTATCTTATAACCAACGCCCCACACTACTTTCAAATATCTGGGGTCCTTCGGGTTGATCTCAATCTTCTCCCGGATATGGCGGATATGTACGGCCACCGTGTTGTCCGCCCCGATGGCTTCCTCGTTCCAGATGGATTCGTAGATCTGGCCGATGGAAAATACCCTTCCCTGGTTGCGCATCAGAAGCTTTAAAATATTGTACTCGATAGGGGTCAGTTTCACCGGCTCCCCGTCCACGGTCACTTCCTTCAGGTCGTCATTCATCCGCAGGCCGCCTGTCTCATAGATGGTCTCGGATTCCTCCTTTGCCGTTCCGCCCAGCTGGGTGTACCTTCTGAGCTGCGATTTTGCCCGGGCCACCAGCTCCAACGGGTTGAACGGCTTTGTTACATAATCGTCAGCTCCCACGTTGAGCCCCAGGATCTTGTCTACATCCTCCGACTTTGCCGACAGGATAATGATCGGGATGCTGTGCTTCTCCCGGATCTTCAATGTGGCATGGATTCCGTCCAGCCTGGGCATCATCACATCCAGGATCAGCAGATGGACGTCCTCCGTCTCCAGGATCTTCAATGCCTGCATTCCGTCGTAAGCCTTCAGGATATGGTAGCCTTCCTGGGACAGATATATTTCGATTGCTTCTACGATTTCTTTGTCATCGTCACATACTAAAATATTATACATTCCTTATCACCTCCCTTGTATTATACATGATACCGGGGAAATTTTAATAACGAAGAAGGAAATTTCTTATGAAATTATTAAATTTTTTCGGTCGGAGGACAATTAATTTTTCTCAATTACATTTTTATCTATTTAAGACATTTCCACTGAAATTTCTTGCATCATTATACCTTATGTTGTAAAATCAAGACAATCAGGTAGTGTAAAGTATCGGACTGATGGGGATTGTCAAGGCATATGAAGCCGGATGCCAAAATCAGCATGAAATCTCCATAATTGATGATTCAAAGGCAGCATGAAAAGGAGTGATATTATGGCACTGCTACAGGAAAAGATTTATACAATTGAAGATATTTATTCTCTGCCGGAGGGCCAACGGGCGGAACTGATCGACGGCCAGATTTATATGATGGCGCCGCCAAATGCAAGGCATCAGGACATTATTTTCTCATTGTCAAGAAAAATAGCTGACTATATTGATGAAAACAAAGGAACCTGTAAAATCTATCTTGCCCCTTACGCAGTGTTTTTGAATGCTGACGATAAAAACTATGTTGAACCTGATATATCTGTTATCTGTGATAAAAGTAAACTAGATGATAAGGGGTGCCATGGAGCTCCGGATTGGATTGTGGAAGTCGTTTCTCCATCCACACAGCGAATGGACTATTCCGTAAAACTGTTCAAATACCGTACTGCCGGGGTGCGGGAATACTGGATCGTCAATCCGGTAACCAAAACTGTTCAAACATATTCTTTTGACGGCGAAGAAGATTCCAGCCAGCTTTCTTTTATTGACGAAATACCGGTTCACATATTTAACGGCCTGACTATCAGAATATGTGATTTACTGCAATAAATGAAAACCGCCCCTGCGCCAACAGGAACGGCTTTCAGATTCATCCGGAGATGATACCTTATAACAAAGCAAAATGATTGTATCATCTTTGGTGACGGCCTGCAAAAGCCAGGTATTACAAACAAGGTCTATATCATTCTTCTTGCAATCTTTATTTTTTATAAAATAAAATGATAAATATCATGCGCAGCTCGGCTCTTTTTTCATATAATAAAATTGATAGATTTTTATTTTGAAAGAGGAGTTTCTATGAGTATAAAAGGACTTGATGTCAGTGAATTTCAAGGAAATGTGGACTGGGCGCAGGTGAAAAATGCCGGATACCAGTTCGCCATACTGCGGGCAGGGTACGGATTCCGGACGCCGGACCAGCAGTTCCAGAGAAACGCGTCCGAATGCAACCGTGTCGGTATTCCCGCCGGCGCATACTGGTTCTGCTACGCCCTCAGCCCGGAGGACGCCAAAAAGGAGGCGGACGGATGTCTGGAAGTGATCGCTCCCTACCGCCTGGAATATCCCATCTGCTATGATATTGAGCAAGCCTCCATAACCTATGCCGAACAAAACGGCGTCACGATCACGCCCGCGCTGGCCACGCAGATTGTAAAAGCCTTCTGCAGCCGGATTCAGGAACGGGGGTACTATGCAATGTACTACAGCAACCAGAATTTCCTGGAGACCTATCTTCCCCCGGAAATGACGCAGCAGTATGCACTGTGGTTCGCCCGCTACGGCAGCCGCTATGACGGCCTGGATTATGGGATCTGGCAATACACCAGCACCGGAAGCGTCCCGGGAATCGCTGGAAATGTGGACCTGGACACCGGTTATGTAGACTACGCTTCCGTCATCCGCAAAGCCGGCCTGAACCACCTGGACAGCAAACCCACGCCCCCGCCGAAACCCACCCCGCCTTCCGCCGACTATATCACCTACGTGGTCCAGTCCGGCGACACCTTAAGCGAGATCGCAGAACGTTACGGCACCACCTACCAGACCCTGGCCGCACTGAACAACATTTCCGACCCGAATCTGATCCACCCCGGCCAGACTATACGCGTCCCGGAAAAAAGCGGCTCCGCCCCGCAGTACTATACCATCCAGTCCGGCGACACCCTAAGCGAGATCGCACAGCGTTTCGGAACATCCGTCAACACCCTGATGTCCCTCAACGGCATTTCCGACCCCAACCTGATCTACGCCGGAAACAAACTCCGCATCTCCTGACCCCCTACTCGAGCCACACACCATCTACACAATTTCCTTCCCCAGCCGGCCCCCAAAAAAGGCCGGCTGGAGCGCTCCCCTTTCTCCCCTCCTCTGCAGGCCCCCGGTCCCGGAAAACAGCTCAGCCGCATATAATTGTTCAAAGGAGCCTCTCAAAAAACGCCGGCACTTAACGAGGTCTTTTCGAGTTTAGTTCCGCTGCGTTTTTTGCGAAGCGAAAGCGCGGCGACGTGAACAATTATATGCGGCTGAGCGTCCCCGGCCCCTCCCTGCAACTTTCATTTGCCTTTTCCCTCCGTTAGTGATAATATATCTCTTTAGAAAGGAGCATACAATTATGAATCAGAACAAAAAAAGACATACAAATGATAAAACTTTAATCTTGGTTCTTGTCGGCATCCTTGCAGCGGCATTTTGTGTCATCGGAATTGTGATCGGAATTGGAATGTTCAAATCCAAAGATGACAAAGCCAAAGAGCCTGTGAAAAAAGAAGCGGAGGCAGCCTCCATAAAAGTAAATGAACCCGAAGTACAGCCGGAACCGGAGCCTGTCCTGGAGACCGTACCGCGGAAAATAGACTTCCAGGGATTGTGGGCCATCAACCCCGACGCCTATGCGTTCATTGAGATCCCCGGCACCCAGGTCAATTATCCTGTCATGCAGAGTTCCACCCAGGAGGAGGACTACTACCTGAACGTCACCTTCGAGGGCGTGGCCGCGCTGCCTGGCTCAATCTACTCCCGCATGGTCAACGCGAAAGATTTTACCGACCCGATCACCGTCATCTACGGGCATGACATGCTGGACGGTTCTTACTTCGGAGATCTGAAAAATTACATAGACAGGGGATTTTTTGATACATACCGTGACATGTACATTTATACGCCGGAGCGGCAGTTCGAATATAAGATCATTGCGGAGGTGGTGCATGACGATACGCTGATCTCCGCCACCCATGACCTGAAAGTGCCGGATTCCGTGCCGGCCTTTATCCAGGAGCTGCAGGGCATACCGGAGCCCCAGAACCAGTTTGCGGAGGATATGACCGTGACTCCCGAGGACCGTCTGGTCACCCTGTCCACCTGCATCGGGGACAGGCCCAACAACCGCCGCCTGATCGTGGCTAAGCTGGTCAATGAAAAACTGATTGCAGACCAGCCCGCGGAGAATCCGGCAGACCCGGCAGCAGCAGATCCAGGAGCCGCAGCCCCTGCAGGGGCGGACCCCGCTGCGGCAGATCCGGCAGCAAATCCGGGAAATACAGGCACGCCGGAAGCTCCTCAGCCGTAAAAGAAATTTTAAAGATATTGAGCAATTTACGGGGCTGTCTGGAAATAGACAGCCCCTGTTTTTGTTGCGATTCAACACTGTTTTTTCCTTAATTGATGGGGGTGACAACAGGCTTTCCGTCCTGATCCATCATAACCGTCAGTCCGGTCCCCACTCTCAGATCATGGGAAGCCAACAGGTAATTCACACCAGTTTCCGTATCAACGATGATCTTTGCCACATTAGTGATGCCCTGGGAGTATACTTCCACAAAACGATCTTTCTTTTTCGCCATAAGCTCACCTCCTTTTTTCGTTCTGCCGTTCGACATTGCAACTATACCACATAAAAAAAGTCTGGTGGGGCAAATTTCCTGAATGAGCAGCAAAATTTCCTAAATGGAATGGGAGGGAGCCTCATCGGTCCCCTCCCAGTTTTTTACGCAGCTTTGCCTTTCCCGCACGGGAAATCAGGCACTCGCGGCCGCCGGCCCACAGCTTATTGTGTTTTAGATCTACTGCCTCGATCTTATCCGCCGCCACCAGATAGGCCCGATGCGTGCGGATAAACGAATCCCCCAGCTGAATCTCCAGCGCATTGAGACTGCCCAGAAAATCCATCTGACTGCTGGCGGTGTGGAGGACGACATGG
>OFGX01002107.1_pt1 | contig 10841 bp, 8 predicted proteins | sample 1521831 | NCBI WGS metagenome assembly OFGX01 (sample SAMEA3504080, study PRJEB24116) | mouse gut metagenome | biome: mouse gut; feature: mouse-associated habitat; material: faeces | place: Denmark | collected 2011
ACGGTGGTGTGAGAGGCCGATAATTGAACTAATCAATTATCTCCTACTTGATTGTATGTTTGAAATTTGTTGATTATCTATTTTATTAAATCTTATTTTAGTACCAACCGTGTGATTGCCAGAATGATTGAGCAGCACTCCAGGAACCGTAACGACTAGCTACGTATTGATCAGCTACTCGTTCTTGGTTAGCTTCTGAGTAGTCACCATTTAAGTATGATGCTGACAATTGGTATTTACCAATATATTGACCATTCCGTGCACTGTAGCTACCACCTGATTCGCGAGCTGCGATCCAAGCCTTGGCAGCAGCATCATTTCCAGCTACATTTGAGTTATAGCCAGTTGATGCTTGAGCACTAGATTGTTGTTGTACATTTTGTGTTTGTGGAGTTTGTACTTGTTGTTGAGCAACTGGTGCTTCTTGGTTTGATTGTACTTGTTGGTTTTGTTGTGCTTGATTTTCAGCAGTTGTAGCTTGTGTATCTGCTTGTGGTGCAACATTTGCGGCTGGTAAAGTAGCAACTTCTTCTTGAGTAGCTGGTGCAACCTCACCATCATCCTTGATTACTAATTGTTGACCAACGTAAATCAAGTTCTTATCAGCAATATTATTATTGTTTGCTAATGTATCTACAAAAGTTAGATCGTGACCTAATTTGTAAGAAATCCCAGAAAGGGTGTCACCTGCTTGCACCGTGTAAATACTGTCGGCGTTTGCAGTCGTTGCAGTAGCTACTGTTCCTAATGCAACTGCACCAGTAATCGCTGCTGTAATCTTGGCTACTTTCTTAGATAACTTCATTATAAATTCAATCCATCCTTTTCTCTTAATTAATCAAATAACTCATTTCAACGATAACTACTATACAGGATTAGGGTTACGAGCGGGTTACTAGGACTTATCAAATTTCGTTATTTCTGTAATTTTTTGTAACAAATGTTCGCTGATTTTTTTATAGTCGCTTAAACGTTGATTTAATCGCTTTTGAGCAACTTGTAAAATTATAACTAGAATTATCTCATGTAAAAATTATTCAAAAAAACTGCTCATTTTTTCTTGACGACACAAAAATCGCCCTATAACAGACTGTTTGTTACAGGGCGATGACAAAATTGTCTTAATCGTAATCTTAATTATTCATCAAAACATCAAGCAATTCTTGAGCTGATTCTTTCAAAGCATCCTTTGACTTGTCATTACCAAGGTGAGTAAAGATTTCTCCAACGTATACATCTTGGTCAAATAGCTTTGTAAAGACCTTATCAATAATCGGCTTAGTTAATTCTGGTTCTTGAACTGGACCAAATGGGTTAGCAAAGAATGTCTTGCTCATTCCAACTTCATCAGTTGTTCCAAGGGCCTTCCGTTGTCCAGCAATAAATACCTTTTCTGCTTCTTCCTTTGTATCGAAACGATGAATACCAACTTCATCACTATAATTGTTAGCGTATAGCCACATATCAATATGGTGATGTTTGATTACGTTTTCGTAGGTATCAGCAGGAATAATAACCCGGGCATTCTTTTGTTCAGGGTTAAGGTAAACACCCCGGTCCATGTTATTGAAGGCCACGGCACTACTCAAATCATCGAGACGAACAAAGGCCCCAGTTTCTGTTCCTTGAGCATATACACCTGGTTCACCATCAGTAAGGGTAAAACTTCCCATGTCGTCAAAAATTGTTTCCATGCTGACAATCTTGTCGTCAGCTAATTCTTGCAATGCTTCAATTGATTCTGACTTTCCGGCACCTGAATCACCGAAGAAAACAACATTCTTTTCTTTACCATTAGTAAATTTAATCTTCAACATGGAGCCGTGAATTGGCAGACGACCATTGTAAATTTGATGAAGGTTATGGAGCGTCAAGCACATCTTCTTCATGTAACCAAAGTAAGTAGTCTTATCTGTGTAAGGTACTTCACCAACCCACAAATCATTCTTTTCGTCACGATAGTAATGAGAAACCATGCCTTCTGTTTCTTTTAGACCGAAAAGAAGAATCATATCAGGTTTTTGCCCCTTAATCTCATCAGGGGATGCAATTTCAAATAAGTTTGAAAGAGCGATTCCGTTTACCAAGTAATCAACATTGAAGTAAATAAAGGCTAAACTTTCACCGATCTTGGCTGGGTAACAATACCACTTACCGCGTTCACCACGGAAACGTTCGATCGGGTTATCTTTTACTTCAGAAAAGACCCCTTCCCGTTTGTTACTCTTAGTATGCATCATCATTGGCGGACGAAGCATCACCGTATTAATAAAATCAATATCCTTTAATTCTTCATAACCAGCTGGAATCTTCCAATCTTGTTGTTGAACTAAGATTGTTGCGTTAGTTGCCGCATTAACTTGTCGATAAGTCCGGTTTTCAAAACCTTGGAGCTTTTCTTCGAGGATCCGGTATGCTTTACGCACTAAGTCGTTGAATTGAGTATCAATGGTCCGGAATTCGTTCCCGATAATCTGATTATCACTAAGATTAATTACTGATACCCGTAATAGTGAACGATAGTATGAGTATAATTCTTCAACACTCTCAAGAATATCTTTAGGGTCATATTCGTCAAAAGCACTGTCATCGTCAAACAGAACTTTCTTTAAGATATCAACGAACTTGTTAACAGTGGCATTATCAAAAGCATCATCATCATTATCAGGGTTACGCGAAGCTAAATACAGACGAACAATTTCCTTTACTTCATCACTATTAATTAATGAAGGAATATCAGTAAAGTAATTTTGACTATAGTTTAACGTTGCAACACCGCGGTCAGGATTTACATATAATGATTTTGTATCAATAATCTGACTCTCTTTTGACATGGATCTCATCCTTTCATCACTTGAATAACTCTATTATAATATATTTTTTAAGATTAGGATGAAAATAATATTAACTTTTTTTCATTTTAACAAAAAAAAGAGGAAATCATCCCTTTTACTGAGACAATTTCCTACTTTAACAATTAGTAATTGAATTTTAGTACCAACCATGTGATTGCCAGAATGATTGAGCAGCACTCCAGGAACCATAACGGCTAGTTACGTATTGGTCAGCTACTCGTTCTTGGTTAGCTTCTGAGTAGTCACCATTTAAGTATGATGCTGATAATTGGTATTTACCAACGTATTGACCGTTACGAGCACTGTAGCTACCGCCTGATTCGCGAGCTGCGATCCAAGCCTTAGCAGCAGCATCATTACCACTAACATTTGAGCTATAGTTTGAACTAGCAGCTTGGGCTTGTACTGGTGCACTATAGCTTTGTTGAGCAGCAGCTGAAACAGTTGATTGCTGTGGAGCTACTGATTGAACTGGTGCTTGAGACTGTACTGGAGCCTGTGATTGAGCAGGAGCAGAAACCGGCGCAGCTGATGATTGTACTTGACTTGTTGCTACAGGAGCTTGACTAGCAACTACTGGAGCTTGGCTAGGTTGTTGACTTTCCACACTAGCTGATGCTGGAGCTTGAGATGCTTCTGGTAAGGTAGCAGCTTGTTGAGCAGTTGCTTGGGTTACTTCACCGTCATCTTTAATTACTAACTTTTGACCAACATAAATTAAGTTCTTATTGGCAATTTGATTAGTTGAAGCTAAAGAGTCAACATAAGTTAAGTCATGGCCTAACTTGTAGGAAATACTTGATAAGGTATCACCACTTTGCACCGTGTAAACAGAATCAGCATTAGCAGTAGTTGCAGTAGCGAATGTTCCCAAGGCAACAGCACCTGCAACGGCAGCAGTGATTTTCGCGATGTTTTTAGTTAACTTCATAAAGAAAAATCCCATCCTTTTCATAAAATACTTTTTTATTAATTAGTTATTATTAGTTTAAGTTGTTGAGTTCTCATATCTCTCAACACCTATTACTATACTCCCCCAAAATTACATGCGGATTACTCCGAAATATCAATTCGGTTGATTTTCGTAACACTTTGTAATAAAAATTTTAATAGTCTGTCAAGCAAATCAACTTCCGCCACGTCCTGATAGTAACTTAGGCCTAGTTAACTTTTCACCAGAATTAGCCAAAATTTGTAACATAATAATAAATAAGTCGCTGAATTTTTCTTATAAAGAAGAATTTCAACGACTTATTTTTCGTGATTAATGTTTTCTTGTAACATTGCTGTAATTAACTTTAGCCCTATTCAGCAGTCATTATTTGTTTTAGCCAACCCTCACTACTAGCTAATTCTTTTAATAGATGGGTATCTTCGCTAATTGGCAGTGGTTCGCCGGCTTTTACTTTAAAAGGTGCTCCAGTAACTGCTTCTGGATCTCGATATTTGGTAAGAGTGGCAGAAGTTCCCTTACCAAAACCATCAACCAGTGCGGTTAACTGCTGTGTTCCACCTAAAGCAATTGTCGTCGCCCACCGAGTATTTTGGCCATCCAGAAAACTATAAAGATCAACAGTAGCTTTAGTTTGAACTTGACTCGCTACTTCAAACTGCAGCGTTGAACCATGAGCTTGGTATGCATGGATTGTCCGATAGAGATTTTTACTGGTCGAGCGATTTGCCTGCCGGTACGTAACATGCGCGTTAGCTCCGACTAAAATCTCTGTTCCTTCATATGATGGTAATAACGTATCATTAACCATCCGTTCTTCAATTACTGCGTTCGCCCCCGCACTGATGACAATAATATTATGAGTGTTCGCAGAGTTAAGGTGGGGACTAAAGACAATTGGACGTTCCTGAGTAATTTGTGGACGCAAATATATAAATTGCCCACAATCAATATTTGCAAGGTGCATGGCCGCTAATTGGTTATCCTGCCAGAAGATGGCCTTCTCCATTAAGTTTTCTTGTAATAGTGTTGAGTATTCATTAACCGCTTGTTCAAGCGACATCGCAGTTAGGCTATCTTCCTGTAATGAAAGCCATCCCCTGCTTGTACCAGTTGTTCTCTTTTGCCAGTGATCCACCCATTCTTCTTGGCCAGGCAAAGTCGGGAATCGTGATTGCAGCAGAACTGATAGTTGACGTTTTTTCTCTAACCATGCTGGCTCTTGCTTCCAAATTTTTGCCATCGTTTTCTCCTCTAATGAACAAGCTTATCCCAGATAACCACTTTCCCCGTTTGAAGGGATTGCGGAACATCAATAATTCGTTGGTTAGAACTCCCCCTAAACTGAAGGGTAAGATCCTTTTTAGCCAGCAAGAATCGACCATCGACTAAAATATCGAGGTAGTGCAGGAGTTCAAGTTTATCGCTCGACTCCTTCATTAATTCTTCCCAAGTATAGCCAGACCAAGACCAAATATCCTTTTCATGACCGAATTCTTTCCGGACCCGTTTAACTAACTTCAGACAAACCTGAGTATTAAGGAACGGTTCACCACCTAATAAAGTCAATCCTTGAACATAACTCTGGGAAAGGTCTTCAATAATCTGATCTTCTAAATCCTGGGTGTATGGCTGCCCGTAATGAAAATTCTGCGCTGCCTTGTTATAGCAACCAGGACAATTAAAAAGACATCCACTAACATATAAACTACACCGGACCCCTTCCCCATCAACAAAATTGAAAGGCTTATAGTCTGCAATATATTGTAGTGAATGATCCTTCGCTAACCATTCTTGTGGTTTAGGGTTACGGGGTAATCGTGTTTCTGCCATTTCTTTTTCCTCCTATATAATAAAAGGCCGGTAGCTTTGCGAGCAACTGGCCTTTTGATAATTAATTAAATTTGATCACCAGTAATGTGAGCATGGGCTTTATTATCCATTTGCCGCTGTTGTTCAAATTCAGCTGCATTCTTGATCATTCCAGCATTCATATGTTTAACCCGGTGAATAATTTCCTCATGCCGTCCATGAACCATTGGCCGCTGCTGAGGGTTACCAAGATAACCACATGTCCGCTTAACAACGTCACAGGTTGCTGGGTCATGGTTCCCACACTGCGGACACTTAAAGCCGCGAGCAGTTGCTTCAAATTCACCTTTGAAGCCACACTTAAAGCACTGATCAATTGAAGTATTTGTTCCCAGATAACCGACATGATCATATGCCCAGTCCCAAACTGCTTCTAAAGCTTTTGGATTTTGGCGTAAGTTGGGATATTCGCAATAATGAATAAAACCACCAGCCGCATATTTAGGAAAAGCCTCTTCAAATGATAACTTTTCAAAAGGTGTCGGATGTTTACGAACATCATAGTGGAAACTATTTGTGTAGTATTCCTTATCTGTTACATCTTCAACTCGCCCAAACTTCTTCAAATCATCTTGGCAGAATGTATCTGTTAACGATTCAGCAGGAGTGGAATAGAGACTAAAATGGTATCCTTCTTCTTTTTCCCATTCAGCGCATAAATCATGCATTGCCTTAGTAATTGCAATCGCAAAGTCATGCGCTTCTTTATTATGCTCCCAATTTGACCCATAGAAAGTCGTACATACTTCATATAAACCAATATAACCTAGTGAAACGGTCGCCCGACTATTCTTAAAGACTTCATCGACACTGTCAGTCTTCTTTAGCCGTTTACCAAATGCACCATACATATAAAGAAGGGGAGCATTTTCTGGCTTGGCTTCTTTAGTACGCTTAATCCGGTAATCCAAGGCAATCTTACAAATATTCATCTTCTCTTGAAAAATTTCCCAGAATAGTTGCTTATCGCCATGAGCCTCCAAGGCAATCCGAGGCAAGTTGACTGTCACTACCCCTAAATTCATTCGTCCTGAGTTTACTTCTTTACCAGTTTCTGGATCTGTCCATCCCTGTAAGAACGAACGGCAACCCATTGGTGTCTTAAAGCTCCCCGTTAGTTCCTTAATCTTGTCATACATCAAAAGATCTGGATACATCCGCTTTGTTGAACATTCAAGCGCTAGTTGCTTGATATCATAATTAGGATCTTCAGGGTCAAGATTTAAGCCCCGTTTAATAGTAAAAGTTAATTTAGGAAAAATGGCTGTACGATGTTCCTTCCCAAGGCCCTTAATCCGGATCTTCAAAATGGCTTTTTGGATCTCCCGGGCAATCCAACTTGTCCCTAAACCAAAGTTAATGGTCGTAAATGGAGTTTGACCTTGACTAGAATAAAGGGTATTAATCTCGTATTCTAAAGCCTGCATTGCATCGTAAATATCTTTTTTGGTCTTCTCACGAGCAAATTCTTCCCGTTTCTCTGGTACTATCCACTCTTCGGCATCCTTCATATGCTTTTCGTAATTTAACTTTGCATACGGTTCTAATAATTGATCAATCCGATTAGCAGAACATCCCCCATATTGCAGAGACGCCACGTTAGCAATAATCTGCGACATCTGCGCAGTTGCCGTTTGAATCGAGCGTGGTGAAGAAACCCAAGCATTACCAATCTTAAATCCATGCTTAAACATCTCATCAAAGTCAATTAAACAACAGTTAGTTTCAGGCGTTACCGGTGAATAATCAAGGTCATGCCAGTGAATATCACCACGAAGATGCGCCTTGGCCACAATACCAGGAAGCATCCGTAATCCCAATGCACGGCTTACAACTCCGGCTTCAAGGTCCCGTTGAGTATTAAAAACATGGCTATCTTTATTAGCATTTTCGTGAACAATTCGTGAGTTTCGGTCGAAAAGCTGCTCTAACTTATTTTGGGGATTAGTGGCTTCAGCAAATGCTTCTTCATCATGCTGGCGATAATCACGGTAAACTTTTGCCAATTCTTCATGATTAGCATTGACCAGTCCTTGAACAAAGAGGTCTGCAATCTTTTTAGTAGTGACAGTTGTTTGATTAAGTAAGGCATCCAATAAGGTAACATAAACACTTTGGCTAGTCTGCTCATCAGCATTGAGCGCATTTAAAACAAGGTTAATCTTATAGGAATAGAATGGTGTTACTGTTCCATCACGTTTAACTACTTGAACACTTGTTAAACTTTGAAGATCCTTCTCATCAATTATTTGCACTTTCATTTTTATTTCCCCTCTCGTAATTAACGTTATCTATCATAGCTCAAAATACAACTTATAGGAAGTATTGACATTCGAAACACTATATGTTGTGGTCAAATTACTTATTTAAATATTCTGTTTATATTCTATTCTGATCTACCAGGAATAAAATGAGGATACAAGCAACGACGCTATTTTGAGATTATTGCGAGACCTTTTAAATCATTTATTTTTAAATTCCTATTATCACCGAATAGAATTTTTTATCCCGAAAAGCTCGAATTTGAAAACGCTAAACCTAACTTAATAATCTTAATCAATATACTTAAGATTATTAGTTATTAAAAAAATAACTTACGAGCAGATAGCACGATTTGCTAGACTAATCCTTGTGCAATTTTTAGGGTAAAAGGAGTTTTTATATTTATGGAAAATGCTTTACAAGCTCGTAAGCAAGCAGCGCACCCAGGATTAATGATGGTTAGTATGCTGCTGGGAGCTTTTGTCGGAATGTTTAGTGAGACTTCATTAAACATCGCCTTGCCAAAATTGATGACCGCTTTTCAAGTAAGTACATCAACAATTCAATGGTTAGTTACTGGATATATGTTAATTATTGGGATTATCTTGCCACTGTCCAGTATTATTACTAAATGGTTTACGACCCGCCAAGTCATTATTTTCGCATTAATTGACTTCATGATTGGGGCTTGTATTTCTGCTTTAGCGCATAATTTTACTATTTTGTTGATTGGACGAATGATTCAAGGGATCGGAACAGGCTTAATTCTTCCACTAATGTTTGCAGTGGTAATGCAAATCTTCCCACCGAAACAAATTGGAGCGGTTCTAGGAATGTGCGCCCTCGTAATTATGTTTGCACCTGCAATCGGTCCTACCTTAACCGGGCTAATTCTTGCTAAGTTATCATGGCAATGGATCTTCTGGTTATTTATTCCGTTTTTATTTATTGCCTTGATCTTTGCTATCACTTCATTAGAAAATGTTGGTGAAATTACTAAGCCGCATGTTGATGTACTCTCAATTATTGAATCGGCAGTAGGTTGTTCAGGGCTCGTTATTAGTGCTAGTTTGGCTAGTGAAGATGGTTGGATTTCGCCTACAGTTCTCAGTGCGTTAATAATCGGAATCATTGTCTTAATCTTTTACACCCATCGCCAACTTCATCTGGAAGAACCAATTTTAAATCTTCGTATCTTTAAGTATCCGGCCTTCACAATTGGTTCTTCAATCGTGATGCTTGACTTTGGAATTATTCTGTCGACGATGTATCTTTTACCGTTATTCTATCAACGAGGGCTCTTAGTTTCCGTTGCTCTTACTGGACTAGTAATGCTCCCTGGTGGAATTATTAATGCAGCTACTTCTGCAATTGCAGGTCGCCTTTACGATAGTATCGGGGCTAAACGTCCTGTTTTAATTGGTTTTGTCCTTGCCTTATTCGGTGCTTTGATGCTGGCGTTTACCACACCGCATAGTCCCATTATCTACGTTGTATGCGCGCATGTTACTTTAATGATTGGTTGTCCTTTAGCAATGTCCCCCGCGCAAACAAGTGCTCTAAGTGCGCTTTCAGGATTAGAATCTGGAGACGGCAGTACAATCATGAATACAATGCAACAGGTTATCGGTGCGCTTGCAACAGCCTTAGCTACTGGTTGCTTGGCTTGGGGTAGTTCTTCTATTAATGGATCCGAAGCTATTCGCTTTACCAATGGTTTCCACTACGGCATTTACTTTGCAATTATCTTAATTGTGGTAGCACTGCTCTTATCATTCAAAATTAAAGATCGGAAAAACTAAAAAAATCCTCACTACTCATGCAGGTAGTGGGGATTTTTTACTCTTTAACAATCTTATACCGTAAATAATGGCGACGATGTTTAGTCAGATAACTATCCATTAATTGTTGGTAAAGCTGTGGATTCACGTTTGATTGTGTACTTAGAAGATCAAATTTTTCATTACCCTTTTCAACGGTATAAAGACCCGTTTTGACAAAACCATTTTTAGCGTAAAAACGGTGTCGTCTGAGTCGCTGTTCGTTATTAGCTGCTTGAGGATCTGGACGTTCAGCGCTAAGGGTAATCCGCTTTCCAGCATACCGTTCTTTGATCGCGGTTAACGTCGCACTACCCAGCCCCTGTCCATGATAGTGAGGATCAATTGCTAGAAAGAAAATATAGGCGATGCGCTTGTTGTAAACCGTGTAGAAAAAGCCAACCCATTTTCCTTCTTCATTATAGATGCTACAAAATTCTGCTTTCCCCGCTTTAGCACGCATTTTAAGTAAAGATAATGGTAAAAGTTCATTTTGTGGAAACACGGTATTATACACCCGCTTGATATTTTTGAAATCATTTGACTTTGTAGATATTTGACGAACTTCAATCATTTAAGAATCCCTCCATTTATGTAATAGTACCCAAAAAAGTATTAACAGACAAGAAACAAGAGACTAGTTTTAATTAAGCTTTAATGAAATCTTCTGCCAATTAATGAGCATAACAAATAATCACTTTAGCTATATTGGTCATAAGTCTGAGATTAGATCCTTTAAAGATCGTTAATTCAGTGTTATCAACTTGTAGTTTTGCAGCTGGCCGAGGAATAAATTCTTCCTTATTAACTACTGAATTCTTGGTCTTAAAAATTGGTGCTACAATATCGTGTTTTCCTTCCCTAGAAAAAAAAAAAAAAACACCTGTACTAAGATTACTTTTAGTATAGGAGACTAACCTTGTAATTCCTAGATATGTGGATACGGACTGCTTACCATTCTAACGGTGATGCACAAATGTAAGCAGTCAATAACAGTACGTCTAGCTCTAGCTACCCCGGATCTTCTATACTGAGACTATCATCAGTAAGGAGATTTTTTATTTATGACAGAACAAAATG
>OFGX01002109.1_pt1 | contig 10841 bp, 12 predicted proteins | sample 1521831 | NCBI WGS metagenome assembly OFGX01 (sample SAMEA3504080, study PRJEB24116) | mouse gut metagenome | biome: mouse gut; feature: mouse-associated habitat; material: faeces | place: Denmark | collected 2011
CCGAGATCATGGACAAGGTTTCTCCGGTTGGGCCGGTGTATCAGGCAGGAACTTTATCAGGCAATCCCATTGCCACTACAGCGGGCATTGCTACACTGGAGATTTTAAAGGCCCATCCGGAATATTATGGGGAGCTGGAAAGAAAGGCAAAACGGCTGGCAGCAGCATTTGAAGAAAGAAGCAAAAATACCGGGGAGGCTATTTGGGTGAATCAGATCGGTTCGCTGCTGAGCGCATTTTTTACATCTGGTCCGGTTGCGGATTATGACAGTGCAACAAACTCTGATACAAAGGCTTATGCAGAGTACTTTGGACAGATGCTGGAACAGGGAATTTATGTGGCTCCATCTCAGTTTGAGGCAATGTTTGTGTCAGCGGCTCACACAAATGAGGAGATTGAAAAAACCTGCAAAGCGATCTGCGGATGAGAAAAGATAAAGGGTTACGGAAAAGGAGCAGAAGATGGGGATTTATTTGCTGAGTCTGAGCCATAAGACAACGCCTCTTGCGGTTCGTGCTCTGTTTGCCTACACGGAAAGGGAAAAGCTTCAGGTTTTGGAGGAATTGCTGGCATCTGGATGGATCGACGAGGCGGTGGTGCTTTCTACCTGCAACAGAATGGAGATTTACTGTCATGGATTAGGTAAAGAGCATCCGGCAGGAAAGATTCTGGAGATTATGGAAAGTGCGGCGGTCAGGGCGGCTGCAGGGTCAAAAGGCCGGGAATCATCAGGAACAGAATCAGAGACGAAAAACGTTTTGGAGGCAGGGGATGTTCTCCGGTTTATTCGCCGCTATCATGGAAGGCAGGCTGTTCATCATCTGTTTCAGGTAGCGGCAGGGTTAGATTCCATGGTTTTGGGGGAGGACCAGATTCTGGGACAGGTAAAACAGGCGTATGAATTTTCTCATGAAAGAGGATATTGCCGGATTTATCTGAATACCCTGTTCCGTGACGCAGTGACCGGGGCAAAGAAGGTGAAGACAGACACAGAGCTTTCCAGAACCTCTGTGTCTACTGCCAGCTTGGCAGTCAAAGCGGCGCAGGAGAAATTGGGTGGCCTGAAGGGAAAGCGGATGATGATCATCGGAGCCACAGGGCGGATCGGAAACATTATTTTAAAAAATGTGCAGCAGATTTCCGGTCTGGAAATTTATGTGACCATGCGAACCCATTCTTCTCTAGATAAGCTTGGACGGGGACTTCGATATGAGACCATTGCCTATGAGGATCGGTATTTGCGGATGGATGAGATGGATGTGGTTGTGAGCGCAACCTCCAGTCCTCATTATACGGTGACAGCATATGAGCTGGAGCAGCATATAAAGACGAGAAAGCCGCGGGTGTTTGTGGATCTGGCCGTACCTCCGGACATTGAAAACCCCAGGCTTTCCGGGACATGGTATTATAATATAGAAGATATGACAGAGCTGGCCCGCCGTAATAATCAGCAGAAGCAGGCAGAGGCCCAGGCGGCAGATCAGATCATTGAGGAATATGAAGAACGATTTATTAAATGGTTTCTCTATAAAGGGAGCCAGGATGTGATGGAAGAATGGAAGGAATCTGCAATACGGGATGTGGGAGAAAAAGGGGCGGAGGCAGCAGTGAGCCGTCTTCTTTATCAGCTTCGGGAAGCAGGAACCGTGGAGGAGGTGGAAAGCTTTCTCTCGGCATTAAAAAAGGTCAATGAGGAAGAAAAGCGGAAAGACCAGGCGAAGCCAATTTCAGCCGCTAAAAGAGGGAAGGAAAAGGATACAGCATATTTTCCATTATTTTTTAATCTGGAGGGTAAAAACGTTCTGGTAGTAGGAGCCGGAAAGATTGCATCACGCCGGGCCGGAGCGCTGGCAGAATTTGGAGCCAGGGTCCGGATGGTAGCTCCTGACGGAACCGAGCAGGCTGCCAGGCTTTATGAGGATGGGCTGGTACAATGGGAAAAGCGATGCTTTATGCCAGCGGATATAGATGGATGCGATCTGGTTATTGCAGCGTCAGATGACAGTTTGGTGAACCGGCAGGCAGCAGAGCTGTGCAGGGAAAGGCAGATTCTTGTCAATCATGCGGGAGACAAAGGATTGTGTGATTTTTATTTTCCCGGTATTGCCAGGGAGGGGAATCTGGTGGCCGGAGTGACTGCTTCCGGAAAGGATCACCGGATGGCAAGCGAGGTGACAGGACGGCTGCAGTCATGGCTGAAGCAGTTTGCACGTGGGTAAAGGGAAGCGAAAACAAAGAAAAGGTTAAGAAAGAAGGACAGGATAAAATGATACAGAGACCAAGAAGGCTAAGGGGAAATGCGCTGCTGCGCAAAATGGTGAGGGAAACCAGGGTGGATAAATCCTCTCTGATTTATCCGATTTTTGTCCGGGAGGGAAGGAATGTTCAGGAGGAGATTCCTACTATGCCGGGGCAGTACCGCTATACCATCGATAAAATGTCCGGAAAGCTGGAGCAATTAAAAAAGGCAGGTGTGGACCGTGTGATCTTTTTTGGGATTCCAGGAGAAAAGGATGAAATAGGAAGCGGGGCTTATGCGGAGGACGGAATTGTACAGAAGGCTCTCAGGGAAGCAAAACGGCAATTTGGAGAGGACTTGTATTTGATTACGGATGTGTGTATGTGTGAGTATACATCACATGGGCACTGCGGAATCCTTAAGGGACATGAGGTGGATAATGATCCTACCTTAAAGCTTCTGGCTAAAACAGCTCTTTCTCATGCCCAGGCAGGAGCGGATATGGTGGCCCCTTCAGATATGATGGACGGAAGGGTTCTGGCAATCCGCAATGAGCTGGACGAAAGCGGATATTCCCATGTGCCGATTATGTCCTATGCAGTGAAATATGCATCCGGCTTTTATGGGCCGTTTCGGGATGCAGCAGGTTCCGCACCATCCTTTGGAGACCGGAAGTCTTACCAGATGGACTTTCACAACCGGAAGGAAGGAATCAAGGAGGCTTTAACCGATGTGGAGGAAGGGGCGGATCTTCTGATTGTAAAGCCAGCTCTTGCTTATCAGGATATTATCCGCCAGGTGTCAGATCTGGTGGAGATTCCGGTGGCAGCATACAGTGTCAGTGGAGAATATGCCATGGTAAAGGCAGGCGTAAAGTTAGGATATGTGGAAGAAGACCGGATGATTGCAGAGATGGCAGTAGGAGCCTTCCGTTCCGGCGCTTCCGTTTATATTACTTACTTTGCGGAAGAAACAGCACGGCTGATGGATAGGGGGATAATCGGATAAATAATTTAACAAAGCTGAAAATAATAAAGCATGGCAGGAGCGTAAAGATTGGCTCCTGCCATGTTTGCATGGGTATTTGACAGATGATATCTAATTTAATTATGAAAATTACCAGGTTTTTTCCAGGTTCATTTTAAAATCAAACCGGAAAGGACTGTCGCTTTGAGCTTTCAGTTTATTATAAATCTCCCGGCGCTCTGTGCTTTCTTCCTCAGCCCAATAATCATAGCCCCACAGGTAGCTGTCCATAAAGTCATCCCAGGACTCGTACATGGACTGTATGGTCTGGGCTACCTCTAAGGATTTGTCCAGGGCCTCCTGTTCTGTATAGTATCCTGCATGATAATATGCAGAAAGGAGATACATGGCACGGGAATAATCCCAGGCGGCAATGGCATCTGCACCATGTTCGGTATAGACGCCAAAAGCTCTTGCAAAGGAATTGGCTGTTTCATCTTCAAAGTCATATTCGTCTTTGAGGAGAGCTACCAGATCCTCTGTGGAAGTATCGGCAGTCACACCTGCGTCTTCTAAGGCCTTCATATTTTCCGCAAAATCAACACGATGGCCCTCTGAAAGAATCCAGTCTATATTTTCATCTGCGCTGGCCCGGTCCTCTACGCCCCAAGAGTCAGCAAGACCTGCCTGCATAATGGTTTTCGAGTCATCATTGGCAGGTATTCCGCCGAAAAGATTAAAATCTCTCCCGTTAAGATCAATCAGAACAGCATAGGCGGCATTGAACCATCGAAGTGTATCTGTCATCTCAGAAGAAAAGTTATCTTCCACTTCTGGCGGATTTTCCTGGAACTTAGAACAGGAGGCATTGAATGAGGCAATATCTTCGTCTGTAAGCTTATCTGCAATATAAGTAAGGGCATAGTAGGCATAGGATGTTTCGCCATATATCAGATATGCGCCGCCTGTGACGCCGCCTGCAGTCATTTTGCAGGTATAGGCAGTGATTTCGCTCATTCCCGGGACAGATGGTGCAGTCGTTGATTCCTTGTCAGAAACATTGTAGCTGGCTTCTACCATTTCTGCCACCATTTCAATGGAGTTGGCCATCATGTTGGCGCCGCTTTTGGGAAATTGCAGAATTGCGGCAGCTTTGTCCCCTTTTTTGTTGCCTGCGCCCAGCCAGAAGTCCATCTCCAGATCCTCAGTCTGCCAATCCTGGTCAAAATAAATGGATACGGTTTTATCTGTGGTGGAAAATTCTTTCATGTCGGAAAGATAATCTTTCGAGGCTTCGTCACCATTTGTGTTTTTCTGGGAATTTTCCGAGACAGCGCTGTCTTTTTTCGATGATTTATCACCACAGCCTTGCAGAAGCATGGCAGAGCATGTCAATGCCAGACAGAATATAAGGGCCTGGCGTTTTATTTTTTTCATAAACATGATAGGTTCCTCCTGTTCCTCCTAATCGTAACATAAAAAGGCCAACATCCGTTCGGTAAACCGGAGATAGGATGCTGGCCTTTATAAAGCTTACAGCATATTAAGGTTGATATGAAAATTTAAGCGGTAGCTCCATGGCTGGCATAGTACTCGTCAAAGAGCTTGCCGACAGCCGTATGGGTGTCGCCGCAGATAGAGGGAAGGTCTCCGCCCCATGCAGCGCCTGCCTGCTCAAATCCTTTTTCCACGGCAGCCTGCATCTTCTTCATGGTTTCTACATCATCGCCTGCCAATGCCTGGGCGAAATCAAAGATTCTCTGGGAAGTCTGCTTTACACCCCAGAAACCATCCTCAGAGATAGCTTCCTCAGCTTCAGCCTTTGTCTTGGCGTCTACGGTATAATTGCCGCTGGCCATGAACTTCCAGAAATTGTCTCCCTGAAGGGATGCAGCAGAAATACCCTGCTTCTGGAATGTCTGTACCATCATGTTGGTGAAACGGGACATCTGGCTATCCAGATCTGCCTTTAAGCTTTCCACCAGCTTTGAACGGTCAGAATCGCTCATCTTGTTAAAATCTGGGTTCTTCAGTTCAACACGGTCTACATCCGGCTTATCCTTGCCTGTTTCTGCGCCTGCAGCGGCCTGTGTATTGGAATTGGTGCTGGCAGCATTGGTCTTTGTGGTCTGAGTTGGCTGTGCGTATTGACGGACAGCCAGATCCTGGCTATTAACCTGCATAGAAAAATCCTCCTTTTTGAAGTGATAAATTAAATTATGGGAATACCATTTATTAACTATATCGACGTTTTGAAGGAAAAATAAAGGGAGGATGGAAAATTTTCGTATTGCAGGCCGGAATTGGTATTTGTATTGGATTCATAATGAAAATCAAGGCTGCATAAGATGTAAAAAACATTCTCAAGGGTAAAACCATGAAGGATTATATCGAAGAACGGGCGGTGGCAATCGCCAATTACATCATAGACCATAATGCAACGGTGCGGCAGACTGCAAAACGGTTTGGGATAAGCAAGAGTACGGTACATAAAGATGTTACAGACCGATTAGAGCATATTAATCCATCTCTGGCGGCTCAGGCCCGGGTGGTGCTGGATGTAAATAAGTCAGAGAGGCATATTCGGGGCGGGCTGGCTACGCGGGAAAAATATCAGCACCGTCTGGCAATCTGCAGCAAAGAGGAGGATTAACATCAGAGGGGACAAAAGAACCATTCCGTGCGAGTGGTTCTTTTGTTTCCGGAGGTATTTTGCAAATTATAATTATCTTAGAAACAGGGGAATCAGTTTTTCATAAAGTTTTCGGTAGGGCTGATACCGCATGGGCAGGTCGGGCCAGGTTCTTTTATCCACAATGCTCTTTTTGTGGGAAAAAGTTTCAAAGCCTTCTTTTCCGTGATAAGAACCCATGCCGCTTTCTCCAAAGCCGCCAAAGCCCATCTGGCTGGTGGCAAGATGAATAACCGTGTCATTGATGCAGCCGCCGCCAAAACCACAGCGTGCTGTGATTTTTTTGGCGGAATGTCTGTTGCTTGTAAAGATGTATAATGCCAGGGGATGGGGCAGGGTGTTGATTCTGCGGATGGCTTCATCTAAGGAGGAAAAGGTTAATATTGGCAGAATCGGGCCAAAGATTTCTTCCTGCATAACAGCATCGGAAAAATCGGTGTGATCCATAAGGGTCGGCTCAATCCTAAGCGCCTGGCAGTCAGAGCCGCCGCCCCACACAATTTTAGAGGGATCCATCAGGCTGGTCAGACGTTTAAAGTGTTTTTCGTTAATAATTTTTCCATAATTCTGATTTTTTAAAGGATCCTTACCAAACTGCTGTTTGATCTGTTTTTGAAGTTCTTTTATTAGCTGATCTTTGACAGACCGGTCACAGTAAATGTAATCCGGCGCAACACAGGTTTGGCCGCAGTTTAGGAATTTTCCAAACACAATGCGCCGGGCTGCTAAGCGGAGGTTGGCAGTGCGATCCACTACACAAGGACTTTTTCCACCCAGCTCTAGAGTGACAGGGGTTAAACGGGCGGCAGCACGGGCCATTACCTCTTTTCCCACTGCCTGGCTTCCGGTGAAAAAGATATAGTCAAAATGCTGGTTCAGCAGACAAGCATTTTCTGCTCTGCCTCCAGTAACAACGGCTGCATGCTTTTCCTCAAAACATTGGCTGATGATGGACTGGATCACCTGGCTGGTAAAGGGAGAATAAGCGCTGGGCTTTAAGACAACCGTGTTGCCGGCTGCAATGGCGTCAATCAGAGGATTAAGAGCCAGCAGAAACGGATAGTTCCAGGGACTCATGATCAGAACCACACCATAAGGGGAAGGTTTTTGATAACTTCTGGAATGAAATTGTGCCAGCGGGGTGGGGACTGTCTTTTCACGGGCAAAAAAGCGGATATGTTTAAGCATAAAGGTGATCTCGCTTAAGACAATGCCTGTCTCGCACATGTAGCTCTCAAAGCTGCTTTTTCCCAAATCATTTAAAAGCGCTTCATGGATATCCGCTTCCCGTTCCAATATACAGGTTTTCAGCCTGTTTAATGCTTCTATACGACCGCTTAGACTCAGGGTAGATCCGGTAAAAAACCAGGTACGCTGCTTTTCTACGATTCGAAGGATTTCTTGTTCTTTCATAGTGATTGCTTTCCTTTCATTATTATTCTATATTTTATGGCAGGAGTTGGATTTTTACAAGAATAAGGGAAGAAATTTTATGATAAACTTCCAAACTGCAGTTTTCGGGAATAGGTACAATCATTGGGGAATAGATTAGTAGTAGTCAAATTTTATGGAGGTTGATATGGGTAAACGGGTAAGTGGAAAGATGGTATGGGTGGTTTTTTTGCTGTGTTGGGTAATGATGGTAAGATTTTTGACCGGATGCAGCGTTGAGAAGGAAAATCAGGATAAGGTGCGGGATTTGGAGTCAACCGTGGTGGGAGAGGCAGAGCTTCCTGAGGAGTTAAAAAGTTTGGTGGAGGAAAAAAAGGCGGCGCCTTTTAAACTGACTTACAGCAATGATCAGGGACTTTACATAGCAGTGGGGTATGGTGAGCAGCCTACCGGCGGATACAGTATATCAGTCAATGAATTGTATTTGACAGAAAATTCTATTGTGATTGATACTGAGCTTTTGGGACCGGAAAAAGGGGAGACCGTGGGGGTGGAGAAATCTTATCCCTATCTTGTGGTGCAGACAGAGAGCTTGGAGAATCCGGTGATTTTTCAGTAAATTTTCTGGCAGCTCTTTTCAGAAGGGAACAGATATGATATAATAAAAACGGAAAGGCAGATCGTTGTCTGCCTTTTTTTATAGGATGGCAAGGTGAAAGATTTTCAGAGTATCTGGGAAGATGCATGACAGAGTGTTTTTTCAGAATATAAAGGGGAACGAATATGATACAAAAAGCGGCAAGATTTGCCATAAAAGCTCATGAGGGGATGGTGCGTAAGGGAGGCAGTATGCCCTATATTTATCATCCCATGGAGGTGGCGCTGCTGGTGTCTCGAATGACACAGGATGCGGAGGTGATTGCGGCAGCCTATCTGCATGATGTTTTGGAGGATACATCGGTGACGGCGGAAGAATTGGGACAGGTTTTTGGAAGCAGAGTATTAGCACTGGTCCAGGCGGAGACAGAGGATAAGTCCTTGAGCTGGGAGGAGCGAAAAGGTCACACGATCCGGCATTTGGAGCATGCGTCTTTGGAGATAAAGATTTTAACCCTTGGGGACAAGCTGAGCAATATACGTGCTACAGCACGGGATTATATGGTAATGGGAGACGAGATATGGGCGCGTTTTAATGAAAGGCGGAAAGAACTTCATAAGTGGTATGCCAAAGGGATTTTGGATGGATTAAAGGATATGGAAGAATATCCGGCTTATCAGGAATATAAAGATTTGTATCAGTTTGTTTTTGGGGCTTGAAATTTCAGGCTCCTTTTTGTATAATAGAAAAATAACAGATCCTGTCAATTCTTGGCAGGGTTCTTGAGAGACTGGTCAGTTCTTGGCTGGTTATCCCATGTTGGTGGAAGTGTTTTGGAAAAATTCTGAGAAGAAGGAGGATTTTATTTGGAAAAAAGAAAAGAGCCGGTCAGTATCCGAAATCGGAGAGTTAGGAAAACAATCGCACGATCAGAGGAAGACGCCAGAGAGCATGAAATGAAGAAAAAGGCTCATTTACTTCAGATGATTTTATGGGTTGGAGTGATTCTGCTTCAGATGGCTGTAGTGGGGAATATGGAGGTACATGCACAGGAGCCGGATGGCGCGGTGCAGGAAGAACAGGAAGACAGAATGGTGGTTTTGTCTGAGACTTATCAAAAAAGGGAGGATTGTCCTTTACCGGGGAGTGTACATGTGGCTGAGGATGGGACAAAATATCCGCTTTTGTCCTGGGAGATTGAGTGTATTCAGGTTCCTGCCCAAAGGCGTGCCGTGAAAACAGAAGGGGTCTGTGGTCCATTGGAAGGGATTTCCCAGATTCCGGAAAGTATTATGGTAACAGCCTGGGAAGGAGAATGGAAGACAGAGGCGTCCTGTCGTTTGAAGGAAATGATCTCTGTAAAAGAAGAATGGCAGGAGGACTTTTCCTTTCCGGTTACGTTTCACCGGTATGATGCAGAGGTGTACTGGCTGGGAGACCATATGGTTCCAGGAAATAAGGAAAGCCCCTGGTTTAAGGGGTGTGAGGAGCTTTTGCTGCAGGAGATCGGGGTATCACCAGAGGAATACCAGGTGACAGAAGTTCGATGGGACGGGGAGCCGTATGAGGATGAAAAGGGGGAGCTTTGCCGGGATGCAAAAGCTTTTGGGAGAAAGCTGGTACGGGATTACCGGTTTGTATATGAAGGAACAGCGGAATTTCCTGCACATGAAGCATGGAGAACAGCCGCAGTTTATGGAATAAGAGAAGGGGATGGTGTCAAGGAGGCAGAGGAGACCATAAGGGAGGATGTGGTTGTGTCCATAGAGGAAACGCCTTCTGCAGCCGGTGCATTTTCGGCAGCGGCCAGGCTATGGGAGAGGATAACGCAGACTCTTTTGCTGACCATTGGAATCGGGGCGGTTTTGTTTTTTGCCGGGCTGTTGATTCTTGCAGCGCTGTGGCTCATCCGAAGCTTCCAGCCCTATGGAAGAAAAGGAAAGACTATGGATTGTGTTTTTGAGAAGAATGAGGTAAGATGTAAAAAGCAGAGGAACAAATATAATAAGTAAAAGGAGAACAAAACTATGTATACAGAAAATAATACTGTTGCACCGCAGAGTTTAGAGGGCGGGGTGACGAGAAAGATACTGTCTTACAGCAAGAACCTGATGACAGTGGAACTGCGCTTTCCGAAAGGCGGAGTGGGGGCAAAACATTCTCATCCTCATGAGCAGATCGGGTATATTGTGTCAGGAAGATTGATTTATCAGGAGGAGGGGTGTGAGGATAAGGAGCTTCGCACAGGAGATACCTATTATGTAAAGCCTGGGGCAGAGCATGGGGTTTTGGTGCTGGAGGATACGGTTCTGCTGGATATCTTTACGCCTATGCGGGAGGATTTTGTAAAATAACTATATTTATAAGGAAAAGAAGGAGGAGCAAACATGCTTTTTATTGAATATCCGAAGTGCAGTACCTGTCAGAAAGCGAAAAAGTGGTTGGAGAGTCATAAGATTGAGTTCACGGACCGCCATATTGTGGAGGAGAATCCTACGAAAGAGGAGCTGGCGGAATGGATTTCCCGTTCCGGGCTGGATATCAAGCGGTTTTTCAATACCAGTGGTATGAAATACAGGGATTTGGGGTTAAAGGATAAGCTGACTGCCATGACAGAGGAGGAGAAGATCACGCTTCTTGCCAGTGACGGAATGCTGGTAAAACGTCCGATGATTGTGGGAGACAAGATTGTGTTGGTTGGCTTTAAGGAAAAGGAGTGGGAGGAGGCATTGCTGTAATGGGGCCGTTTGAGTATGTGGTAGAGCAGATTGACGGAGATTATGCACAGCTTTTAAGAACCGATGAACCGGATCATGAGAGAAAGCTGGTGGCCCGTGCGCTGCTTCCTGAGAATCTTGAGGAGGGGATGAGGCTGCGCTATGAGATGTTTGAATATACGATCATAGAGTGAGCAGTCATATATTATTTAAGGAGAAAAGCCGCCGTATTCGTG
>OFGX01002114.1_pt1 | contig 10834 bp, 6 predicted proteins | sample 1521831 | NCBI WGS metagenome assembly OFGX01 (sample SAMEA3504080, study PRJEB24116) | mouse gut metagenome | biome: mouse gut; feature: mouse-associated habitat; material: faeces | place: Denmark | collected 2011
GGTGTAGATGATGAACACCGCCCCATCCTCGTTGACCCAGCCGTTGAGCCGGGAGAGCTGAAAGCGGTTAAGCAGAAAGGTGTAGGCCACCTTCGATTCCAGTTCCAGCCCCAGGTACCGGGGGTCGGTAAACAGCCAGCGGGGCATCTGAAGGTGGTAAATATTCTGGATATCCCCCTGCTTCATCAGGGGAAATGAGGGCTTTGTGGTCATGGGCGCTGCCTTCATAATCGTTCTCTCCTATCCAAATTTGAAAATGTACTTGTGCCTGCGGCATATTTCGGTTATAATACAAATAAGATTTGACGCTGCGGAGGTGGTTGCTGTGAATATAAAACCCAGTGCGGCGATTCGCCAAAATTACACTGAGATTGCGGAATTGTGCCGGTCCAGCCAGGAGCCCGTCTACCTGACGGAAAACGGCGAGGGTGATCTGGTGGTTATGGACATCGCGGCATTTACCCGGAGGGAGAAAATGCTGAAGCTGCGGGAGGAGCTTCTGCGCGTGGAGGAAGATCGCCTTCATGGCGCGAAAGACTACACGCTGGAGGAAGTTGTTGCCATGATGGAGGATTCCGTCAACGAGGTATACCATGCCGGAGCCTAAACACTACCGTTTGTTTGTATCCCAGCGTGCAGCTTACCAGATGAGAAACCATGCAGCCTATGCGGCGCAGCTGGAGAAACGGCTCGCCCGGAAGCTGATCCAGGATTTTCGGGAAGCGGCAAATTCACTGACTTATATGCCGTTCCGGTTCCCGTTTCTGGATTCCGATTTGATCCCCCGTGAAAAATACCGCAAAATGGTTTTTGGAAAATGGTACTTAATTTTGTATCGGGTCCAGGGTGAAACGGTCTACATCGAATATGTGATAGACGGCCGGCAGGACTATGAATGGCTGATCGAATAGTACAAATCATGAGGGACAGCGCGTTCAACGCTGTCCCTCGTTATGTTCCCCGCCCACGTCCTGGGGCAGTGCCTCGATCAGGTCGAGGGCCCCGTAGCGGGCGCTCTGGTCCGGTTCCAGGTCGGGAAAGCCGTCCAGCTCCGGGTCCAACAGAACGTAGTCATATTGTGGGGTTCTACTGTCAACAATGCCGGTCTGGGGCGCCTGCTCCGGCTCCTGTACCTCTGGTGTGGCGGGCGGCGGCACTGGGTCAGCTGGAGGCGGCGGAGGCGGGACCGCCGCCGGCTTGGGTCGCTCCTCTTCCTGCCGCCAGCGGGGGGTGTAGTCCGATACCCTCACATCCCTCAGCCGCTCAAAGCTGGGGTGTTCATCCGGGATGATCTTGTACAGCCGCAGGGGCTTTTGCCCCCGCAGCAGCACCAGGCATTCCTTGTTGTCCATGCGCATGATTTCATCGGGCAGCATCAGGGCCCGCTGGGTGTTGCTCTTGGTCTGGCTGTACGGGCGGGTGGAGGTGTAGACCGGCGAGAACAGCGGCGTCAGCGGCATTTGGTTATTCTCCACTTTGATGGTGACCATGCCGCACTTTTTTGAAATGTAGGTGGCAGTGTCCACGTCGTTGCAGCCCAGGCATATCTGAATGTCGGTACAGCCGATCAGCTCCTCCCACTCGGTCTTGGGATAGCGGTCCTGGAGCTGGGGGATGGACTGGACGATGATCTGGCAGAAAATAGCCGAGCCCCGGCAGACATTCAGAACCCGCTTGAAGTCCATCAGCTTGCCGATGTTGCAGAACTCCTCCAGGCAGACGTTTACCGTCACCGGCAGCCGTCCGTGGTCCCCTTTCCTGCGGCCGTAGTCCATCAGGCTGGTAAAGAGTTGGGAGAAAAACAGGGAACTCAAAAACTCCAAGGAGGAATCCTGGGCGGAGATACAGCAGAAGTAAGCGCAGGGCTTTTTCCCCGGCAACGTCAGATCAATTTCGTTGTAGGATGTGATCTTATCCACCAGCGGATTTTGAAACACCGAAAGCCGGTTGCCCAGGCCAATGGCGATGTTTCCCCAGATCTGGCGGTTGGCCAGCTTAAAGATACCGTAGGGCGGCAGAGCCGGGTGGCCTTTAGGAAGGGCCTCAAACCGCCGCTCTAGGTCGGCAAAGGATTCGTTGGAGAGCATCCGGTAGATGGCTCCCAAGGACCGCTGCTGGATGGGCAGCAGCTCCTTTGTGCCGGGGACGGTCTGGGAGGCGACATAGTGCATCAGCGCCATGAGCAGGTTCAGCTCCGCTTTTTCCCAGAAATCCTGCCGCTCATTGGCGTTGGAGGTGTTCTTGATGATGACCTCCGCAATGGACTGCACCAGGTCCTTGTCATGCTCGATCTCGCTGAGGCAGTTCCACGCGTCGCTGTTCTCCATGTCGAGGAGGTTGAACATCCGTACCTCGTAGCCTTCCTCCTTCAGGAAGGCGGACATACTCTCGTAAATTTCGCCCTTGGGATCGACCAGGACCATGCTCTCCTTCCGGCGGGCGGTCTGGAGGATGAAGGGCTTTACAAAGCCTCTGGTTTTTCCTGAGCCGGTGGCGCCGTAGATCATGGTGTGCTCGGTCAATCCGCTGCCGGGGCGCAGCGTCACATATTCGGCATACTTGCCACCGTCCACATATCGTCAACCGCAAAGGCCGGTGTGACCATGCAGGCGCACAGCACGATTACCGTCATAATCTGGACATAGTAGCGGGGGAGCCTGGGGCCCAGGTGTTCCCAGAAGCAATGTTTTTTCAAAGAGATTCCTCCTCTCGAATCAGAAGCCAACAGACAGGCTGCCTTTTCCTGCCGCGTTGGGCCGTTGCGAAAAAGCGGCGAAGGTGCTATACTGACTCTCCGGTGATGAACATGATTTTTGCTTGCGATAACTGTCATTTTATTTTTAGTCGGACTGTTGAGCCAGAGCAGTGCCCGGATTGCGGGAAATATGCTGTCCGTCCTGCGGATGAAGCGGAACGTCAGGAGTATGCGGCGCGCCTGCGTGAGTCGCGGGAACAGCCGCAGCAGCATCAGCCGCCAGAAAAATGACGCTGATATTCTGCACCAGGCAGAACGGTCCGGCGGCATAAGGACGCCAGCGTGGGGAAATGCCCTGCGCCGGCGGCGGTTCCGGTAGATACTGTGGCTGCACACTATATGGCGCATGGTCGATCAGCAGCTGCGTCCGGTTCAAAAGCGGAAGCGTCAATTTACTTTCCATAGTCACACCACCTGTTGCCGTATAGGGCGGGGCGGCTCCCTGCGGAGCCGCCCCTTTGAGGATTAGTAGCCTGTCTTGGGCAGATTAGGCTGGTTGAGCCGGATGATAACGGTGATCCATGCGGTGATACCGGTCTCCCACTGGCTCATATGCTGGCCGCCCGCGTCGGCCCGGTTTACCACCTGGTAGCCGTTCGCCAAGTCTGCCCGGGTCTGGACGGTAACGGTGGGCTTCATCACAGAAGCGAAGCCGGCGGGCACCTTGCCGAACTCCAGCCGCACGTCTGTGACCACTTCACCCTGCATCAGCGGGATGGCGGCCAGATCAAAGGCGTAATTGTTGGTGCTCAGAAGATTGGACGCCAGCACGCGATAGTCGTTATAATTGGTCTTATAGGTGATCCGGTAGTTCAGCCGCGTGTTATAGGTGCCTGTGGTGATAGATTTCGCGGTGGCGCAGTCGGTGGGGAAGCGGTCGTGCCAGAAGAAGTTGTCCAGCGCCACATTGGAGGTGTTGGCCACTGTGAGATCATAGCGCATGGAATCGCCGGCCAGCAGCTGCTTGTTGCCCGTCTTGGTGATGGTCACTTTCAGGTTGGCAGGCTTGTCGTAGTCGCTGACCTTGATGATCTGGCCGGAATACTCCAGTGTTTCATCAAAGACTTTCCCGCTGAGCTGGTAATAGGCCGGGGCAGTGACCTCGACAACTTTGTAGCGGCCCAGGGGGAGGGGCTTGGAAGCGGCCACGCCGCGGGCGTCTGTGGTGATATAGTCCACAACTTTGCCGCTGCGTACCTGGCTGATCTCGTAGACCGCGCCCTGGAGCGGTTTTCCTGCCGGGTCCCCGGTTACAGGGTTGGCCTCAGCCGCATACTTGTAAACCTGAATCTGGCCGGTAATGGGCGTATTGGCCCACTCGATTTCCACCGTCTTTCCCGGCTGCACATAGACCGTCTTGTACTGCTTATCCAGCTCGTACCCCTCGGCGGCCTCCAACTCCCGGATAAACAGCTTACCCTTGCCCTGCACAGTGAGGTCGTCAAGGTAGATGTAGCCCTGATCGTCGGTAGCATATTGTCCGATGGGGTTCTTGTTGGAATCGTAAACCAGAAACTTTACGTCATAAATACCCTCGCCGGTAACGCTGTCCACCTTATGAATGATGATCCCGGAGAAGGGCGCGTTGGTGACGGTGAGGGTGGTCGTTTTCCCGTCCTGAATGGTGAAGTAGTGGGGCGTGCTGTCAATCTTGAAGCCCTCCGCCGCCTCGATCTCAACGGCATAGTAGTCTCCGGCGTCCAGGTCCGCGTGGACCCGGCCCTGCTTGTCGGTGGTCACAGTGTCCACAAGCCCGCCGTCCATACGCCGGATCTCGAAGGTGGTATTGGGGATGCGCTGGCTCTTGCTGCTCTCGGATACTTTAATCAGCTCCAGACCGCCGATAGGGGTATTATAGAATTTCAGGGTCTGGGCGTCTCCCACCTTGATCTGGATGGTCTTGGGGGTTGTGTCGAGGATATAGCCGTCCAGTGTGCGGATCTCCTTGGCGATGATGGTCACGCCGGGTTCCAAGCCCTCGATCACGATCCGGCCATTTTCGTCCGTCACATACTCGCCATTGTTGGGTCCCAGCAGCTGTCCGTTGGACTCCGTAACCAGGAAGGCCACGCCCTTCAGCGGGGTGGTGGTGCCGGTGATGTACTTTTCGATAATCAGCCGGGTCTTGGGATCATTTTCAAATGTGAGATCATTACCGCCATTGGTTCCGCCGCCGGTGTTTGTGCTGCCTCCAGGGGTGACATTGGTGATCCCGCCTACGGTCCCGGTGCTGCCGCTATTCACGCTGTTGGAGCCGTTTTTAACGATGATGGTCTGGGGCGTGCTGTTCAGCACATAGCCGCTGGGGACCTTGGTCTCTACAACCACAATCGTGCTACCGGGAATAAGCCCGGTGACGGTCACGGTGCCGTCCCTGCCGGTAGTATAGCGGCCCAGCACAGTCCCATTGCCGTCCTTGACCGTAAACTCGGTTCCCGGCACAGGCTTTCCGGTGACGGAATCCTTTTTCGTAAGGGTGAGGGAGCAAAGCGGCTCATTCAGGAAAGTAAGGGTCTGGGTGTCCAGAGGATTGACAGTGACCGTCTGGGTCTGGGTGCTCTGGTTGATCACATAGCCAGGGGCGGGTTTGGTCTCTTTGACAACCACTGTCCCGGTGATGCCATAGATGCGGATCTCGCCCTTGTCGTCGGTGGTGTAGAGTCCGTTGGAGGACAGGTGGCCGTTGTCATTGTCCACATAGCCGCCGTTGGCGTAAGTAACTTGGAACTGCGCCCCGGAAATCAGATTGCCGGATACCTTATCCTTCTTCTGGATCACCAGGGTCCCGGCCCGCTTGTTCCAGAACGTCAGCTGCTGCACTTCGCCGCCCTTGATGAGGATGTCCTGGGGGGTTCCGTCTAAAACGAAACCTTCCACAGTCTTGATCTCCCGGGCGATAACGGTGGTGCCGGGCTCAATGCCGTCCAGCACGATCTCGCCGGCCTTGTCGGTGTAATACACACCATCGTCCGGGCCGACAGCGCCGCCGTTGCCGTCCACAACCTTGAAGGCCACGCCGGACAGCGGCTCGTTCTCAGTGCCCTCAATGAACTTCCGAATAATAAGGGTAGTGCCCGGTTCGTTGTCAAAGGTCAGGCTGTTGGCCACGCCGGAACGTACCACAATATTTTTCGGGGTTTCGTCCAGGATATAGCCGGTGGGCGCTTTGCTCTCGGAGACCACCACAGTGGAATCGGGGGCCAGCCCAGTGACGGTGACAGTACCATCAGTGCCAGTGACATACCGGCCGTTATTGGGACCGATGGCCTTCCCCTCGCTGTCCCGGACGGTAAACTCCGCGTGGGCCAGCGGCTTCTTGGTTACAGCATCCCGCTTCAAAATGGTGAGGGTGCAGAGGGGATCGTCATAAAATCGAATGGTCTGGGTGTCCCCGGCGTTCACCACTACTGTCTGGGGCGTGGGGTCCTTCCGGTAATTGTCCGGCGCCTTTTCTTCAGATACCACGTAGGTGCCGGGCAACAGTTTGGACAGAACGATCTGACCGTTTCGGTCAGTGGTATACAAACCGTTGGAGGAGGTCAGGCCCTCGTTGTCCGGGGTCAGTTCCCCGTTGGCGTTCATGATCTTGAACTGCGCGCCGGCCAGGGGCTGCTTTGTGACAGAATCGTACTTTTCAACAATGAGGCCGCCCTTGCGGGTGTTTTTGATAATCACCGTTTGGGTGTCCCCACCCTGCCCGATGACCACATTGGTGGAGGGGGTGTCGATGACATACCCTCCATCCGGGGCTTTGATTTCAGAAATGACGTATGCGCCGGGCGCGAGGTTGGAAATACGAATCTCGCCCTGAGCGTCGGTGGTGAAAATGCCGTTGGAGGTTAAAGTGGACGTGCCGATCACGCCGTCCAGCCCTACCTCGCAGCCTGCCGCCGTTGTCACGCGGAACTCGGCTCCGCTCAAAGGCGCATCAGTCTGAGAATCCCGTTTTTGGATAATCAAAGCGCCCTTGGGCTGATTTTTGAAGGTCAAAGATACGGTCTTTCCTTCTTTAATCTGCACTGTCTGGGATTGCGTATCCAGAATAAACCCCGCGGGGGCGCGGGTCTCGGTGACTACCACGCTTTTGCCAGGCTTCAGGCCGGTAATGCGGATCTCTCCGGCTTCGTCTGTGCGGTAAACGCCGTTGCTGTCGCCAATCAGCGTTCCATCGGCGTACATCACTTTGAACTCGGCGTTTTGCAGCGCCACGCTGGGATTGGTGGCACAGACCTTACGAATCAGCAACGTGCCGTCCGGCGCGTTTTTGAAACGGACAGTGACAACGCTCTGCTCCCCGCTGTCAGCCAGATAAACCGTTTCAGAGGCGTTGATGATGCTGTACCCGTCAGCGGGGTCTACCTCCTCCACGACATAGGTGCCGCTTTTCAGCCCTGTCCAAATGGCGGTGCCGTTCTTCCCGGTCACTTTCTGACCGATGACTGTGCCGCCTGTGCCGCTGGTGCCGCCCAGGTAACGGAGCTGGAACGTGCATCCGGGCAAAGCCGCGCCGGTCACGCTGTCGTACTTTTCCACAACGATTCCATTTAACGGCTCGTTCTGGAACGTCAGGGTCTTGCTCTCACCGCCGTGGATGATGACTTTCTGCGTGGTCGGCTCCTTCATCTGAAAACCGGGGGCCGGGGCCACCTCTGTGACCGTGTACTCGCCGGGGTACATTTTCTTGCCCTGCTCATGAAGTTTGATTTGCCCATTGGCGTCAGAGAAGATATACCCGAAGTCGATGGTGCTGGGTGCGTCAGCGGCTTCACCGTTGCTGGTATAGGTCACATGGAACTTTGCCCCCTCGATGGGAGCGCCCGCCACGCTGTCCTCCTTGAAGATGGACAGCTCCGGGGCCTTGTGGTCTTTGAACGTGACGGTTTTCTCGTCGCCGGGGTTCAGGCTGACCGTCTGCTCCCGGTCGGCATTCTTGCTGGGGAGATAGTAGGGCGAGGGCACGGACTTCTCCGTAATACGGTAGCTGCCGGGGGCAATACGGAGAGAAACCGTACCGTCTGCGCCGGTGGTCACATCGTTTTGATAGTCGCTGTCAATGCCCTTGACGGTGAACACCGTGCTGGGGATAACATCGTTTGTGTCAGCATCAATTTTAGCGATAGTCAAGAGGGGCTGTTTGAGGTTGTCAAAAATCAGCTCCCGATCCTCGCCGGGGGCGAGGTAGATGGTCTGCGTGGGTTCATCACCCACCACATAAGGGTCGGGGACGGACTTCTCAATGACCTCATAGCTGTCCACGGGGATGTTGGAGAGGACGGCTTTACCGTCCGCCCCGGTGGTCACGTCATTGTGATAGTGAAAATGGATGCCCTTGATCTCAAAGACGGTTCCGGGAATGACCTCTTTGGTCTGTGCGTCCCGTTTCAGAATGGTGAGGGTGGGCAGCTTCTTATCGCTGGCGGTCACGGTGACAGTCCCGCCGCCGTTGATGGTGGCCTGATCCACATGGGCGATGACCGGATCGGTGAGGGTGGCATAGGGGGCCGGGGCACTCACCTCCACAAAGGCGTACATTCCCTCGGTCACATTGGTGACAGTGATAGAGCCGTCCGCTTTGGTGGCTTCTGTGCCAATGATCTGGCCGTCCTTGATGATGTTGAACACAGCGCCGGGAAGGGGGTTCTTGCTGTCGTCCAATTTCACCAGCTTGATTTTTACTTTAGCGTCGTTCTCGAAAACCAGGGCCACATCGGTCTTGCCGTCCCAGCGGAAACTCTGCTTGACCTTGCTGGTTTCCGGGCTTTTGGTGTAGCCCTCCGGGGGCGTCACCTCGGTGGCGGTATAGCTGCCGATGGGCATATCCTTCCAGGGCACATCCGTCAGATAGCCGCCCGCACCAGTGACATAAGTGCCGGTGAAGTCGTTGTCTACTCCGATGATCTCAATGACCGCTCCGGCAAGCCCCTTGGTGGGGTTGTCAGCATCTACCTTGCGGATGCTGCCCTCGCCGGTAATTACGGGGGTGTCAGTAAAGGTGACGGTCACAGTCTTATCCATACCGCTGGGCAGGACAACATACTGCGGCCCAGCGTTGTCGATCTCATAGCCCTCCGGGGCCTCCAGTTCGGTCACGGCATAGGTGCCCGCGTCCAGGTTGGAGACGGTAACGGTGCCGTCGCTGCCTGTCACCACTTCTTTGGAGTAGGAGCCGTTTTCGGAAGTTACCTTGAACCGTGCCCCAGGCAGGCCCTTGTTGGGGTTGGTGCTGTCTACCTTTTTAATGGTGAGACTGTACTGTTCGCGGGTGACGTTCAGCTCACCGATCATAATGGCCTGCACGTCATTGGCGGGGTGGTAGCTGGAGCCGGGGCCTGCGTAAGCGTACTCATAGACAGCGCACTCGCCCCACACGCCCTGATTGCCTAAGTCGAGGATATACTGCGCCCGGTCACGGAACGATGTGCCGTCCAGCAGATCGTCAATACTGGAGAAATTCTTGTGTTCCAGGTTGTTGTAGACACACATCAATTCCTCGGCACAGGCGGTCACAGGGTCAGACAGCAGGCCGGTCTTGTAGCGCCAGATAATGGCCTGCACCCAGGCGTTCATTGTCCAAGTGTAGTTGCTGTCCCACACATCATCTACACCGAGGGCATGGGCCTGATCGGTAAAGACGCCGGTGGAGTGGGCATAGAAATAGGCCATCATGGTGGTTACGGTAGGGTCAGAAATGGCCTTGGGGCTGCCCCAGGTATGGCCCTCCAAAGACCAGCCCATACCCTTGCCCTTTTCAGCACAGAAGCCCATTGTACTCTTTCCGTTCAGGCCGAAGTGCATCTGGTGGAGGTAACAGGTTCCCAGGCTGGGCGACACATAGGAAACGCCGTTGTGGGTACAGTCATCCATCTTGATCGTGTTCGGGCTGGCTGCGAGGGCTGTGGCGGGGAACAGTCCCAGCAGACAGACCAGCACCAGCAGAGCCGCGATCAGGCGGTTATGCGGGAAGTGGAATTTTTTCATAGCTTGTCATTCTCCTTTTTGACATAGAAAAAGGCCCTCCAGCGTACCGCTGAAAGACCTTTCGGGGTGATATTCGACTATGCGTAGAAGTTGACGGTGTTGGGTTTTCCGAGGAACAGATAACAGTAGGTCACGCCGTCATGCTGGGTGACGCCTACGCCGATGCAGTCACAGTCCGGGTCGATCATGGTCTGGAAGTGTCCGGGAGAGTTGATCCAGTTCTCAACGGCGTGTTGGGCGGCGTTGTCCGTGCCGGTAAACACGGTGAGGTTGTCCCCGAAACCGTAGGGATAGCCAGCAGCGGCGACGGCCTGACATTCCTCCGGGGTGTGGTGCCAGGTATAGCGCCGGTCGGAACAGACCTGGGCGGCATCCATCAGGGCATCGCTCACGGGCAGCTCCGCCACGCCGTTGGCCCTGCGGGTTTGGTTGATAAGCCGCACCAGCTCTTGCCGCACATCCTCTTTTTCCGTGCGGCTGGTGTTGGCGGGAACTGTTGGAGCGGCGGGAGTGCCGGAGCCAACGGTGAGCGTCAGCGTTCCTACCTCACCGGCGCTGTTGGAAACGGTGATCTCTGCGTTCCCCTCGGCCTTGGCAACCGCCACCCAAAAGGCAAGCACCTGTTCCACCGCTACCGTGTCCGGGTCGCTGGAGGTAACGGTGTACTCCGTTCCGCTGGGGCCGATCATCAGGCCGCTGCGCTCCCCGACCTCCAGCGTACTGCCCTTGTAGCTACCCACCCGGATAACGTCTGCGGGTGGGGTTTCTGCGGCGCTGGCCGGGACGGTCAGACCGGCGATCAGGGCGGCGCAGGCAATTCCGGCAAAAATGCGGTTCAGACTGTTTTTCATTATGAATGATCTCCTTTGCAATATGTTAGGGGCTTTGCTTGCCCCAACAGTACCACAAAAGGAGAAAACAGTCCAAAGTGCAAATCTTCTTTCAGCAGGTTAAAACCTCTGCGTCAGACCTCCACGGCCCGGACAGCCCAGCGGTAGGCGCTCTGATTACGGACGCAGGTAAACAGCGTGACACAGTTCTCGGCAGTGGGGGCCAGCAGGGAGTTGTCCGTTTCGCTGATCTTGTTCACGCTGGTGACGG
>OFGX01002115.1_pt1 | contig 10833 bp, 11 predicted proteins | sample 1521831 | NCBI WGS metagenome assembly OFGX01 (sample SAMEA3504080, study PRJEB24116) | mouse gut metagenome | biome: mouse gut; feature: mouse-associated habitat; material: faeces | place: Denmark | collected 2011
GGTGCAGCTCGTCGCAAAGGACGCCGTCTATTTGCCCTTTCATCTTCTGCTTGATGTAGCTGCTGATGGGGAACCGCCGAACGGCCCCCACCGCGGGATAAAAAGCGTCCGGGTCGCAGCAGATCTTCTCCACCTGCTCCTTGATATGCGGGTCTTTTGTCCGCAAAAGATAATTGCCGGCAAAGCACCGGTGAACGAAGCCGAAACCTCCCACCTTGACCCATTCGGTCTGCATGGTGGAGGAAGTCAGCGGTGACCAGAGGACCGCGCCGCAGCTTCGGCATTTGTGGTTCTGTTGGTTCTCCCGAAGAAAGTCGGGGGCTTCTGCGGGAACTGTGTAGCGGACACCATCCTTGGAGATGTCCACCATAATGGGCTTGCCGCACTCCGGGCAGACAAACCGCCTTTTTACCCGGTTCCAGACGGCGGAAGGATAACGGGAATAGCCATCTCTGGCTTTTTCTTTGCCGACGATGGCAAAGGCAGTCTGTTCTCCCCGCTGGTAGGCTTGGTGGAATCGACGCAGCTCCGCAATGCTTCCAATAACAGCAGCTGTGGACCGAGGGACAGTTTCTTTGACCTCCCGCGCCCACTTTTTCGCTACATGGCTGGGGCAAAGGATGATGTTGAAGGTCTTTGCTTTTCCCGCCCCCCGGTGGCTGGCATACAGGGCAGCTGCTCCAATTTTGCTCTTTCCGCTGCCGCATTCCGCCACGATCAGCGCCGGTTCGTGGCGGTCGGTCTTTCGCTTGAGGGCTTCGGCGGCGGCAAGCTGGGCTGGATACAGACCGTAGCCGCAGTTCCGGCGGATGGTTTCGTTTACCTCAATTACCTCTGGGGAAAGGAGTTCCGTTTCCGGGTCAAACAGAGGACGAAACTGCTCTTTGATCCGGTCAGCGATGGTGACGCCGAACTGGTGGAGATACTGGGAAACGGTGTGGACCTGCTCAAAGGCCGCCGAGTTTTCCGGGGTCGCTCCCGGGATGGTGACAGCGCCGGTTTTCAGCCCTTCCTCCAGCACCTCGATGAGGTTCTGGTCATCTTGGGTACAGGTGAGCTGCCAGGCATCAAAGCGACTGTTGGGAGAAAAGACCTTTAGAGGAACCAGAGTTTTTTCCCGTATGAGGGTGTCTAAAAAGTAGTCCTGGAACTCCCGAATCAGCGGCACACCGGTGCGGCGGTCGATCTCATCCAGAAGCCGATTCCTGTCCCCTGCCGGAGTGAAAATATAGCAGTTTCTCTGGCTGGGGAGCTTTTGTTGTTTTGGTTCCTCTGCCGCTGCCGCAATTTCCGCCTCGTCTTGGAGGAACAGGGCAGCTTCGGCGTAGACACCATCCATGGATTGACTGCGGTCGTACTGCTTGGGTTGGGAGGACATGAGCATATTTACCTTTTCCCCTTGCTCCAGCCGGACAGATCCGCCGCCGTAGATGGCATCGGACATGGCCCGCACCTGTTCCGGGTATCCGCCGATGCGGATGGCGACAAGGGTATGGCTCCCCCCTGCGCTGGTGCGGTAGACGATGGTATCGGCGTAGCACTCCAGAAAGATGCCACGCCCGGCGTCCTGGTAAATGACTTTTACCAGATTGGGTTTTTGCATTTCACTTGCGAACCTCCTTCTTCCGATTTTTGTCCGAAAGCAGAAAAAGACCCCGACCTGCCCATTTTCGGGTGGTCGAGGTCTTTTGTGCTTTCTTGGCGGTATGGTGGGTGTGGGTTTTTAGGCGGTGGTTTCCTTGGGGCAAAGCTGTCCCCCGGCGCTATTACTCCTGCCTCGATAAACTCATACCTATCATACAGGTTTATTGTAGCAAGAAATTTTTCCTCTGTAAACTTGCAGATATGTCAATACTCGCAAGAGCACTTTGTACAATACAAGCAGTAATGCATTGTGAAAAATGTATATATTTAGAGTGCTTTTGAAATATTTTCATTAAACTCTTGCAATCTTGTCTATTTTATGCTAAACTAACAACAATTAAAATGACAAATAGAAATTTTAGTGTGGACAAGCCCTACAATATTTAGAATCGAACAAACACAATACATATAACTTTTATCCTGTCCACTTAAATTGCTAGTTTGTCTGTCAAACTGTTGCAAAAGTAAAAATGAATAGCCGAAGACAATAGGTGCAAAGTAAATCCTATCGAGGTAATATCATTGCCAATATGGCTTGTACCGTTTTGTTTTCGGAGCGGTACATTTTTATTATTGTAGGTAAAACATAGCATATCTGAAGCATTCGAATCCATATTAATGAAAATGAATTAGTATGGAGGAGATTCAGATGTCACATTTTGGAGGCAGGATTATGTGCAAAGCAGCAGAGGTTGGGAAAATTGTCGTAAATAAATGTATTGATTTAAATTTGCCAATCGATGTTCAAAAACTTCAAAAACTGTTAGTATTAATGCAGGTTGAATGTATAAAACTAAGCAGTGAGCCTCTGTTTAGAGAGGACATAGTTATCTGGAATTGTGGTGTTGCAATTAAAGAAGTCGACGAGGAATTTCGCAACATTGGAACTCCCTTTGAAAATCATCAAATTGAGTATATTAGTTTATTAGATAGAGAGAAAAAATGCGTTGATTATGTCATCAAAATGTATGGAGATAAGAGCGCTATAGATTTAAGCAAATTGCCCATACTTCAGAAAGTGTGTACTCTAGGGGAGAAATTAGGAGACTCACATGTTCCTCGTGTAAATCTTTATAAACTTATGGGAGTGTTTGCACAGAAATGACCATTGAAGAATTCATTAATACTTTGAGCAATTTGTCTTTTGAGTCGGAAGATATAGATTCTTTTTTTCGTTGTTTCATTGCAGATGACTTGATTTCAGAATATGAGGATGAGAGCAAGAGGGTTAAGTATAAAGAAGATGCTATAGCTGCCATTTGGAAAATTGGCGATGAGGCTTTTACAGCGTTTAATACATTGCTAGACGATTTTAAAAAGCGATGCGAAAATGATATTGCGAAAAACAAGAAGTTTGCCAGTAAAGTGTATTCTTGCAAAATGGAATATGCAATGAAAATAATACAGGATCTTCAAGAAGTTTATCAAAAAGTTAAAGGAGAAAGATATCCAGATAAATCCAATGATAATTCCAAAGAAACTACGGATGAACAGCAAAGAAAAAATGTGGCAGAATTAAAAGCGAAAATTGACGATTTGTATTCGCGATTAGAAGCAGCAAACAATCTAATGGAAAATAAAACATTTGCTTTGTTGGTTAATACGGTTTCAATACTAGGTATATTCGTTGCAATAGCATATACTGGCTTTGGTGTAGTTTCGATTTTTTCAAGTATTGATTTAGGCGTATCAATAAAATGCACAACTGCATTTTTAAAAAACATTTTCTTTCTTTTGTTAACTGCTCTGTTGTCATACAATTTACTTCTGCTTTTAGTGTATTTTATTTTTAAACTATCTCGTCCAATTAGTTTCGCTAACACAATCGGGAGCAGTATTAATAACAAAAATGTGGATCAGCCTGGTTTCAAGGAAGCAGTAAATTTATGTCCCTTTCTTGTAGTAGATGCTGTGTTATTGGTAATAACAGGTGTGTTTTTCTATTTTAGTATTAAATGATTTTTATAATAAACACAGAGTTTTTAAAAAGCGTCCTGCGATTTTATGAATTTTCACACAATTCTAAAATCACAGGACGCCTAAAAGTATTTCATAAATTTTGCTATCTACATATCATAAGAAGCACCTTTACCACTTCGCCAAAATCCTGGCATAAATAAGCTTTCGCCGTTCATCGTAGTGGGTAATATGGATCAGTACCGTATCCCCAATGGCAAACTGCGTATCAAAATGATTGTTGGAGTACAGGCACAGACAGGTGACACCATCCTTCATGGTACAGAAGATCCCCCCGGCGTACTTCCCGCTGATGACCGCCTGACGCCGGCAGCCCAGCGGGTGGCGGACAACAGCGCCCTCAAAGGGATTGGGCGCCGCCTCCTTGACGGAGATTGTCAGACGGCCGGAGGCGCGGTCAAAGCTCTTGAGCACGCAGTCCAGCTTTTCTCCAGGATGATATTTCTCCCGCAGATCGGAATAGCTGGAGTAGCTGATGTCCTGATAGCGCAAAGTAAGGTCCCTGCCGCCGCACTCCACAAGGCAGCGGCTGGGTCCAACGGTCAGGATGCGGCAGGTCAGCCGTTCCCCGGCTTCATGCCCGCCCCTCGCGGTGTCAAAGGCCCGCTGCCGGATCATGGTCCCCATGCGGCGGGAGGCAATCGCCATATTGTTCTCGCGGTCCACATCCAGGATTACATAGTCGATCTCCGCGCCGGACATATTCCGCAGGACGTGGGTAGGCCGCTCCTCGCCGGGCATCCACATCTCGGTTTCCGGGATCAGCACCTTGACGCGCAGGGAGATGACAGCGGCGCAGTACATCCTTTTCCGCTCCACCTGCCCGGTCTCCCGGTTGCGGACGTGAAAGGCGTGGGCGTCCACACCGATGATCTTCCCAGTGAGTACCGATTTGGAGCGGAAGGAGGCGTAAATATCGTTCCACTCCTGACGCTCCTGCTCGGTCAGGTTCCGGTCCAGCTCATTCAGTTTCAGAGACAGCAGGGGGCTGTGGCCCTCCGCCGGCCTCCCGGCCCGGGGGCGGGGGGCCGCAGTCCGAGGCGTCTCTTCCGGCGGGGAAGGCTGCTCCGGCGGTAAAGCGGCTTCCCTTGGAAGCAGAGCCTCCTCTCCTGCGGGAAATTCTCCATCGGGCGGGTCATCGCCCCCTTGGTCAGCCAGCCCCACCACGACCATATCGCCGGAACCCGCGCTCCCGGCCTCCGGGTCAAGCCGGTCCGCTTCCAGCAGCTCTCCATCGGGCGGGACCGTCTCCGGCGTCTCCAAAGGCGTCCGTCCATCGGCCTCCAATGCGTCGTTCGCCTCCGGGACTGCGCCCTCCGCTTTTTCGGCCTTCTTTTTGGCTGTGCGTTTCTTTTTGGGCGCCGCTTCCGGGGCCTCTCCCTCATTTGATACAGGCTCCGGTGTGCCGCTGGCTTCCGCATCCTCCCGCGGCAGATGATCCGGGGATTCCGGCGCAAGGCCCGGCTCCGTTGTTTCCGGCAGGCCATCGGGCTGCTGCGTCATTTGCTCCTCCGTTGGGATTCCATATTCCATAGATTCCATTGTCATTGTGTACTGCTCCTTTCGATTTTCTGTTATGACTGCGGCCAATTTCAACTATTTTCCGGCCTCACCCCCTTTATAGAACCGCAGCCGCTCTCCCTGCCGTAAAACGAAAAAGTGGCTCCGGGACAATGTGATCTGCCGGTGCTGTTCCATATTTTCCAGCGGCAGCAGGAAAACATAGTTCTTCTGCTCCGCCTGCAAAAGCTGGCTGATACGCCCCTCGTGTCCGGGCTGCACCGGCATCACTGCGAAGTAGTCGATCCATCCATCGGAACGTTGGAGGAGGAAGCAGAGCTTATACGGCTGCCGCGCGGATACCTGAAGCAATCGCTCCGGCCTGAGCGCGAGAAGCACATCCAGCGACAAAAGGATTTCACTGTCCGGCCTGTCGCGCAGCAGGTCCGGCAGGCAGATGCAGCCGTCCCCGGAGCGGGCCAGCAGGCCCATGTATCGCAGACGGCGCAGCAAGGCCCCGGCATGAATGATTTCCTTTTGCGGCTCATTGATCCGCAGCAGCGGCAGCACCTGATCCAGGCGGATGAAGCCGGTCTCCCGCAGAATGGACAGGAAGTACCGCTGATCCTCTGTCAGATTCATAAAGGCCCCACCTCCTTTACCTGCCCGCCGGCGGCGCAGGCGGCCCGCCTAAGCTGTTCAGGTACGGGTCCACCAGAAGGTCGCTGTGGGTCTCGCAAATGGTATTAAAAATGACCGCCATTGTGTAAGCGGTCGAGTTCTTCACATCACGCTGGTTGGCCGCCAGCTTGCTTTGCACGCTCTGGAGGATGATGCCGTCCAAGTCCCACAGCCGGGAACGCACGTTGGTCCGGGGCAGCACAGCCTTCCCAATCCGAAAGCTGTCGGAGTAAAACAGCCGCTCAATGGCGTTGGCAAATACCTTTGCCGTATCCGGGTCGAAGATCCAAAGCTCGCAGTTCTCCAATATCTGCGCCAGCTGTTCCTGCTCGCTCATACCCCGGGCGGCGGTGAAATACTCCCTTCCCGGCCCCGTCTCCGCCAGTCCGCCCCCTTCACCGACGGACAGACTGATTTCTGTATGACTTTGTTCAGTATTTCTTTTTTCTTTATAATTGGGGTGCCGTTCCGGTACTTCTGGAAGTGCCGGTCCCGCACTTTTAGAGATGCCGGTTCCGCACTTCTGGAGGTGCTGTATCGGCACTTCTAAAGCGGGCGCGTGCGCCCCTGCTTGGCTGATGGGCGGGTCAAGAGGTGCGGATTCGGCACTTCTCAGTCCGCCGTCCCCACCGGCCTCCTCCGGTCCTGCCTCCGGCTCCCCGCCAGCCGCCTCATGCTCCGGCGGCACAAAGGGAGCGCTGCCGCTTTTGGGTTCGGGATGCTCTATCAGCGCAAGATAGATCTGATTGGCGTCCCCTCGACCGCAGCGCTTCTCCCAGATCAGCCCGGCGGCGGTCAGCTCCTTCATGGCCTCGATGATCTTACGGTAGCTGACCTGCATCTCCTCCGCCAGAGAGCGGCGGGTATAGATGATAAACACCGCCCCGTCCTCGTTCACCCAGCCATTGAGCCGGGAGAGCTGGAAGCGGTTCAGAAGGAAAGTGTAGGCCACCTTCGTCTCCAGCGCCAGTTCCATGTATTTGGGGTCTGTGAACAGCCAGCGGGGCATCTGCAAATGGTAGATATTCTGAACGTCTCCCTGTTTCATCAAAGGGAACGAGGGCTTTTGCGTCATAGGGGCTGCCTTCATGATCGGTCTCTCCTTTTAACGGTAGTCATATCTGTAAATTGATTGACATATTTACTGATGATGGGTATAATATTAGGGTAGAGGAGCGTGAGTAATATGGATACCATTCGAGGGGCAATCGAAAATACCGTTTCGATTTCACAGTTTAATAAAGGGCTTGCCGGCAGGGTGTTTGAGGAAGTCAAACGCTGCGGGGCCAAGGTCGTCATGAAAAACAACATGGCGGAGTGTGTTTTGATGTCGCCTGCGGAGTATGTGCGCCTGATGGACGAGGTGAACGACGCCCGCTTAACGGCGGAGGCTGCCACGCGCATGGCGCACTTTGACCCCGCCGCCCTGCTTTCCCAGCAGCAGGTGGATGAAGCGCTGGGCTTTACGCCGGCGGATTATGCCGACACATCCGAGGTGGAGTTTGAATGAGCTGGGAAATCAGGTATTTGCCCGAAGTGTTAGAGGACTTTCGGGCGTTGGATGGAAGCCAGCGGATATTGGTACGCAAAGCGATTGAAAAGGTGCGGAAAAATCCTTTGCCGGAAACCGAAGGCGGATACGGCAAATGGCTGGGCAACAAAGGCGCTTCTAAGCTGTCCGGCTTTCTGAAAATCAAGCTGCGGGGCGCAGGACTCAGGATCGTCTATCAGCTTGTCCGGAACGCCAACCGCATGGTCTTGGTTGTGATCGGTGTCCGCGAGGACGACGCGGTTTATGAGATCGCGCATCATCGAATCGCCAAACATGATTTACAGGGAAAGCAGTGAGGTTCACCATGCGTCATATCCGTCTTATCCCCGATTGGGAAGAACGATCTTCCAAGGCCGCTCATTCCGATTCCAGAGGCTGCGGAGCGGCTGGTCCTGAAAAAAGCGAATGCGGCCTTGCGGCGACTTTTGGCATAGAGCGCAATGCCGGGGTGGAACTGGCCTTGGATGAGGCTGATCGAGCGGCGGTGCTGACTGCTGTGCGCTATTCCGCGCAGGAAGTATTCAGCCGGGCGAGAGGGCGTATCCAAGGACACAAAGCATGATGGGCCGCATATTCTTTTTGCATAGGAATCGGTTTTGAAATCCGGTCTGACACTTTGCCTGCAAAGCCGGGGAGGGACAGCGCATTCAGAGCTGCCCCTCCTCTTTCCGTTCGCCGCCCACATCTTGGGGCAGGGTTTCTATCAGGTCAAGAGCGCCGTAGGGGGCGTCCTGGCCCGGTTCCTGAGCCGGGGAATCAAAGCCGCTTATCTCCGGGTCCAAAAGTCCGTAGTCGTACTGGGCCACCCTTCCAGCCTGCTCCGCGGCGGGCAGGTCGTGCCGGGGTACCGGTTCCGACTGTTCGGGGGCCGGTTCCGGCGGCGGATTCTCTTCCGGCGGTGCCGCCGGCTGTACGGGGGCGGAGGGCTTGGCCTCTTCCTGCCGCCAATGGGGAATGTACTCGGCTACCCGCACATCCCGCAGCCGTCCAAAGCTGGGATGTTCGTCCGGGATGATCTTGTAGAGGCGCAGGGGCTTTTCCCCACGCAGCAGCACCAGGCACTCCCGGTTGTCCATGCGGAGGATCTCATCCGGGAGCATCAATGCCCTCTGGGTATTGCTCTTGGTCTGGCTGTAGGGCCGGGTGGAGGTATAGACTGGGGAGAACAGGGGCATCAGAGGCATCTGGTTGTTCTCCACCTTGATCGTCACCATGCCGCACTTTTTAGAGATATAGGTAGCGGTGTCCACATCGTTGCAGCCGAGGCAGATTTGAATGTCAGTGCAGCCGATCAGCTCCTCCCACTCTGTTTTGGGGTAGCGGTCCTGAAACTGTGGGATGGACTGGACGATGATCTGGCAGAAGATGGCCGAGCCGCGGCAGACGTTGAGCACCCGCTTGAAGTCCACCAGCTTGCAAGGCAATTCGTGTCCGAGCTGCTTGTGGTCCGGGGCATGATTGCAGACTTTGCCATCCACCAGCCAGACAAGGACGGGAACCGCATCATAGGCGAGGACGGCAAGCCCCTCTTTGACGCTGTTCCCACCACCGACTGGGGACGCCCGGAAACATTGGAGCATTGACGGGAAATGTGGGCCGCTATGGTCAATGCCAAGTTTGTCGAGAAGGGGTTAGCTTGCCGTGTCGATCACCGCTCCTATGAGCGGCAGGGGCTTGATCTGCTGCCCACTGTCCATGAGGGCGTAGCCGTCCGCCAGATGGAGGTCAAGGGCATCACCACCGACAAGGGCGATTGGAATCGCTGGGTGAAAGCGGCCCGGAAAATGCTGGGCGATCTTCGGAAGAAAATCGCTGGTCTGACGGATTGGATTAAGACCGTGAAGGACGAATTGAGCAAGCCCCAGGCCCCGACTCTTGCCGCCCTGCTGACTGGCTACTATGAGGGCAGGAACGCCGGAGCGTGGAGCCGCAATGCCAGGATTGGAAATCTCAAAAGTTTTGCCGAGGTGGTCAATTATCTGACAGAGAATGATTTGCTTACGATGGAAGATTTGGAGGCCCGCCTCGCTCTCCGTAACGAGCAGACGGAGGCCGTCAACGATTCTCTGAAAGCTATGTCGGCCCGGAAGAAGGAGGTAGCGGATTTGCTTCATTTGGTTGACCTCTACCGGGAAACCAAACCCATCTACGACAAGTGGAAAGCCATCAAGTGGAAGGGCCAGCGGGAGAAATTCGAGTTGGAGCATGAGGGCGAGCTGCAGACATTCCACATGGCCCGCCGGAAGCTGGACAAGCACCGTTCCTCTGCTGGAACTGTCATGGCAATGCCATGAGCACTATAATGAAATGAGGTACTAACCGTATGCGGAAACATTTTGAGAGCAATCCCTGGTTCTTTCCCCTGCCTGTGCTGATTATCGGCACTTATGATGAGAACGGAAAGGCGGATGCGATGAACGCCGCCTGGGGAGGTCTGTATGACCGGGATAGGCAGGCCGGTAAATCCAACAACCTTCTTTCCTTGTGTAATGCTCTTCGCCGCCCTTCTTACCGCATCTCCAATATCGCTTTCTGCCTCAGAGCTATTATTTGCATACAGCGCCCGCATCCGCTCCCGCTGCTCCGGCAATCCCGCCGCCTTGCTGAACACCCTGTACTCCTGGTTCAGCCGCCGCAGGCGGATGAATGACATCCCCCTGGCACGAAGTGCCGGCGGGACGGCCGCCCGGCCGCCATAGGCCTGGAACGGCTTTCCCCCTTTACATTTGCGTTCTTCTTCTCTCTCTCAGACAGCCCCGGCCCAGGCGATTGCCAGCCGGGGCTGTCAAACTAGAGGAAGCTCACAAATTTTACACGGCGCGCCCCCGATCCTTAGACACTTTTGACAATTGCGCCCGCGCGCGAAAATCGGTACAATTGCCGCAGAATACTTTGCAGTAAGGAGATACCCTATGATCGTTCACGACCAGGAGCGTCAAACGTTTACGCTGAACACCCGCCGCACCACCTACCAGATGAAGGCGGGGCGGCATGGGGTGCTGCTCCACACCTACTACGGCCCCCGTATCCGGGGCGGGGATCTGTCCCCCCTGATCCAGCTGGCGGACCGGGGCTTCTCCCCCAACCCCAGCGAGGCGGGCGGCCGCCGCGAGTACTCCCTGGACATCCTGCCCCAGGAGTACTCCACCAGCGGGGTGGGGGACTTCCGCCTGAGCTCCGCCGAGGTGGAGCTGCCGGACGGGAGCTGCCTTTTAGATCTCCGTTTTACCGGGGCCCAGGTCCGGGAGGGCAAATACGCTCTGGAGGGCCTGCCCGCCTTCCACGGGGAGGGCTGGGAAACCCTGTCCGTGACCCTGCGGGACCCCAGCTCGGGGCTGGAGGTGGAGCTGCTGTACGGCGTGTGGGAGGAGGAGGACCTCATCACCCGGGCTGTGCGCGTGACCAACGCCGGGGCCGCCGCCGTCCGGCTGCGCCGGGTGATGAGCCTCTGCCTGGACTTCTGCCGGGGAGATCTGGAC
>OFGX01002119.1_pt1 | contig 10815 bp, 11 predicted proteins | sample 1521831 | NCBI WGS metagenome assembly OFGX01 (sample SAMEA3504080, study PRJEB24116) | mouse gut metagenome | biome: mouse gut; feature: mouse-associated habitat; material: faeces | place: Denmark | collected 2011
GGAATCGAACCAGTGACACGAGGATTTTCAGTCCTCTGCTCTACCAACTGAGCTACCAAGGCATATCTGCTATCTTCCACATCTTACTTCATAAGCTAACGTTTGTCAATACTAAATCATATTTTCTTAATTGAAAGAAAAAAATCCGGAAATACATCCATAATGGATTTTTGCCGGATTTTTACAAACAAAATCAATATTTTATTGTATTTTTTCAAAAAATTTAATAATTTTATCAAAATCTGTCATATTTTCCATTTTTCTGCATTATATATTTATATAAAGTACAAATTTCTGCTTTGGCAAAGCCAATACGAAAATGGAGGTATTTTTATGAAAGATTTAACGGTTTACTACTGCCCTGAATGTGGACGATATACCTTTTCTCAGCCATCGGAGAACATGATTTGCCCAATATGCAACCTTTCTATGGTACTGCTGACCCGTTATTCGGATTTTTTCGCCCTGACGAAAGAAGAACGGGACAGGCTCCTGCTACAGAATATGATTGCCGGAAATCCCTCGATCTCCAGCCGCTTTCTTGATTATATGCGAACCTGTTCTGCCAGCAAGGCCGATGCCCCGCAGGACCCATATCTCCACAAATTAGAATCAGAAAATAAAGAGCTAAACAACACAATTCAATGGATGCACAAAACAATCTGGGAACTTCTTCAAAAAAACAAAGCTTTAGAGTTTGAACTAGAAAATCACATACTATCTCATCATTCCCAAGATCATTTTGAATCTGACCGAATCATCTGACCATGTCAGTGTTTCGGTCCTTCTGTTATTATATATCTTTTTATCAAACGGTTCAGCGTGACCTTCATCTGAGTCACTGTTCCAAGCAGCGCTTCATTCTCTTTTTGCAATCTTTGATTTTCTTCCTTCAACATAATATTTTCTTCTGCTATTCTGTTTTCTTCTGACCTCTGTCCTGTCAATTTCAGACCTTGTTCCATTCCTGAACTCTTTGTTTCTCCTGCCATTAGATTCATCATTCCCATCTCCTTTTCGTTATTTTCCCGTAGCTGTCCAGTACCTTAACAGCCACATTCTCTGTACTTCTATATCAACTATAAAGCCTTTTTCCTTTTTTGAAAAGCAGAAGAAATCGCGCAAACCGACAAAATTCGACTTTTTTCACAAACGATATATTGCCCTACAACATCTGTCTGTTTTCACACTTTCCCGTCACTACTGCTTGTAATTGCGCTTCTCCCTGCTGCTTTTGTCCAATAAAAATTTTTTTATAGTTATTAACTTTTTTCTTACGATTCACGCAAATTCCTTACAATGCCGTCTAACCTATTGCCATCCTTTTCCACCCTTGGTATAATCTAATCAAACAGAAAGCTGAGGTGAGTTGTTATGAAATGCAAGACAAATCTGACCTTGATTTTAACTATTTCCTGCCTTTTTCTGTCTGCTTTCCCCTCCTTCGCAGGCGAGTGGCTGCAGACGGAAGATGATCAGTGGCAATACATCCAGGATGACGGGAAGCCTGCTGTCGGATGGCTGGAACTGGACGGCAAGCGTTATTACCTTGATGAGAATGGCTACCGCAAATCAGAATACTGGCAAAAGGATAAAGGAGCCTGGTACTATCTGGATGAGAATGGCATCATGGCCGCCGACACCTGGGTGGACAACTGTCGGCGAGGATGGAAAGCTGGAAAGAAAGCGTTAGAAAAAAAGAGACCGATCCCCTTATGGACTGGTCTCTTTTGTCGTATCTGTCAGGCCCTCTCAGGGAGGTTTATCTATGAATGCAGCACAGCCATTAACTTTTACTGACTGCAGTAAAATCTGTTATTGCATTTTTCCTCACGACATTATATATGTAGAAGCTGACAACATTTACTCCCGAATCATCCAGATAGACCACTTCATCCGTGTTCCTTATCCGCTTCATCTGATACAGGATCTGCTTCCGGATTATTTTTTAAGAATCCACCGCAGCTTTCTGGTCAATCAAAATTCCATAACCGCTTTGTATCCCCGAACGATTTTGCTATCCAATGGTCTCCGCCTGCCTGTGCCTGAAAGAAAATACAAATGGCTAAAAAGCTATTTGGAAACAGTTATCCCCGGACCCTCCACTGAATATCCTCCGCCATGCAGTTAAGCTGTTCCGTCTTTTTACCCGGACCGCATCTTTTTGCCCTGGCTGCCATCATCTCCATAATCTGTGCATACTCTCTTTCTCCTGCAAAAGCCACCCTGCCAAGCGCAGATACCAGAGCCGTCTGCAGCCCATTCCATTTTCTGTCACGAAAATCATCCCTTATCAGCAAATCTGTCAAGCGTCCCAGCTCCTCCAATAATTCCACACTTTCTATTTCGCCAATCGCCAAAATTGGATCCATTGGTTCAACGGTCCTGGACATACGCTTCATTCTCTCCAGATAACTGCAAATCCGCCTCACTCCATCCTTGTCCTGCATTTTTACCAGACACACATCCTGCTGCATCTCCTGTCCAGTATAATACCTTGCATAATTTTTGATTTGCTCCTTCAACCGCTTATCCCGGGTATCCACAAACTGCTCTGCTGTCCAATAAAACAGCTTTCCATGCAGTCCGGAAAGAAGCTCCGTACAAACTGTCCCCACATCCATAAACCTGCATGCATACTCAGCCGCCACCTGACGCACCCATGCTTTCCACTGTCCATTCTTAGCCACATTGACCATCAATTCCTCTAATCCCTGAATCTCATGATCAATACAATATCGAATATGCCACCACATTTCATCATTTTCCAGCTTCTCATACATCAGGTTATTCAAAATCCGCACCTCTGCCATCTCCTGCTTTCTTAGAATTCTGGAAATCAGTGCACTTTCCACCTTTGGGGTAATTTCCTCCGTTACCTGGCGGATTACCCTTATTGCCATCTCATAAAAATCATAGACAACCCTTTTCTCCTGCTCTGTAAATTCCGCCCTCCCTTCCTCAGCAAATTTAATGCCATAGCAGAAAGCCCGGTCTGTCAGATTTTTAATAAATACTTTATCATTCAGCTTTCCGTCTTCTTTTCTCTGAGCATAATCATATAAATCTTCTATGGACATCTGGTATTGCAGATATCTTTGATACCAGGCAGTATTTATGATTCCCTTTGCCTCCGGTTCCTGCCATTTTTCAAAGTTCTCCCATTCCTGCGCCATATATTTCTTTAAAGCCTTAGGAAGTTTATCAAACATCCGTGTATCACCCGGAATAAAAACCCGGCACACAGGGTTTCTCCTGTTATTGCGAAAAGAATCCAAAATACCGGACAACAAAATCCCCCATGCCACATCCACCATAACCTACTCTCACCTTTTCCTTTTTCTGTATTTTACCTCAGCCGTATCAGAAATACAATCCGGGAATTTCTATTAAATTTTAAGAATTTATCAAAAAAATCACCAGAATCTGGTCAGGTTTCTCATCTTGTTTTCTCTTATTTCCTGTGCTATAATGGGAACACTTGGCGTTTTCGCCGTTAATCTTTCAAACCTTTGACAATACACCATATCAAACTACAGGGAGAACTTATATGGATCCAATGAACACACAAAATACTTATGAACATGAGGTTGACTTAAAGGATTTAATTTTTGCAGTCCTTCATCAGTGGAAACCAATCCTTGCCATAGCAATCGTTTTTGCAGTCCTCTTAGGCGGCGGTAAAGGCTTTCTTACATACCGCAGCCAAAGTGACCCGGAGACAGCGGCTCAAAAAGAAGAAGATTATCAAAACGCAGTAAAACAATATGAAAACGATGTTGAATACTCTGAGCATGAAATCAAAAATATCGAATCAGCTATTGAAAGCCAGCAAAACTATTTAGAAAAATCCATTTTGATGAATCTAAGCCCATACAGCATTTATGAAGCCCAAAGCGATCTGTTTATTAAAACAGATTATGAGATTATGCCGGGAATGATTTATCAGAATATTGATTATACCAATACAATCCTTCAAGCATACCAGAACATTATAAGCAGTACAGCGTTTTTAGAAACCATCGGAGCCTCAAATCAACTGGATCCTCAATATCTTCAGGAGCTGGTTACCGTAAAAAGAGGCAGTATTTCAGCTATGGAATCCGGAAGCACGGAATTGACCAATATTTTAACCATTAAAATCAAACACACCAATGCAGAGGATGCCCAAAAAATTCTGGACAGTATTGTAAAGCAGATTGATATCCTGCACAGACAGATCAAAAGAGACATCGGCGATCACACAATACAATCTATTAATAACAGCTGCGGCAGTATTGTAGACTGGAGTCTTGCGGACAAGCAGGAGCAAGAGATGATACGCCTGCAGACCCTGAAGACCACCCTTACAGAAAAGGAAGCGGCTCTAAAAGAATTGTCTATGCCGTCTGGTATCAATTCTTCTAAAATAGATGCCTTAAAAAGCGCGGTTAAATATGGTGTGCTGGGCGGTGTTTTAGGTGCCTTTGCCGTTGTATTTTTCATATGTGTCTGGTTTTTGATGAGTGATAAGCTTTACTCTCCTAAAGAACTGCGGAGCAGATTCCAGGTAAAGCTTTTGGGTGTCCTGCCAGTTGCCGGAAAGCCCAAACAAGGTTTTATTGATTCCTGGCTCAATCGTCTGGAAGGACGGGTCAGTCAGAATGCCGCAGATTCAGAGTCTCAGCTTATTGCTGCTAACATCAAAAATCAGATTGGCAGCATAAAAACCATTTTAATTGCTGGATGTGCGTCTCCTGAATCTGTATCACAAGTCGCTGCATACTTAAGGGAGCAGCTTTCTAGCATACAGATTGTCTTTGGCGGAAATATCCTTCAAAATGCGGATGCCATTTTAAAACTGCCTGAATGTGACAGTATTGTACTAGTTGAACAATGCCGTGTTTCTTCCTATTCTTCCATAGAACTGGAGATGGAAAAGATTCGAGATCTTAAAAAAGAACTGCTCGGATTTGTTGTGTTTGAGTAATACAGAAATATTTAATGCGAAAAGGCTTATTTCCCCATATGGCTTTTGCCTCTCTGTGGAAATAAGCCATTTCTTTGATAAAGGGGAATGACTATGATATTTTCAAAAAGGGATCTGATAAAGCTTTTAGGACCTCTCATTGTAGAGCAGATCCTGGCTGTATTGGTAGGAATGGTAGATGTGGTGATGGTAGCTGCTGTAGGCGAGGCAGCCGTATCCGGAGTAGCTTTGGTAGATTCCATCAGTATTTTAATCATCCAGCTCTTAGCGGCCCTTGCCACAGGCGGCGCAGTCGTATGTTCCCAATACATTGGAAAGCAAAAGCTGGAATCTGCCTGCCATGGAGCCGGACAGTTGGTTTTGATTACCATGGCCTGTTCTGTGCTTTTTACTGGCATTGCCTTCTTAGGAGGCCGCCGTCTGTTAGAGCTGATCTTCGGGCAGGCTGAAAAAGCAGTTATGGACAATGCTGCCCTTTATTTTCGAATCACTGCATGTTCCTACCTTTTTCTCGCCTTATACAATTCAGGTGCAGCATTGTTTCGTTCCATGGGCAACTCAAAAATTTCCATGATTGCCTCCCTGATTATGAACGGAATCAACATTGCAGGAAATGCCATCTGCATTTACGGACTCCATATGGGGGTGGAAGGAGTTGCCATTCCCACCCTAATCTCCCGCATTACTGCCGCCATATTAATGGGGTATCTGATTACCCGGCCAGACAATATAATCCACATAGCCGGAATAAAGGATCTGCGCCCCAACCGAGAGATGATGAAAAAGATTATGAATGTAGGGATTCCAAGTGGTCTGGAAAACGGAATGTTCCAGTTTGGAAAAATCGCCCTGCAAAGTCTGGTGTCCACCTTGGGAACAGCCGCCATTGCCAGCTTTGCAGTGGCATCCAACCTTGTTACCCTTCATTATCTTCCAGGCAATGCTTTAGGTCTGGGATTAATCACCATTGTGGGCCAGTGTGTAGGCGCAGGAGAATATGAACAGGCAAAGCAGTACACAAAAAAGCTGATTTTGGCCAATTACTGCCTGCTTTTTGTAATCTGCGGCATCATGGTTTTACTGAGCTACCCGATTGTAGGCATGTACAATTTATCCCCGGAAGCATCGGAACTGGCACGAAATATGATTCTGCTTCATACATGCGGAATGATTGTATGGCCTCTGGCTTTTCCCCTGCCCAACACATTGCGGGCTGGTCTGGACACCCGTTTTACCATGATGGTATCCGTATTTTCCATGTGGGTCTTCCGGATTGGCTTTGCCTATTTATTTGTGAAAGTATGGAATGTGGGTGTTATGGGAGTGTGGCTGGGAATGTTTATTGACTGGATTTTCCGTGCGGTTATTTTCAGCGCACGTTTTCACGGGTTTACCTCGCGGGTGCGGCAGGTATAAAACGATTGCCCTCCATGTTTTATTCTGTAAAAGCACAGTCTTCCCTTGCCTAATTCTTATGCCTATGATAAGATGAAAACGTTCTACAAATGAATTAAATCAAAAGGAGAATAAATAAAAGGAAAATGCAGACAGATTTCACAAAGATTTGTTTTAAAAACAACGGCAAACTGAAATTATTGATCCTGGTAGGCACCAGGCCGGAGATCATACGCCTTGCCCCGACTATAACAAAATGCAGAAAGTATTTTGACACAATCCTGGCTCATTCCGGCCAGAATTACGATTACAATCTTAACGGCGTATTTTTCAAGGATCTGGCACTAGCGCCGCCGGACGTTCATCTTGAAGCTGTGGGCGAAGATCTTGGCGCCACCATGGGGAACATTATTGACAGCTCCTACAAACTGATGAAAAGCATCTGTCCGGATGCTCTGCTGATTCTCGGCGATACCAATTCCTGCCTGTCAGCGATCAGCGCCAAACGGCTCCACATTCCCATCTTCCATCTGGAAGCCGGAAACCGCTGTAAGGATGAATGTCTGCCAGAGGAAACCAACCGAAGAATCGTTGACATTATTTCTGATGTAAATATGTGCTATTCCGAGCATGCAAGAAGATGGCTGAAGGACTGCGGCCTGCCGCCGGAGAGAACCTATGTGGTAGGAAGCCCCATGGCAGAAGTACTTTCCTCCAACCTGTCCAGCATTCAATCCTCTGATATTCATAAAAGGCTGTCTTCTGAAATCGGAATGGAGATTCGTGAGGGACACTATATTCTTTTGTCTGCCCACCGCGAAGAAAATATTGATACAGAGAAAAACTTTCTGTCGCTTTTTAATGCTATAAATGCCATAGCGCAGAAATATGATATGCCGGTGCTTTATAGCTGCCATCCCCGAAGCCGCAAGCGCTTGGAAAGCAGCGGATTTATGCTGGACAGCAGGGTAATTCCCCATGACCCCCTGGGATTTCATGACTATAATGCACTTCAAATGAAAGCCTTTGCGGTAGTCAGCGATTCCGGTACGCTTCCCGAAGAATCCGCTTATTTTAACTCCATCGGCCATCCCCTGGCAGCCGTATGCATCAGAACTTCTACAGAACGGCCGGAGGCATTGGATAAAGGCTCCTTTATTATCTCCGGCATCAGCACAAAAGGTCTTCTTCAGTCTGTGGAGCTGGCCGTTGAGATGAACCAGGCCCATGATATTGGAACTGCTGTTCCAGATTATGCAGATACCTGCTTCAGCTCCAAAGTTGTAAAGATTATTCAGAGCTACACTGGGATTGTTGATCAGATGGTTTGGAGAAAAGGCTGATAACAGATACTCTCCAGATACTCTCAACCGGAAGCATGTATGAAAACATGCTTCCAATCTAATTATTTGCAGATATTCTCGCCTTGTACCGCGATCTTTTGTACTTTTCAGACAAGCCAATACCTCCTGTAATCACAACCGGCCCCACACTGTCAATCAAAACATCCCGGATCATCCCTGCCCGCCCCGGAACAAAAAGCTGGTGCAGCTCATCAGAGCAGGCATACAGCACCGTCATTCCTAATGCCGTCAAAAGCAGCTTCTTTCCACGCATATCCCAAAAGAACAGCGCAAACAGAATCGAAAGGTCAAGGGCAGCAAACTCCAGCATATGTGCACTTTTCCGAACCGGAGCAGACATGATTTCACATAAATACTCCAGATTCTCCTGCTCCAGATCAATGATGTTTAATTTATTTGCAAAAGAAGCACCTGGCTGGTCCGGTCACTGGTTACTGTGGATGCATCAGCCGGCTGGGCCGAAAACATAAAGATGGCAATGGCAATCGAGACTGCCGGCAGCCAGGCTAAGTATTTTTTTAGAGGGGTTTTCATTGGGGGGTAGATCCTTTCTCTGCTTCATACAATTTTCAAAATTATTTAACTAATGAACGCAAAAATAGTATTATAAACTTGCTCCATATCTATAATAATTGTGAAGTATTATCAGCTTCCCTATCCTCCTTAAAAATAATCAAAAGTACAAAGAAGAAAACTACATTGGAAAATGATGTAACAATATATGATTCCATTGCCGCCATACACATCATCGCAATGATTATACTGAACCCTATTTTTTTGGTTATGGACATAGTTTCTGTTTTTATTTTTAACAGCTTTTTTCCTAAAAAGAAGACGGTGAGCAAAAATACCAGAACTCCATATACCACTAATATATGAAATAATCCATTATGAATACTATTATATCGTAAATTGGGAATCTTTCCTAAAAAATCATTTCCTATCCCAGTCCAAGGTTCCTTTAACCAAGCTTCAAAATATTGCAGCCATACTGGTTCACGTCCTCCAAAAATCCGAAGTTTGTCCGGAAATCCTACTTCTTGTTTTATACATGACCAATAGATATAAGTGAATATTGCTGGTATTACTAAAGATGCTACTGCAATTCCCCCAATCAGACAATAGTACAATTTTCTAAAGCTCCAAACCACTTTAGGTATTAAAAAAAGAAACATTAACATAATAAGAATTGCCACAAGTGTAGTCCTTCCCCAAAATTTCTTTGCTATAGGCCAGGTAACGGTCACCATCGCAACCACTAAATAAATACATGCGATCCACTCTTTTTTCCATTTCGATAAGATTGAAGCCCCTCCTAATGCAGATATAATTGCAGACTCAAATACAATAATTGTTATAGTATTAGCATTATAACTGCTTCCATCAGCTTTAATCCAAAAAAGAAAAATAAGAAAAAAGCTGGCTGTAATGATCCATACCCCCGTTTCATCCAACTCGATCCGGTCCGCCAAATACAGTAATAACAATAAATTAGCAATATCAAAAATAACGCCAGGACCTGCCTTAGACAAAAACATATTAATAATCACTAAAATACCCGTAATCAAACAAATTATCAAATCCTTTTCTCTGTTTTTCAATCCCTGGATCCAATCTACGTGATTAAAAAACAATATAAGAAATACAAAAAAAGTCAACATGCCTCCTCGATTTACTAATGTAATAAATCGGGATGCAGAAGTATAAGCCAACAAAATGATAACCATAAAAGCTCCATAGGCCAGCCAATCAACCCATAATCTTCCTTTTTGATTCTCTTTCATATAAATTATTTCCTCCTTAATTTATCCCACACATTCAAACCACGCAAAACTTCAAGATAATATCTGATGCTCTGATCCTTTCTTAAGACAATATAAAACATACTGTTTATTATCAACACACAACAAATCCCTTTTACTAAAAAAGAAAATATTGGAATAAATGTTATTTTATTACATAGATACCACGCAATAATTCCTGTGCCAATCGTTAAAAAGAAGTATTTCCCATACTGATTCCAATATTCAAATAACGGATGGTGAAATCCATATCGGAAAAGCACATATGGCTCTGACCATAGAGGCCCTACTATTGAGCTGATAGTTGTCCCAAGCAAGACCCCTATAATACCAATCTTTTGAACTAAAAAAATTGAAACAATAAGATTAACCCCTGATTCCAGCAAAGGTATATACCAATTTTGATAAAAGATGCCAAAAGCATCTTTAAATGTAAGAACACTGCGCCGCATACCGGTTAAATAAAAATTCAATATAATAATAAATAAAACATCTTCAGAAATTAAATAAATTTCACCAAAACACAAACGTATAAAGTCCTGTGCTAAACATAAAAAGCACAACGCACATCCGCCATACAACCAGGCATTTAAAAACATTACCCTCCAAAAAACCTCTATACTTTGCGTCTCATCTTCTGAAGCTACCAGATTCCCCACACTTGGCGCCATTGCTGAAAAAAGTTGAATCATTACCCCATTCAGCATCTCTTGTATCATGGAATAGTTTGTATAATTAGCAACATTTCCCAATCCGGTGAATTTTGAAATAATTAAATTATCAGTAGAGAATACAATAACCGTTCCTATCTTGTGACAAAACAAAGCCTTTGTATTTTTTATAAGCTGCTGTAATTGAGAACTTTCCAGGGAAACTTTCTGCCTATCTTTAAGATAAGGATACATCCGATCTGCCATCCTGCTAAATCCTGCATTCATAACAACGGTGGCAATAACCTGCACAGATAAATATCCAATATAGTTTTTACACAATATCAAAAAAATGCAATCTATAAAACCGTTATTGATTCTTTAAAAGAATTCATTGAAGCCAATACTGATTTAACTTCTATTGATTATATTTCTGGTGGTGAAAGACGCGACTGGTTCTTCTCTATTTTAATGGCTTATTTTCTAAAAAAGCCACATATTACCATTTATAAAGATTTATTCTCAGATGTAAAATAAAGAGAAAAAACAGAAATTGGTATAGTATTTTGCTGTCTATGATTTATTTAGTTTCAATTTCCAAAAAAATAATAATTATGTTTTATCAATTCTGCTGA